>Ga0302302_1000719_pt1 | contig 20346 bp, 17 predicted proteins | sample III_Palsa_E1_3_FD_198766 | JGI IMG/M metagenome (GOLD analysis project Ga0302302, IMG submission 198766) | Peat permafrost microbial communities from Stordalen Mire near Abisko, Sweden - III_Palsa_E1_3 | ecosystem: Environmental > Terrestrial > Soil > Palsa > Peat permafrost | place: Sweden...
GATTCTGGATACGGACATTCCCAATCGGACAGCCGCCTACAAGGGCAAGACCGGCGCCGTGTTCGGTATTACCGGCCGCTCACTCTTCATGTTCGTCCGGGCGAACTAGGCATGCCAGACCAAGCCGCATCGCCCCGCTCGTGGATTGCCACCTACCGTCTGCAGCTGCACAAGGACTTCACGCTGGCGGATGCCGAAAAGGTGCTGCCATACCTGGCTCATCTGGGCATCAGTCATGTCTATCTCTCACCGTGCCTGCAGGCCACCCGCGGCAGTCAGCACGGTTACGATGTGACCAATCCGGAACACATCAGCGCTGACCTCGGTGGAGAGGCGGCCTGGTCACGGATCGTGGCGTGCGCCCATTCGCATGCGCTCGGTATCCTCCTGGACATAGTTCCGAATCACATGGCGGCCACCGACCAGAATCCCTGGTGGGACGATGTGCTCGCCCACGGACCCTACAGCTCTCATTGCCGCTACTTCGATCTGCGCATGCCGATACCCAGCCGCTTCTGCATTCACATCTGCAGTCTCGCGAAACCGTACGGCGAGGCGCTGAGCGGCGGGGAGCTCAAGATCGAGATCCGCGACGGCGGCTTGCGCCTTCGCCACTACGACAACAGCTGGCCGCTGACCCCGGCGTCCTGGGGCGCTTTGGTAGCGCAGACGCACCCGTGCTTTGCGGAGCTCGAGCGGCTCGCCCAGCTTGAATCGCCGAACGAGCAGGACCGGGGCGGCTACCGGGAGCAGGTGGAAGCCGCCACCCGCGTCCTGAAGGAGTGTGCGCAACAGGGGCACCTGCAGGGGCAGGTGGATGCGATCAATGGCGATGTGGATCGACTCGATCAGGTCATCCAACGTCAGTTCTATGCCGTACATGGCTGGAAGCTGGCGGGCGAACTCGTCAATTACCGGCGATTTTTCGACATCTCGACCCTGGTGGGCCTCTCGACCGAACGCGCCGAAGTGTTCGCCGCCGTCCACGATCGCTTCCGGAAGATGATTCGCGAAGGGCAGATTGACGGGCTACGGGTGGACCATCCGGATGGCCTGCGCGATCCGCTCGAGTACTTCAAGCGCCTGCGGGTGCTCCTGCCCCGGGGTCGGGTCTATGTCGAGAAGATCCTCGACACCGAAGAGCGCCTGCCCTCGAGCTGGCCGATCGACGGCACCGTCGGTTACGACTTCCTGGCGAAGGTCAACCGGCTCTGGATGAGCGATCAGCATACCGACTCGCTCACCTCGACTTACGCGGACTTCACCGGACATTCGGTGAATCTCGGCGCCTTGATCCGCGAGAAGAAGGACTACATCGTCCGGTACGCGTTTGCGCACGATCATGAGCGGCTCTCCGATGCGGCAATTCGCATCGCGCGGCAATCGCGCCAGACCCGTGACCTGAGCCCGCGGCAGATACGCGATGCCCTGGCGCAGATTACTGCGGCCTTGGGGATTTATCGCACCTATCGGACGGCCGCAGAGGTGAGCGAGGCAGACAGGGGGGTGATTGCCGAAGCCGTACGCAATGCCCGGTTCGCGCGCACCGACATCGAGGGTGCCATCTTCGAGTTCCTCCAGGGGTTGCTGACCAAGGAGCCGCTGGACGAGGAGGAGTTCGCTTTCATCTGCGAGTGGCAGCAGCTGACGCCGGCGGTGATGGCGAAAGGAGTGGAAGACACGACCTTCTACTGTTTCGACCGGCTGCTGTCGTGCAACGAGGTCGGCGCCCAGGCCTCCCTGCTCGGTATCTCCTCGGACAAGTTCCACGAATACTGCCACTACCTGAGCGAACACTGGCCGCGGAACATGCTCGCGACCTCCACCCACGACAACAAACGCAGTGAGGACGTGCGGACGCGAATTTCGCTGTTGTCGGAAATCCCGGACCGCTGGGCGGCAGCACTGCACCAATGGTCCACCATGAACGAGGGTGCGTGGAACAATCGCACGCCCGACCGCCATGCGGAGTATCTGCTCTATCAGACGCTGGTCGGCGCGTGGCCCATCAATGCCGCCCGCAGCTGGCAGTACATGCTGAAGGCCTGTCGCGAGGCGAAGATGCGCACTTCCTGGCAGGAACCCAACGTCGGCTACGAGGCCAACATCCAGGGTTTCGTGGAACGGGCACTCGACAATTTCGATTTCATTCAGAGTCTGATCGAGTTCGTAGAGCCGCTGGTGCTGCCAGGCCGCATCAACAGCCTCGCACAAACGCTCATCAAGCTGGTCGCTCCGGGTGTTCCGGATTTCTATCAGGGAACGGAGCTGTGGGACTTAAGCCTGGTGGATCCGGACAATCGCCGGCCCGTCGACTACGACGAGCGGACCCGGCTGCTGGCGCAGTGCCGCTCACTCAACGCCGCCGAGGCGATTGCCCAGTGGGACAGCGGCCTGCCGAAGCTGTGGTTGATTGACCGTGTTTTGAGTCTGCGCGCCGCCCGACCCGAACAGTTTGCCGAGGATAGCCGCTACCAGCCGCTGGCAGCGCAAGGAGCGAATCTGTTCGCGTTCCGACGCGGGGAAAATCTGATCGCCGTTGTGCCGCGGCTCACCCTGTCGATTGCGAACCAATGGGAGGATACGCGACTGCCGCTGCCCGGGGGTACCTGGCAAAACGTCTTCACGCTGCAGGAACTGTCCTCATCGGTGAGCGCCGGGGAGCTGTTCAGCGGCTTTCCGGTGGCGCTGCTGCTGAAGCACACCGCCTGACCGGCGCGCTCTTTTGTTACAGACTTTGGATGTGAATCCGGGTCTCGAATGCTGCCAGCTGCGCGGGCGTTGTTGAGTGCGCACTCGAAGTGAGCAGCGGGCGCCAGTTGCCTTTGGGCAAGGTAAAGGCGACGGCCTGCGATGCGAAGTTGATCGCGACGCATAAATCTGCGAGGACGAAGCACAGCCAGGCGGCGGTCTCGTCGTAGGAAACCGTCACGGCGTGCGACAGGGGTCGAAGGGCGCTCGCCTTCAGCGCGATCAGCTGGCGATACCAGGCCAGCAGCTCCTGATGCACGGGCTGCGTGAGTTCATCCCAGTTCAACCGGGATTGGCTGAAGGTGCCTGGTGCCTGCGGATCGGGGACTTCATCCTGCCAGCCGAAACTCTCAAACTCCTTGCGGCGCCCCTGTGCCACGAGCTTTCCCAACTGCTCGTCCTCATGATCGGTGAAGTACAGGAACGGCGTGCCGGCGCCCCATTCCTCTCCCTGGAAGAGCAGCGGTACAAAGGGCGACAGAATGGTCAGCGCGGCCACTGCCTTCAGCTGCAACGGATTGAGCAGCATGCTCAAGCGCTCGCCATGCGCACGGTTGCCGATCTGATCGTGATTCTGGGCGCTCACCACGAGTTGTTCGGGCCTCACATCCAACGGCGTGCGTCCATGTCGGCGTTTGCGGTGGCTGGAGTACTGTCCCTGATAGACGTAACCGTCTCGAAGAGATAGCGCCAAGTCTTTGATTCCGTTGAAATCGCTATAGTAGCCCGAGCTTTCGCCGGTCATCACACGATGCAGCGCGTGGTGGAAGTCATCCTCCCAGTGAGCATCGAGCCCATAGCCACCGCGTCCAGAGGCGTGAACCAGCCGTGGGTCGTTGAGGTCGCTCTCCGCGATGAGCACGACCGAGCGGTTGCTGGCGCCTGCCCAGGCCTGAATGGTGGTTGCCAGTTCCTCGAGCACATGGACTGCCTCGAAGCCGTATATGGCGTGCACCGCATCCAGTCGCAGTCCGTCAAAGCCATACACCTCCAGCCACATGCGGGCGTTGTCGATGACGAAGCGTCTGACGCCGTCACTGTGCGCGCCGTCGTAGTTCACCGCCTCGCCCCACCCGGTCCTGACGCGATCGGTGAAGTAGGGAGCGTACTGACTCAGATAGTTGCCGTCCGGGCCCAGATGGTTGTAGACGACATCGAGCAGCACGGCGAGACCCTGGGCATGGGCGGCGGCCACGAAGTGCGCCAGCTGCGCGGGTGTGCCGTACGCAGGGTGGGGGGCGAAAAGATAGACGCCGTCATAGCCCCAGCCGTGTTTTCCGGGAAACGTGGCCAGCGGCATGATCTCGATGTGGGTGATGCCCAATGCGGCCAGATGCGGGAGCTTGAGTTCGGCACCGGCATAGGTCCCCTCGGGGGTGAAGGTTCCGATGTGCAGTTCGTAGATGATCGCCTCACGCAATGACTTCGGCGTGAAGGCACTGCGGCTGATCGCCTGCAACTCCTCGGGGTTCACCAGGAATGAGGCGCCGTGTATGCCCTCGGGTTGCCACGCGGAGCGTGGATCCGGCAGTGGCGCCGCACCGTCAAGGGAATAGCGATATCCCTGCGCGATGTGCGGGGGCACGCACTCTACGCGCCAGTAGCCCTCGGCATCGACCGCCATCGCAAAACGCTGGTCGGCGCACACCAGTTCGACGCTCTTTTTGGCGAGCGGTGCCCACACTGAAAACTGCATCCGCGTAGCAAACCATGGAATCGACCCCGAGTGGGCGATTCAGCCGTTCGCCGTACTGTAGGCGAAATCTGACCGCCGCAACGCGAGGGGTCAGGGGGCGCTGATGCCGGGCAGCAGCCCGCTCAGACCGCTCATCAGGGTGGCGATGCTTACGGGACGCGCGATCAGGAAGCCCTGGGCATGATCGCACCCCAACTCCTCGAGGATGTGCAGCTGCGCTTCGGTCTCCACACCTTCCGCCGTAACCGTGCAACCCAGGTCCTTGGCCATGCGGATGATCGCCGCGACGATGGCACGGCTGCTTTCCTGTTCGTGAATGCCGCGGACGAAGCTGCGGTCGATCTTGATGGAGCCGAACGGGTGATCGCGAAGCCAGGTCAGGGAGGAGTAGCCGGTACCGAAGTCATCCAGGGCCACGCGTACGCCCATCTTCTCCAGCGCCCGGACATTGCCGATGCTGACGCTATCGGGTCGCAGCAAGGAGGTCTCAGTCAATTCGAGACTGAGGTTGGCCGCACTGAATTGCGCATGGGACAGGGTCTGGCGGACCCACAGCGGAAAGTCCGGTTGTGAGAGCTGTCGCGCCGAAACGTTGACGCCCAGTTCCAGCCGATGCCCTGCCTTGGCCAGGTCTGCGAGGGCCTGACAGCTCTCCCACAGTACCCACGCGCCGATCTGCAGAATGCTGCCGGAGTCCTCGGCGATCGGAATGAACTCCCCCGGCGCGACGGAGCCGAGTGTCGGGCTGTCCCAGCGCAGCAGCGCCTCCACCCCGATGACCGTCCTCGCCGGCAACGAAATCACGGGTTGGTAGACCAGGTGCATCTCGCCGCGCGCCTCCGCGCCCCGCAGCGCCCGGGCCATCTCCAGGCGCCGACCCGCGCGGGGCGTTTCGCCGATTTCGGCAAACACACAGCGGTCCCGGCCGGTACGCTTGGCCTCGTACATGGCCTTATCGGAGCGGCGGATCGCCTCCCTTGCGTCGATGGCACTGCTGCGGATCAGCGCGATGCCGATGCTGGCCGTGATGACCCTCGATCCGAGGCCCGGGAGGGGCTGCGCCACGGCATCCAGCAGTTTCGCGCCCAGCTGGCCTGCCTCATCGGGGCCTCCGAGGCGCTCGGCGACCACGATGAATTCGTCCCCGCCGAATCGGCCGACGAAGTCATCATTGGGCACGCTGCCCGACAGGCGCCGCGCGACTTCGCGGATCATCTCATCGGCGACATCGTGTCCGAGGGTATCGTTCATGGCCTTGAGGCCGTCGAGATCCACGAACAGTACGGCCAGCGGGGCCTCCGGGCGCACCTGCTGGATGGCGGCATCCAGTCTCTCGAAAATGGCCGCACGGTTGGGCAGGCTCGTAAGACTGTCATGTCGGGCGTCGTGTTTGAGGCGCGCGAGCGAGCGGGTTCGCTCCAGCGCCGTGCCGGCCACGCGTGCCCAGTCCTGAAGCAGCGCCACATGCTCAGGCTGCGGTCGACGCGGGTGCCGCCCGTACAGCGCCAGCGTGCCCAGAACCTCGCCCGCGCTGTCCTTGATGGGCATCGACCAGCAGTGCGCCACCCCCGCCATTTCCAGGCCGCCGGGCCGCAGGTGCCGACATTGGGGCCGATCGGCGCCCCGTCGACGGAGTCCAGGTATTCCTTGGGCAGCGACGGCCCGACACCGGAGTGCAGGGTGTTCGACAGCGGATCGCGCAGCAGCACCGAGGGGATGAGCGAGGCGTCGTAGTGTTCGATGATCCGACACACTTGAACGAGCACGTCGCGCAGCGGGACACCGGCGGCGATCATGTCGTGTACGCGATTGTGGGAGGCCATCAGGTCGTGCACGCGCTCGACCTGCGCCCGGGCCAGGCGCCGCTCCAACTCGGCGGCAACTCCGACCGCGGCATCGCCCAGTACGGCGAGTTCATCGACCGACCACGTCGTGCGATGCGCATCTGCCATGCCCAGAGAGCCGATGAACTTTCCGGCGACCAGGATTCGCGCTTCGGCGTAGGCGCCGGCACCGCCGATCGTGTAGGCACTCAGCGGTCCGCGCAGATAATCCTCAAGTGACCCGGTCGCGGCGATTTCACAGGTTCGTCCCGGGGATCCCAGGGCGCCGTCCACGAGTCGGATGATCTGGCGCGCAGACTCCATCAAGGACAGCGCCGCGCAGGGGACGCCGGCCTGTCGCTGGACTGCCGTGAGCCAGCGCTCCAGTGCCGGATCCGGCACCGCGGTAAAGGCGGAGTCGTCCCGCAGCAGCGCCACCCGATCCCCATCGTCCGTGACAATCGTCAACGCAGCAGGGGAGAAGGGCATCGGGGCAACCATAGAGTGGATTATCGGTCAGCCTGCCGAAAACTTTGATCTCGCAGGGCAGAGCTGGGACCCGGTGCTCAGTTCCGGGGCCGCTATTGGACATTAACCGGCCGTGGCTGCCGTTCCGCCCAAGGTATCAGGTCCGGGAATGGGCAAAGCAGGGCGTCTCCCCGTGCGTCGCCGGTGCAAGCCGGGTCTGCAGCGCCAGCAGCGCCGCCTCCGGGCTGTCGGCGAATTCGAACAATTCGAGGTCCTCGGCACTGATCATTCCGTGGCGCAGCAGGGCCTGGAAATTGATGATCTCGTTCCAGTAGGCCGACCCGTACAGGATCACGGGGATGCGTTGTTCGAGCTTGCGGGTCTGGGCAAGCGTGAGAATTTCCGCAAGCTCATCGAGCGTACCAAAGCCGCCGGGGAAGGCGATCAGCCCGCGTGCGAGATGGGCAAACCACAGCTTGCGCATGAAAAAGTAGTGAAATTCAAACCCGAGCTCGCGGGTGATATAGGGATTGGCCTGCTGCTCATGCGGCAGGCTGATGTTGAGGCCGATGGTTTTGCCTCCGGCCTCCGAGGCGCCGCGGTTTGCCGCCTCCATGATGCCGCCGCCGCCGCCGGAACAGACGACGTAGCGGTGCGTATGCGTGGGCAGCGATTTCGACCATTGCGTGATCAGGCGCGCCAGTGCCTGCGCATCGTGGTAGTAGCGCCCCATCGGGCCGTCCGCCGTCAGACGGGCGGAGCCGAAGAATACGATCGTGTCGTGGATGCCGGCCTCTCGAAACCGGTTCAGGGGCTCCAGGTACTCGGCAAGAATCCGCAACGGCCGTGCCGCGTCCCCGCCGATGAACTCCGCATTGTCATAGGCGAGCTGTACCGGCTTGTCACCACTGGATGTCATGGGCTATCCCTCGCAGGCGAAGTCGATGAAGCCGCGGGTGACGTCTGCGCTCAGCAGCCGCACGCGCACCGACTGGCCGACCTTAAGACCCTGGAAGCCGCGAACGATCCGGCCTTCAACCGGTGGTGAAAGCGTCCGCGCCCAGGTGCCCTTGTCCGCAGCACCCGTGATGATGGCGTCGAACGTCTGGCCGATCCGCGTCCGCAACAGCAGCGCAGCTGCGGACTTGCCGACGCGGCGCTCGACCTTGGACGCGTTGTCTTCCTGCTCGGTGCAGTGGGCCGCCAGTGCCTGCAGCTCATGGGTGGTATAGGGCGCCGGTTCGTTGCCGAGTGCCGCTTTGATCAGGCGCTGGGTGATCACGTCCGGAAAGCGCCGGTTGGGTGCCGTGGAGTGCATGTAGTCATGCACGGCAAGGCCGAAATGCCCCGCAACGGTCTCACCCGGAGGCTGCAGCGCGTACTCGCCGCGGCCGAGCAGCTTGATCACGGCGAGCGAGAGGTCCGGAAACTGTGTTGGATTATCCTTGCGGCCTTGCGCCAGGAAGACATTCAGGGCTACCGGATCCGGCGCCGCGGGCAGTTCGCCACCGTGCGCGGCGGCGAGCGCCACGATCCGGTCCCAGTGTTCCGGCGTGCGCAGGACCCGGCGTATGGAGGGCAGCCCCTTGGCCTGCAGCCAGCGCGCCGCGACGCCATTGGCCGCCACCATGATGTTTTCAATCAGGTCGTGGGCGCGATTGGTGCGCTCCGGCACCAGGTCGCGAAGCAGTTCGCCTTCGAATACCGTTCTGGTCTGGATGGTCTCCAACGTCAACGCACCCTGCGCGTGCCGGACCCGGCCGAGCGCCTGCGCGACCTGGTCCTGGAGGCGCACCTGATTCTGCAATCGGGCGGTTTCGAGCCCCGGAGGCGGACCCGCAACGGCCTCCAGCCAGCCTGCGACGCTGTCGTAGGCGAGCTTTGCCTTATTGAGCACCGTCGCGCGGTAGATGTCCGAAGAGACGATGCTGCCGTCGGCGCCGACGACCATTTCCATGATGATTGCCAGCCGCTCCGCGCCCGGGACCAGCGAGGTCAGGTCGGTGGAGAGCCTCTCCGGCAGCATCGGGAAAATGCGTCCTGCCGTATAAACCGACGTGGTGTTCTGGCGGGCGTGATCATCGATCGCAGTGCCCCGGGGGACCAGCGCATCGACATCGGCGATGGCCAGCAGCAGCCGGGTGGCCGTGCCGTCCAGGGGCTCCGCCGCGGACAGCTGGTCCAGGTCGCGGGAGTCGTCGTTATCGATCGAGACCCAATCCAGCGCCCGCAGGTCCTGGGCACGCGCGTCGCGGGCGGCTGCGCTCAGGCCCTGCGCCTGGTCCTGCGCTTCCTTTGAAAAATCCGGTAGCAGCCCCCTGTCCAGCATTGCCTGGCGCGCGATGGTTGCGAGCAGATCGCGAGGTTTCTGGTCAGTTGCACTCATATGGGGAGTCTGCCAGAAGCTGTCGACGGATGCCCCATACCGGTTAGTATGCCCTCACGGTGCGCGACCCTTTCCCAAATCATCACGGCATTGATGCATCTGCGGCGCCGGGCCCTGCGCCGCGCTGGGCAGCCGAACTGGCCAGCCGCATCCGCGCCGGCTTCCTGCGCACGGTGATCTCAACCTCTGCGCTCACCGGGATCTTCTTCATCGCCTACTTTTTCGTGCAGCGGCATCCGGCCTATCCGCCCATGCAGATGCCGCTCACCGCCCTCGATCTGCTCATTCCCTTCCAGCCCGCGGCGCTGCTGGCGTATGTCTCGCTGTGGATCTATGTCGGGGTGGGACCCGGACTGCAGCGGAGCTTCCGGGACTTCGCGGTCTGCGGGCTGTGGCTGTGCGCGCTGTGCGTCGGCGGTCTCGCGATCTTCTACTTCCTGCCGACGCAGGTGCCCCCACCGGTCCTGTCCGCGACCCGCTTTCCGGGGTTCGACATGCTGCGTCGGGTCGATCAGACCAGCAACGCCTGTCCGTCGATGCATGTCGCGGTCGCGATCTTCACCGCGGTACGCGTCGAGGCGTCACTGCGCTCAATGCGCGTGCCGTTCACGGTGCGCTGCCTCAACTTCATCTGGTGCCTCGTCATCGCGTATTCGACGCTGGCCATCAAGCAGCACGTGGTCCTGGACGTGGCGGCAGGGGCGCTTCTGGGATTGAGCTTCGCGGCGATGTCGCTGCGCTGGCGGCCGGGCAGCGAGCGCGAGCCCGGCTTTGCAGCGCTGCAGGTGCCGCCCGTTCACTAGCAGCCAAGGGGGGATTCCATGAAACTGTCACTCGTCGGCTTTGCCGCAGCCCTGGCGCTGTGCGCTCAAGGTGCGGGGGCCGCACCGCCCACTTGTAATCGGGAATGTCTGTCAGGAGCGCTGAACAGCTACCTGCAGGCGCTGATCAGTCACGATCCGACGCGCATGTCCGTCAGGCGCAACGTGAAGTACACGGAGAACGGCGTGCGTCTGAACCTCGGCGACGGCCTGTGGCAGACGGCCTCGTCCATGCCGACCTATCGTCTGGACGTGATCGACGATGAGGCGCAGCAGGTGGGACTGCTGGGCCGCATCAGTGAGAACGGCAACAACAACTGGTTCGCGGTGCGCCTGAAGGTGGAGCCCGACCATCAGATCTCCGAGATCGAAACCCTCATCAACCGCAGCATCAGCGCCGGCCCCGGCGCAGGAGCGCCGGGTGGCACGCAGGCCAACACCGAACCGCATCCCCTGATGGCCGAGGTCATACCCGAGGGCAAGCGGCAGAACCGGGCGGACCTCGCACGGATCGGCAACAGTTATTTCACCGGCATGGCGGATGAAAAGAGCGGTACGAACGTGCCGTTCTCGCCGCAATGTCAGCGGCGCGAGAACGGCACCGTGACAGCCAACAACACCACAGCTCCCCAGGGTTCGATGCAGTGGCTGGACTGCAAGTCGCAGTTCGATACCGGCTTCTCGGTCATCGTCACGAACATCCGCGAACGGCGCTTTGCGATCGTGGACCGGACCAAGGGTCTGGCCTTCGGCTGGGGCTATTTTGACCACGATGGCACTCACGCGAAGTTTTCCCGGACCCTGGATCATAAGGAGGCGGACGTGAGCCCGACTTTCCGGCAACCGATCACTTTTTACATCGCCGAGGTGTTCAAGGTGACCGACGGCCAGATCCGGCAGATCGAGGCGGTTTTGACCACAGTGCCGTTCCGCATGGAATCGGGCTGGTGACGCATGCCGTCGCTCGCAAGGGCGCCGCGGCGTTGGGGTTGTCGGCTCTCGGCATAGTCTTCGGTGACATCGGGACCAGCCCCCTCTACACGCTCAAGACGGTGTTGAACCTCACGGGGAGCAATCCCTCCCCGGAGGTCGTGCTGGGCGTGCTCTCCTTGGTGTTCTGGACGCTGATCATCATCACGACGATCAAGTACGTCGGCATCGCGATGAGCATCGACAATGACGGCGAGGGCGGCATTCTGGCACTGATGTCGCTGCTCGGAATCAAGAAACACCAGCGGCCCCTGATCGTCGCGGTGGGGCTGTTCGGCGCGGCGCTCATCTACGGCGATGGCGCGATTACGCCGGCGATCTCCGTGCTGTCCGCACTGGAGGGCCTCAACATCGCAGTGCCGGGCCTGCGCAGTTACATTCTGCCGGCCGCAGTTGCGGTACTCATCGCACTGTTCGTGATTCAACCGCTCGGCACCGCGCGGATCGGCAAGGCATTCGGTCCGATCATGGCAGCGTGGTTTCTTGCCATCGGGGTGCTGGGAGTGTGGGGGATTGCCCAGCATCCGGCGGTCCTCGCGGCCGTGAACCCGATGCATGGTCTGCGCTACCTGGTATCCCACGGCTACGCCAGCTTCCTGGTCCTGGGCGGAGTCTTCCTGTGCGTGACGGGCGCCGAGGCGCTGTATGCGGACATGGGCCACTTCGGCAAGCGCCCGATCCGGCTGGCGTGGTTCGCCATCGTCTTTCCAAGCCTGCTGCTGAACTATGCCGGTCAGGCGGCCATCGTGCTCACCGGTGTCCCGACCACCGATAACATCTTCTTCCGGCTTTGTCCTACGGTTGCGCTGCTGCCGCTGATCGTGCTGGCCACGCTGGCGACGATCATTGCCAGCCAGTCGATCATCACCGGAGCATTTTCGATGACCCGGCAGGCGATTCTGCTGGGCTGGCTGCCGCGCATGCGGGTCATCCAGACCTCATCGGAAGGCTATGGACAGATCTATGTCGGTGCCATCAACTGGCTGCTCGCGCTGGCCACCATCAGCCTCACGCTCTTTTTCGGTAAGTCCGACAATCTCGCGGCCGCCTACGGCATCGCCGTGTCGCTCACCATGTTCATGACTTCAGCGCTGCTGTATATCGCGATGCGCGAAGTATGGGGCTGGGGGTTGCTGCCCAGTGGCGCGCTCGCCGGAGCCCTGTTGTGTGTCGACGGCGCCTTCTTCTGTGCCAATGCCGTGAAAGTGCTGGAGGGCGGGTACATACCCTTGCTGCTGGCGTGCATGGTCTACTCGGTGATGTGGATCTGGCATCACGGTGCCCGCATCGTGGCGCAGAAGGTGGGTGAGGCACTGATCCCCATCCCTAAGTTCCTGGTGGAGATCGAACGCAGGGGCATACCCAGAGTGCCGGGCAGCGCCGTGTTCATCACACGAACGGCTCAGGACACCCCGCCTGTCATGAAGTGGCACGTGAAGATGAACCGTGCCCTGCACGAGCACCTGCTGGTGTTGACCATCGTGACCGAATCGGTGCCGTATATTCAGGACAGCGAGCGGCTGACCGTGAAGGAATTTGCGCCGGATTTCTGGCGGGCGACGGTTCACTACGGCTTCATGGAACGCCCGGACATCCCGTCCGTGTTGAAGGAGACCCGCGCGCTGGGTTGCCCGCTGCAGCTCCACGATGTCACCTACTACGTCGGTCACGAGACCATTACGCGCGCCGAAAAGGGCCCGCGGATGCCTGCCTGGGAGGTGATTCCCTATGCCTGGATGCTGCGCAATGCGGCGCGCGTGAACGACATCCTGCACTTACCGAGTGATGCGGTGGTCGAGATCGGTCGCGAGATTGCGCTCTGATTGCGCGGCGCTACAAGGCGCCGAAGACTTTCTTGATGAGCGAGCTGGCCTGCCCCAGGGGATCCTTGCGGATCTCGTGTTCCTCGTCCGCGATCCGGCTGAAGAGGCCATCCAGGGCCTTCGCGGTGACATAGTCGTCGAGATTCGCGTCCTGCGCTGAAACGAGCCCGAGCTGCGAGGCCTTGCCGGCGTACTGATCATACTTCGCGGCCAATCCCAGCTTTGCGGTTGCCACTGCGACGACCGGTTTGAACTTCGCGGTGAGCTGCGTGCTGGTGGCGCGCCGGAAGTAGGCCGTGGCGGCCCCATCCCCGCCGGTGAGAATTCCCTTCGCATCCGCGACGCTCATGTGCTGCAGAGCCTGCTTGAAGATCGGCTTTGCCTGGGCCACCGCCGATTCCGCGGCGTGATTCAGAGTGGCTTTGAGCTGATCCCCCTGTGCGCCCATGCCGAGCATCTTCATTGCACGCTGGGCCTTCTCCAGCGCGGAGGGCAGCGGAATCGTCACCTTCGGATCATTGAGAAAGCCATTCTCGGCGCCGAGCTGGCTGACGGCGACGTCGATGCCCTTCGCCAGGGCATCGCGCAGGCCGCCCGCGGCGTCCTTGGAGCTCAGAGCATCAAACGCAGGAGAGGCTGCGAACGCGGCGCCGGCAGTGCAGGCGATCACCGTCACAAAGGCCAGGCGGAGCCAGGGGGAGGCTCTGTTCATGCAGCTGCGCGGCGGGATGCGATCTGTGCCCCCTCGACCAGGGATCGCAGCTTCAGATAGGCGATGTCCGGCTCTACCGGACCGAACCCGGCAAAGGTTCCGAAGCCGCAATCGGTGCCGGCGATCACCCGGTCGCGACCCACGATGTCGACGAAGTGCCCGATACGCTCCGCCACCAGCATGGGATGTTCCACGTAATTGGTGGTCGAGGACAGCACTCCGGGAATCAGGATCTTGTCCTCCGGAATGCTGGCGTCCTTGAATACCACCCATTCATGCGCGTGGCGCGGATTGGCAGCTTCGAACAGCAGGCCCTGAGGTTTTGCCTTAAGCACGATGGGCAACAGGCGCCCCATCGGAATGTCGTGATGGTGGGGACCTTCATAGTTGCCCCAGCACACATGCATCCGCACGCGTTCCGCCGGTACATTGCGCAGCGCATGGTTGAGGATTTCGATGTGCCGCGCCGCGCGGCCTTCGAACTCCTCGAGCGTGCGGTTGCGATACATCGTGTGCCGGCCCATCGCCAGATCCGGGGCATCGATCTGCAGCGTGATTCCGCTGCGGACGATGCCTTCGTATTCGGACTGCAATGCGGCCGCGATGCCTTCCAGGTAATCATCCTCGGTGCGGTAATAGTCGTTTGGCTGAAAGAACGCGATGACGCCCGGGGAGGCGGCATTCATGAAGGTCCCCGTCGGAGAGGACGCGGCGGCGGCGGCCTTCAGATTGTGGATGTCCGTCTCCATCGGCGCGGTGTCGCGCACCCTGATCTCCCCGACGCAGCGGGGCCGACGGTATTTGGCGGTCGCGCCGCGGTCGGCGAGTTTGCGCAGCAGGTCCGGAAAGTCGAGCAGGTCCTGGCCGGCCTCGCGCGGCGTGTCGCCCGCGAAACCCGTGAAGCGTCCTGCGATATAGGTGGCGTAGCTGATCTTGCTCATCTCCCCGTCGCTCACGATGTCGATGCCGACCTCCACCTGCCGCTGCACCACATCGGCTACCGCCTGGGCAATGACGGCGTCATCCTGGCCAACATCACGCGCGTCGCCCCGTTCGCGCGCGAAGATCACATCGGTCACAGTCTGGCTGCGCGGCAGACTGCCGACGTGGGTCGTCAGTATCCCTGAGGTGTGCATAATCAAGCCTTATTGTCAGTCCGGCGAACTATACACCGGTCCTCAAGGGCCCGACCGTGGTGCGGACTCCCGCCGATGGGGTAGAATCAGCCGGGCCTGACCGGCGCGGAAGTACGATTTTTCGGGGGGATTTAAGGATGAGCGTCAACAACTACATCAAGCGGCATCATCACCTGACACTCAGTGTCGGCAATGCCCAGGAAGACTACGACTTTCACACCAAGGTGCTGGGTCTGAAGAGCGTCAAGAAGACCGCTCTGTACGACGGCGAAGAGCCGATTCTGCATCTTTATTATGGCAACGATACCGGGGACGTGAGCCGGCTGATCACCTGTTTCCCGATGAAGCATTCCGGGCGCAAGGCCCGCAAGGGCACCGGGCAGATCTGCACCGTCGCGCTGTCGATTCCGGTAGGTTCGGCAAAGTTCTGGCACGGGCATCTGCAAAGCCGCGGCTTTGCGGTGCGGGAGCAGGAGCGCTTCGGGGAAAGGCTGGTCGCGTTCGAACATCCGTGCGGAATCGAATACGAACTCATCGAAGCCAAGCACGACCCGCGTGCGCCCTACAGCAATGGTGCGGTGCCGCAGGAACATGGTTTGCGGGGCACGTACGGCATCGTGGTGGCCGTGCGCGATGCGGAAAACTCGGAGGAATTCATGCAGGGGGGCTGGAACGGACGCCGCATCGGCACCGACGGCCAGCACCTGCGCTACGAGGTGGGCAACGGCGGCAGCGGCGCCATGGTCGAATTCCGCGTGGAACCGAATGTGGCGGCGGGCAGCTGGACCTACGGCGAGGGCGTGCCCCATCACGTGGCCTTCGAGGTCGCCGACCACGAGGCCCAGAGCAAGGTCAAATTCCATCTCGAGGGACTGGGGTTCACCGATGTGTCGGAGATGAAGGACCGCGGCTACTTCGATTCGGTCTATGTGCGCACACCCGGTGGCGCGCTGTTCGAAGCGACGGTATCCAAGCCGCAGGGCTTCCTGGTCGATGAGCCCTACGAGAAGCTCGGCACGGCCATGCAGATACCGCCATTCTTCGCCAACCGTCGCGAGGAACTGCTGGAGAAGATCGAACCCCTCAAGTACTGAGGCGAGGCCGCAGGCCTGATGCCTTCGTACTGTTCCCTCCCCGAGGCCATTGCCGCGCACGTCCATGACGGGGACTGCGTGGCCATGGAAGGCTTTACGCATCTCATTCCGTTCGCGGCCGCCCATGAAGTGCTGCGCCAGGGGCGCCGCCACCTTACGCTGGTGCGGATGACCCCGGACCTGATCTACGACCAGCTGATCGGCATGGGCGCGGCGGATCGGCTCGTGTTTTCCTGGGGCGGCAACCCGGGCGTCGGCTCCCTGCATCGGCTGCGCGATGCCGTCGAGAACGGCTGGCCGCAGCCGCTTGCGCTGGAGGAGCATTCGCATGCCGCGATGGCGAATGCCTATGAGGCCGGGGCGGCCAATCTGCCGTTCGCGGCATTCCGTGGCTACATCGGTGTGGATCTGCCGAAGGTCAATCCCAGGATCCGCCACATCGAGTGTCCGTTCACCGGCGAGTTGCTGGCGGCCGTGCCCGCGATCCGCCCGGATGTCACCCTCATCCACGCGCAGCGAGCCGACCGCGAGGGCAATGTGCTGCTCGACGGCATCGTCGGTGTGCAGAAGCAGGCCGTGCTCGCCGCCAAACGCGCCGTGGTGACGGTGGAGGAGATCGTGGCTGACCTCGCGGCACCGGGTCTGAACGCCGTGGTACTGCCGTCCTGGACGGTTACCGCCATTGCCGAGGTGCCCGGCGGCGCCTACCCCTCGTATGCGCAGGGGTACTACCGTCGCGCGAACGCGTTCTATACCCAGTGGGATGAGATTTCGCGGGACCGCGACCGCTTCAGGGGCTGGATCGATGAGCATGTCATGAAGCAGGGGCCCGAGGCCTTCAGGGCATTCACCCCGCGCGGGCGGTAGGGACTCCATGGATACGCCCACCACCGGTTCCTTCAGCGCCAACGAAATGATGACCATCGTGGCCGCGCGGGCACTGGGCGACCGCGACGTCTGCTTTGTGGGCATTGGCGCCCCCTCGGCCGCCTGCAATCTTGCGCGGCTGACGCACGCCCCCGGCATTACGCTCATCTACGAATCCGGAACCATCGGTGCGCGACCGACGGTGCTGCCGCTGTCGATCGGGGACGGCGAGCTGTGCGAGACCGCGCTGACCACCGTCTCGGTGCCGGAAATGTTCCGCTACTGGCTGCAGGGCGGACGCATCACGGTCGGGTTCCTCGCGGGCGCGCAGATGGACCGCTACGCGAACCTGAACACCACCGTGGTGGGCAGCTACGACAAGCCCAAGGTGCGCCTGCCCGGGGGCGGTGGGGCACCGGAGATCGCCTCGAGCTGCCAGGAAATATTCATCACGATGCCGATGTCGAAGCGAACCTTCGTCGATCAGCTGCCCTTCATCACCTCCTTCGGGCACGGTACCGGCCGCGGCTCGCGCGCGGCGCTCGGGCTGAGTACCCGCGGCCCGACGCGGGTCATGACCGATCTGTGTGTGCTCGAGCCGGACCCTGACACCCGGGAACTGCAGGTCACGTCCCTGCATCCGGGTGTGACCGAGGAGGCCACACGCGCGGCCTGCGGTTGGCCACTGCGCTTCTCGGATCGGCTCACCACGACAGCGGCACCCTCGGACCGTGAGCTTGCGGTGCTGCGTGATCTGCAGGCGCGCTCCACGGCGGCGCATCGGGAGAACAGCTGATGCCAGACGTTAAGCTCACCGAGGCCTACATCTGTGATGGTATCCGTACGCCCTTCGGGCGCTATGGGGGTGCCCTCGCAGCCGTGCGCACGGACGACCTGGCGGCGCTGCCGCTGCGGGCGCTGCAGCAGCGCAATCCCGGCGTCGACTGGTCCTGCCTCGATGAGGTGTGTCTGGGCTGTGCCAATCAGGCCGGAGAGGACAACCGCAATGTCGCGCGCATGGCGGTGCTGCTGGCCGGTCTGTCCGAGACAGTGCCGGCTGCGACCATCAATCGGCTGTGCGGCTCGAGCCTCGACGCCGCGCTCATCGCCGCCCGCAGCATCCACAGCGGCGCCTGCGAACTTGTGATTGCCGGAGGCGTCGAGAGCATGTCGCGGGCGCCATTCGTGCTGGGAAAGGCCGAGAGCGCCTACGCGCGCGGCGCCCGGCTCGAGGACACCACCCTGGGCTGGCGCTTCATCAATCCGCAGCTGGAGGCCCGCTATGGCTGCGACTCCATGGCGCAGACGGCGGAGAACCTCGTGACAGAGTGTGGTATTTCCCGGGCCGACCAGGATGCCTTCGCCTTGCGCAGCCAGCAACGCTACGCACGTGCCCAGGCGCGCGGCTTTTTCGCAGGCGAGATCGCCCCTTATACAAACGCCGCAGCGAAGAAACCCGCGGTGACTGTCGGCAGCGATGAGCACCCGCGGGCCGATACGACACTGGAAGGGCTCGCCCGCCTGAAGGGTGTGGTCCGCCCGGACGGCTCGGTCACCGCCGGCAATTCCTCGGGCATCAACGATGGGGCCGCGGCACTGCTGCTGGCCAGCGAGGCGGCGGCCCAGCGCCACGGGCTGACACCGCGTGCCCGGGTGCTCGGCGGGGCCGTGGCGGGGGTCGCACCGCGGGTAATGGGCAGAGGGCCCGTACCGGCGACGCAGCGCCTGCTGGCCAGGACCGGCGTCAGGCTGTCACAGGTCGACGTGATCGAACTCAATGAGGCCTTCGCGGCGCAGGCGCTCGCCGTGCTGCGTGAACTGGGCCTGCCCGATGACGGCGAGAACGTGAATCCCAATGGCGGCGCCATCGCCATCGGCCATCCGCTCGGCGCCAGCGGCGCACGGCTGGTGATGACCGCGGTCAATCAGCTGCATGCCAGCGGTGGCAGGCTCGCCCTGTGCACCATGTGCATCGGCGTGGGCCAGGGTATCGCGCTGCTGCTCGAGCGCGTCTAGCCGTTCACCGCAGACGCGGCAGTCGTGACATAGCCGAGCGCGCGGCCGCCGAGGCCGACTCCCAGCCACAGCAGCAGCGACACCACCGCGGCCACCCGGCGCAGTGACGGCGGTGTCCGCTGTGACTCGATGATCCTGCGATGCAGGGTCAGGGTGAAGAGCAACGCCAGCAGCAGGAAGATCATCTTCAGCTGGAATGCCCAATTGCCGTACATCTTCACCGCTTCGGTGGAGAACAGGAGGAAGCCGGAAACCAGCATCACCACGATACAGCCGAGCATCCAGGGCCGCAGTTCCCGCGCCAGCTGTGCCGTCGAGGTGCTGCCGAAGCGGACGCCGAGCAAGCTTAGGTTCACCAGGATCAGAATTCCACCGAGCAGCGCGAGCGCCAGCAGATGGAACACCTCGACAAAGGGGAACAGCCAGGCGGACTCGCGGATACCATGGCCGAAGAAGGAGCCGTTGCACCAGCGGCAAAAGGCGAGGGTCCAGGCGGCAAGTTCGCTCATTCGGGCCTCATGGCGGCGGCAGCACGTAGGCAATACCGCGGCCGCAGGCGACCACGCTGATCCACAGGACCAGTGACAGGATGCCGGTGATCTTCGCGCCGCGCGGGGTGCGGATGAGCGTATCCCACTGCCCCAGGCTGCGACCCAGAGTGAAGTTGAAGACCACGACGTTGAGCGCCGCCGCCAGCAGCATCATCATTTTCAGCTTGAAGAAAATGGTGCCGTAGAACAGGACCGGGTCACCGGCAAACAGCGAAATTCCCGTGATGAGCATGATGCCGAAGGAGCCGAACAGGAACGGATTCAACTGCCTGAAGACCCGGGAGACCGGCGTGTGGCGCAAGGCCAGGTCGAGCAACCGCAGATCCAGCAGGATCACGAAGCCCAGAAACACCGTCAGCGTCAGGACGTGAATGGTCTCAATGATGGGTTCGGCCCAGGTGGATTCGCGGATGAGCGTACCGAACGAGGTGTCATGCAGCCACACCAGGGCGCTTTCGAGCATCATTGCTGCAGCAGCCAGCGCGCAGTCAATTCGCCTGGCATGGCGTGGGGGCCCACTTGGCGGCGTCGGTCTTCTTGAACTGCGAGCTGGTGATGAAGTTCTGATCCAGGTATTGCGGATCGGTGACGATGCTGGTCACCACCAGCCACACATCCCCGTTTGTTTCCTTGAAGCTGTCGAAATACTCCTCCACCGTGGTATCGGCGCCATACGGTACGCCGTTCTTGCGCAGATACCCCGGACGGACCTGGGTCGTCACGACCTTCAGATAACCATCCTGGGTCGGCGTGGCGGCGGTGGGGAGGCCGGCGGTGGTCGTCAGGCGGGCAGTGACACCGCCAAACCCGCCGCGTGCCCGCAAGCCGTCCCAGGTTGCCGCGGAATAACCCTGCCAACTGGGTGTCGCATCGTGCGGCGCTGCGCCGGCGAAATGGAACAGTCGCGTCTGCTCGCCGGCATCCGTATCCACCTTCAGGGTGCTGCCATCCTGCCAGGTAATGTGCAGCCGCGTCGGAGCCCGCATGATCGCCGCGGCGCCGTAGGCACGGCAGGCCTCACCGCTGCTCTGATCCCGGGCCGGGTCCCACGTCGCCATCACGGCCCGTCCGGCCGCGTTGAGCGGCACGCCCGTGAAGTCACCCTTGTCCGGCGTCATCATGCGATAGCGCCAATCCTCCGTGACCACCGCCACCCAGTAGCCGGTCAGATCGACCGGCGCGCGGCTGTGCGCATCCGGTGGGGCGGTGGCG
>Ga0302302_1000733_pt1 | contig 20159 bp, 13 predicted proteins | sample III_Palsa_E1_3_FD_198766 | JGI IMG/M metagenome (GOLD analysis project Ga0302302, IMG submission 198766) | Peat permafrost microbial communities from Stordalen Mire near Abisko, Sweden - III_Palsa_E1_3 | ecosystem: Environmental > Terrestrial > Soil > Palsa > Peat permafrost | place: Sweden...
TGATGTCCAGCAGTTGTTTCAGCCGGCGTTGGGCAGAGAAGAACAACGCGGGGGATGAAACGGCGATGAGGGCAGCCACTGCGCATACTGGCGACCAAATCATCCGCGCCCCGCTGAGATAGTCACTGTTATACAACGCGATCGCAGCTGTAACTAGGCAGCAACTGATAACGATGCGGCTTTTTGCCCCCGGCATCGTGCGCGAGAATGCGAAATAGAAGACGGTCAACATCACCAGCAGCGTCAGAGCGCTGTAGGAGAGGACCCCATTCGCAACGATGTATTTCAGGATGTAGCCAAGAGATGGTGCGCCGCCAAACTTTAGTCTCGCGGTCGTCGGCGTGAGATGGCCGAACTGGTGGAGATTCAGGGCGAGAGCTGCGCCTACCATCACCATGTACGGGGCTGCTCCGAAGAGGATGAATTGGCGGATCCTTGAGGCCGACAGGTAAAGGATTGCGAGAACTCCAAGCGAAAGGATGAAGCCGTCTGGCCGGCATAACGAGCCGAGAACCAGAAGAAAGGACACGGCGAACATTCTGCGGGAGGTCATTCCCGGCTTCAAGGCTAAGGCACTTGCCCATGCCAGGGCGAATCCCTGAAAGAGGTGATCCCAGCCATTGAGAGCGAACATGAGGTTGGTCGAGGTAGACAGGAGCAACAACACGAGAAGCAATGCGTTGGCCGTGGATCTTGAATACCAGACGATGATCGCCGCTGTGCCCGCGACAGAAAGGAGCCCTAACAGCGCATAGAAAACAATCGCGACATTCGGCCGAAGAACCTTCAGCAAACCCGCAAACACATACGGAGCGATATAGGACGTCGATGGCTGAGCTACATCAACCCGGTTGAACGCTGGAATACCTCGCTCACGCAGAATATAGCCGGCTCTGAGGGAGATCATGACATCGTCAGAGAGGCGAACGGGCGACGAGAGGAACTGGTGCGGCGCCCCCGGCTGAGACGTGCGGGCAAAACTATAGATGTCTGGCCAGGTCCCGCATAGCACGGTGAAAATACATGCGAAGGCAAACGTCAACACCGCCGCAAGTCCTTTGTCGCTTGCGACGCGAGGGAGGCTCAAGACTGGGCTATTTTCGTTTTTCACCGTATCACCCCTAAACGTCTCTTAGCGAAGACCGCTGCGCCGGTCCTTGCCTGCATCCCTGAGAACCTAACGAACTTTATTCGAAACCAGGCACCCAAGTTGTCATGGAAAGGTCAAGACCTTAAGCGAACATGGCGGACTTCTACATGAAGGCGACGAATCTTGGTTGCCTGCTGTATTTTAGGCGCCGCCTCGGAAGAATCAAGTATTCAGATCGACAGCGCCAGGAATGGAGAAGATGTGACAAGACGAAGAAACTCTGGTGACATTTGTCCTCACCGAAATCACAAAAATCGCATGTATGATCACGATAATCGGGCTAGATGTGAAAAGGTCGGCGCATTCATGCAGGCTCGTCGCGACATAATGAGTTCTTTCCCCTAAAAGGAACTGTGTGTTGAGGTGCCGGAGAGGGCACATGCATTGTGAGACTGCTCGATTTGCACCACCACCAGACCAACCAACCCCACATGATTCTGGAGCTAAGCATGGTCAGCCCAAACCGCAGTTCGGTCATCGCTGTGCTCGTTGCACTCTTTTTCGTTGTCGCCCCGGCAAACGTACAGCCCCAACCCACGCTGCAACCGCTGCCAAAACCTTGGCCGATTCGGGCGGTCATCGTAGTTACCTCTCCCGGAGAGTTCGAGCTTTGGGGCACCCGCGAACATCTGACGGAGGCACTCGACGTGCCGGGCGTTCCGCAGCCCGTCCACACCAATGCCGAACACACGGTACTCGGTATGGTCAGCGGCGGCACGCTCATTAATGCCTCAGCCTCGACGATGGCGATTGGCCTCGATCCGCGGCTCGACCTCACCCATGCATACTTCATCATCACTGGCGTCGCGGGCGTCGACCCGGAAGACGCCTCCATCGGTTCCGCAGCCTGGGCTAATTATGTGATCGGCGACGTCATGAGCGAGATCGATATACGCGAAGCTCCAACCGGCTGGCCGTATGGTCTCTTCCCCGTCGGCTCTACCCAGCCAAATCCAAGCACGGTCAGCCCCGGCTTCAATGTCTTCCCGCTCAATGCAAAGCTGGTTGCCTGGGCCTTCGACCGGACGATCCGGACGCCGCCGCCTTTCGCGCAGCGTACGTCGGGTACCCGAACGCGCAGCGTCCGCCCTTCGTGCTGCTCGGCGATGATTTTGCATCCGACCATTACTGGCACGGCAAAATTCTCACGCAGTTCGCCAACAATTTTGTGAGGCTTTACACAGGCGGCAAGGGAAACTTTGTGATGACGGATATGGAGGATTCCGGCATCATGAACGCCCTCACGCGGCTGGCCGGCATTCATCGCGTCGATATCAATCGAGTTCTGGTCCTCCGCACTGCCAGCAACTACTCGATGCAAGCTCCCGGAGTTACCGCGTTTGACTCTTTAGAATCTCCGTATCCAGGCGGCAGTAAATTCGCAAACCAATCCGCGTGGCTCTGCGGCAGTACCGTCCTCCACGCCATTCTCAGTCACTGGGATGTAGCGTTCGGAGGGAATCTCATCCTTGACGCGCAAATAACTTCAGCGCAGCAGCATGCCATGCCGGATAGCCCGAAAGGGTTCAAGCATCTCCTCTTTGGAATCCTGCAAACCCCAGCGTGGCGCGGCTTCAAGCGAGTCGTGCACCCTCAATCCGCCGTTTGGTCGGCTCTATCATGGCTGGGTTGGATCGTTGCGATATCCATGTGGTTCCTCTTCAAGAGACGCACAAATACGGCTTGAGCCTTGGGCCCGGACACCGTGAACAAGAACGATCTTGCGAACAGGATGAGATTGAGACTTCGGTGTCTGCTCCTTTCCATAGGAAGTTGAAATCACGCGGAGGCTGAGATGAGGCACTCCCCTGTATTCCGTCTACGAATCACGCCCGTTGACATATTGCTGCCAGCGGTTGGACTCCCAGAGATAGCGCATTCCCTCCACAAGATGAAAGCGCAGCCGAAATAGAATGAAATCTCCTTGCCTGCGATACCTGACGAGACGCGCCGCCAGAGTTTCATTCGCCGAGGCATGAGCGATGGCCGGCGGCAATCGGCTGGGCAACAGCGCATGGCGTCGCGACCGTTTTGCCGCCAGGCCCGCACGTTCCAATTCCTGCTGCAGCACCAGATAAAGTTTGCTTCCGGGATGGCTGGCGAAGACAGCCTGATGGCCATATCGTTCAACCCATAAACGTATCCGAACCGGTAAGGCATCAGCCGTCCAACACGCAAGCTCCTCGGGCGCAAAATCGCCCATCGTGTTCGAAATCAACAAGACGATCACACCCAGTCCGACCGTCGCTTGCAAGTTGCCTTCGGCGAGCCACCGTAGCTCCTGCCAAAAAACCCTGTCGCCATACCGCGCCAGGACGTGTCGGCGAAACTCAATCAAGTGAGCCGTTCGCCAGAACTCGCCACACACGTGCTTGTAGAGGTGCAGCCCCTGCCCCAGGAAGAGATCAACCGGGTGAAGCACCGGCATGCAGATGCCATGAAAGCAAAGCTTCCCTGTGCGGGCCAACAGCGAATCCGGCTCCCGATCCTTGATCTCCAGATGTAGTTCCACGGTGCGGTGAAGTGTGGGCTTGTAGAGATTTTTGAGGGACGCCGCGCCGGGTGTACCCGACTTGAATTCCCAACTACGGCCGCTGATCGCTTTTAGGCGATAGCCTCGCGCTTCGAGAATCCGCCGCGCCTCTGACGCGTTCCCCGCCGCGATCAGGAAGTCCAGATCCAGTTGCGAGCGCAGCTCAGGCTTGGGCACTGAGACGGGCCACAAAGAAAATCCCTTGAGGGCTGCATAGGAAAAACCGGCTTCCTGGAAACTGCGATGAATGGCTGTCGATTCAGCGATCATGCTGTTCGTGCGCTCAGTGCTATCCAGCAGATTTTGCCGCAGACGCTCCAACACCGCCGGCGGAAGCATCTCGCATCGTTCCAGTTGCGTCAGGCGGTCAAGGAAATAAAGCGCCATTCCGCTGGTATCCAGCCACGTAAGCAGCGATTGCCATTCCCTGCTGCCAAGGTCCTGCAGTCTCTCGCACTCCGTGGGCACAGGGTCGCAGAAGGTCAGCAAGATGGCCTCGCGCAGTTGCTGCGTCCGGCTAAGAGAATAGTTTTCCGTGTCCGCGTAGGGGTGCTGCATAGGCTCACCCTCGATTCTTATGCAGGGTTTGAACCTGAGTTGTCACAAAGCTGTAAGCGCATTGCCACAACCTTGTTGTTAGCGAGCAGCGCCTATACCTCAGGGTGAAGACTTTCGATCTTCTCGATAGCCCACGACACCAGGTCAGCGTCTGGAGCATCCGTCTTCAGCATCGTCCGCAGAATCTCCAAAGATCCCGCATCCCCCTGCCAGGCTACAATTCGAATCGCCCGCTCACGAACCGACATCGTCTCGCTGCCAAGCGCCTTCCTCACGTCCGGCAACACGGCTGGCCCCGCCTGCACGAGCATCCATTCCGTCCGGTCCGCCATCTGGCTATCGCTCGACCCCAGGGCTTCGATGGCTGGCTGCGCCTCCGCTCCAATCCTGTCCCACAACTTGAATCCCGCTATCATACTGTCAAACTGTGTGAATCCCTCACCCGGCGCGAACGCCAATTCTTCCAGCGCCTGGGTCGCTCCCGGTCCCTTCAACATCGAGAGCGCCTGCAGCATCTTCATCTGACTGCGGAAACGGCCCGATATTTCATCGATCTCCGGCTGCGTCAGCTGTGGTTTACCGCGCCGTTCATAGTCTTCTCCCAGCTTCAACGAGGCCTTCATCTCCAACCGCATCTGCACCGGAATGGCCTTGAGCGCCGCCTCGGGCTGGTGCCGCGCCAGGGCCAGCGCCGCCGCCCCACGCACTGCCGCAGTCTCATTCGACAACAACGGCAACAGCGCTGCCGCGCTTACATCCCCGGGAGCGCGCGACAGTGCCATCAGCGTCTCCTGCAGCACGCGTGGGTCTTTGTCCTGCAACAGAGGCAACAACATACTCGCTGGTGCGTGCAGCATTCCCAGGGCCCACGCCGCATTGGCTCGAGCACCCTTGTGCTCCGACCGCAACGCCTCGGCAAACACCGTCAAAGGCGGTTGCGGCCGCGCCGTTACCAGCGCCAGAGCGGCCGCCCGCGAAACGTTGTCGTCAGCGTCCAGCGTCCAGCCGGCGAACTTCTCTTGCAGAGGAAACCCACGATACTTCGACAGCGCCAGGATGGCCTTGGCTCGCGACAGACTCTCACCCGAGCCGGCCTCGATCTCCAACCCATGGATCTTCCGCTCTACCGGCCGCCCCACTGCATCCGCGCCCAGCCGTGGATAGTCCACGTTGATTCCATCCACGCCCGCGGCCACGGCAGCCTTCATCGCAGCCAGATCCAGCTGGTGGTCATTCGCGGAAAAGTTCGCAACGACAGCCTTGCCCTCGTGGTGATATGCCTTTACCTGTTCAGCCGTCACTCCGGGCTGGACCCACTTGGTCCCGGTGCCTGCATCGGTCGCCGCCGGATAGAGCTGCTTTACATCCGACCACTCGCCATTGAACTGAACACGCTCCAGCATGCCTTCGCGCTGCAGCAGCTCCAGCACATCCGCGCCCATGCCCTTCGTCTTCATGTCCACAACCAGCCGGATGTCCATCTCGCGAGCCAGTCTCAGCGCATCTTCAAATCTGGCGACCCGCATTCCTACAAAACGATCGCCCATCCATCCACCAAAATCGCGCAGCTCCAGGTCGCCGGAATAAGTCGTCTCCACTTCTCCGACGCCATCCGTCAGCCGTTCCAGAACCCCGTCGTGGTTCAACACCAACTCTCCATCCAGCGTGCGCCGCACATCGAGCTCCACCACGTTGCAGCCCAGCAGAGCCGCCTGTTCCAGCGACTCCAGCGTGTTCTCCGGCACGTCCTGATTCGCAGTACGATGGCACAGAAGCTGCACCCCGCCCGGCTGCAAGGCCCTGGCCTTTGCTGCACTGGCAACCATCATCACAACAAGCACCGCGCACACTCGTTTCATCCCTCTACCTCGATCTCTCTAAGCGAGCCAACCCCGGTCTTTGGCTGCATTGGCACGCCACGATCCACAGCCCCCACCAGCAACCAGAACAGCATCGCCACCACGAAGCCCATTACCGCGATGCCCATCAATACATGCGGATAGCCAAATCGAACAAACAAGATTCCCGCTCCTGCCGTCGCTCCCGACCCAACCACGGCGTTGCAGAACAACGCACCCGAAGCCGCCGTGCTGCGCTCGTCGTCCGGCACCTTGCTCATCAGCAGGTTGTACAGTCCCGGAGCACTCATCCATTGCAACGCAGAGAAACCAAGGTAAAGTCCAACCGTCGCATGGGGATTGTGCGTCGCCGCGAGGCATCCCAGGCTCACCGCCGTTGCCACCTGGGTCACAACGATTCCAGGAACCATTCCCAGCCGACGAAACAATACAGGCGTCAGCAGCCCCACACAAAATTGCACAACTTGGGCCACCGAAAAGATCAGCCCGATGTGTGACATCGGAACATGCAAATTCTTCGATAGATATACATTGGCAAACGGCGTGAAGGCCGCAATCACCGCCGTCCATAATGCCATCGCCGGTAAGTAGCGCAGCAGGAAGGGGTGTGGCATCCAACGTCTTCTGCGATTCTCCCGCGGCACTTCTTCCTCCTGCACAGCCGCAGGCATCTGCAGGCGCAGCACCGCCGCCAACCCCGTCGCCGCGATGCCGCAGGAAGCAAGCAGAATCATTCGTTTCACTTCGACTGGCTGCAATACCAGCCCGGCCAACTTCAACCACTGCTGCAGGTATCCGCACACGATCCCGCCTAATGTGGCCGTCCCAATGCTCACGGAGAAGATCAAACTGAAGGCCGAAGCGCGATTTTCTTCCGTCGTAAGCCGCGCCAATGCCGGCAGAAAACAGACGCCCCACAAACACAGGGCTAGCCCACTCAGGAATGCCAGCACAAGCTGAGCGCTCTCCCACACGAACACCACACGTAAAGCGCAGAGCACCGTTGATGCGATGAAACAGACGATCATGAGCGGTCGAATCCCGAACTTCCGTCCCAGCAGGCCCGCAGGAAGCGTCCCCACTACCGACCCCAATGTCGCGGCCCCACCGATTAGCCCCATCACCCGTTCGTTAAAGTGAAGATCCAACAGGTAAAGATTGAAGAGAAAGACATAAATCGAAAAGCCAAAATCGAAAAAGAAGGCGGCCGTGAAAAATATCCAGAAGCCTCGGCTCAACTCCTTCTCCCGCAGCCACGCAGCAGGATTCTTCCAGAGAGGAGTTCCCTTCCTTGCCCCCACTTCAGCCGTCAGCGGCTCCACTATCTTCCCTCCCGGACCAACCGTTGCAAACGCTCAACGCCCCAATCCAGCTCCGTATATCGAAGCTCAAAGACCTCGGCTTCGAGCAAGCGCTCGATTGTCTCGTTGTGCTTCTTGCGCATCTCTGGCATTCCATAAAACGTCTGCTGCATGGCATACCGTGCCACGTCCTTGCGGTAGGGTCTAAGCTCCTGCGGTCCTCCCGAATGCCTGTTTACAAACACGATGTAATCCACGTGCGCGGTCTGCGCGCATTGCATGTGCGACATGGGTAATGTCGGCAACTCGATCGAAGGCTTACCCGCAGCCCGTGGCGTAATCTCCATTCCCTTCAACTCCGGAAACAAATCCGCCGCTGCCGGACGAAAACGCACATGATGGCAATCGCCTGTCACCATGCGGTCTTCGCGATCGTTGAGCACAAAACTCCCATCATCCGCAACATACGTCCATCCCGCTCGAGCGCACGCATAGGAGAGAGTCGACTTGCCCGCACCCGAGTCGCCGCATAGCAACACCCCCTTCCCATCCAGAGCGACGCACCCCGCGTGCACCGCCGTCGTGAACCGCGTCGCTACGTGTGTAACCGGCGTGCCTAGAAAGAAATACCCTGCATAAAGCCTGTTCCGGAGTGCCGCTCGTGAGAGCGTCATCTGCGACCTGGTTCGTTGCAGATCGTTGATGCAGTAGTTGTCTCCATCCGCAACCGCCAAATGCAGCGGCGAAATGAATCGATAGACCGGCGGCGGCGGGCACTCCGCAGAACCTCCCTCAACCACATGAACTTCCGCGAGAATAGGCTCGGTGTCGTACTGTTTCCCGAACTTCCCCCACAGCTCGTCCATGATCTCAACCACCTCAGTACAGTTCGTACTCACCTCGGCAGGAAAACCAAGCGGGTAAAACATCTTCTTCAGCGAAAGTGCGGGAGCTTCAACTTCGTGCCTGGAAAAATCCAGGGGTTGCTGCGCATCGCACGCCGCTTCGATTTCTTGGATCGTCATCATCGCCCTTCGCGTTAGAACTGATACTTTGCCGCGAATTGGATAATGCGCGGATTGGTTACAGTCGATGTAATCTTGCCGAAAGTAGGACTCGCCACCGGGTTTTCCTGCGTCGCATCGGTGTAACCCAGGCTGGTGTTCGGATTAGCGAACTGCGGCGTGTTCGTCAGGTTAAAGGCCTCTGCCCGGAATAGGAAGGCGCTTCCGCCTTTGATCGGAAACAGGCGTTCAATCGCTATATCTACATTGTGTTGTCCGGGGCCGCGCACAATACCTACACCGCTGTTGCCGAAATCCTGATCGGCAAGGCTCGTCCCGTTCGGCGCCTCGGGAGCTCGCGTAAATGCAGATGCGTCGAGATACGTATTCTGCACGCGAGAGAACAACGACCCGTGTGTCGATGGATTACTACCCGTCCGCTCGGCTCTAACCTCTCCTCCAAGCAGCGCATATACGGAACCCGCATTACCGTCGAAGACGCTCAGAGGAATACCCGACTGGAACACGCCTATCCCCGAAAACACCCAGTCATTGAGCAGATAGCGAGTCACCGTTGGACCTTGATGGAGCTTCGGCGTCTGCCACGTGAAGTTGAACACGACACGCTGGTCGCGGTCGTCCCCAGCTAAGCCATAGGATGTCAACAGATTATGTTGATTGTCCGTCGGCAACTGGAGTTCGAAGACATCCGTTCCAGTCTCATTGGCTACCTCGTCGAGGTTCTTCGACCAGGTATAACTACCCTGGAACTGAAATCCGTGTCGCATGTTTCGGGTGACACTCACCTGCAAGGCGTTATAGTTTGCGACGAAGACTGAGTCCGTAAACAATGAGCCTTCACTCACGCCTTGAATCGGCATACGCAGTGCCGCATTCGCAATGGAGTTGTTCGTCTGCCCGTTCACCGGGTTCTCGGGACTGGCCAACGAAGCTTGATCGAACTCAATCTGCCCAGACCGGTGATTCGAATTCGTCCCCACATACCCCACTTCAAGGAGATAACCACGCCCCAGCGTATATAGGATGTTCAGGTTGTACTCAGTGGTCCTGCCATCCACCAGGTTCGGGTTCGTACCTTCGATGAACGGAGTGGACGTTGGTGTGCGCGGCGTGAAGACTGGATAACTCGAAGTGGGCAGCACGTGAGGAACAAATGGATTCTGCAGCGTAGCCCCGGCACTCTGGCTCCCGGAAAGAATCTGCAGCGACGCAAATGGCGGCTGCGTGAGAGTCTGTTCCGCAATGTTGCCTGAATGCTCGTCATAGTAAATACCGGCCCCCCCACGAACTACCAGCACCGGCTTGTCCGTCACCTGCCATACAAATCCAAATCGAGGCGAAACATCTCCAAGGGGTGTCTTATAGAGTCCTGGGAACGATGTCTTCTCCACTCCGTCAGGCACCGTTCCAGTGAAGTTCGACGGCATCGTGAATCCGTTAAACGTGCCCGTCTCCGGAACCGGTCCCGTTGACGCGATGTTCGCGTTGAAGTTCGCCAGCCGACCGTCCGTTTCTATCGGAGCGCTGAAGATCTCGTAGCGCAAGCCGGCATTAATCGTCAGCCGCTTTGTGAGCTTGATATCGTCCTGCGCAAACCCGGCAAAATCTGTATACCGTTCGTTTCTGCGGAAGATGCCTCCACCCGCCGTAGAGCTCGTCACATTACTTAGCCCCGAAGGGCTTCCGTTCTGCGCCGCGCTCTGTCCAACCAGAAAATCGCTGAAGGTCGCAATCTGCAGAAGACCGTCCGTCTCCACCGGTTGATCTTCGTCCACCTCGTGCCGCTTGAACTCCACACCAAACCGCGCATTGTGCCGGCCGCGCGTCCACGAAACAGTGTCCTGGTAGATGAAGGAATTCGTGACCTGCCACTGCGAGGGTGTGCCAGCATCGCCAATCATCAGTCCGCCGGCCCAGATGCCTGGAGCGTTAGAATCGGGCCCCACCATACCTGTCGGAGTATCGATTCCAATGGCTTCCGCAGTAAGCGGATTCACAATGCTCGAATTGCCATCGAAGCGCATGTAACCAAATCGCGCGATGTTCAATAAGTTCGAGCCGAAGACGTGGGTATCCGCCAGCACAAACATTGTGTTCCGCGCCAGTTGCTGTCCACCCCAACCCGGAACATCCGCGGCATTCGGTTCAAACGCCTGAGACTGGGTCGCACGTGAATAGAAAAAACGCCCCGCCAGCGTGTTCTTCTGACTCAGCATCTGATCGCCGTTGATCGAAAACTGATCCTCACGGAAGCGCCCCGGAATCGAAAACGTCGACTGCCCCATAGGCATTTGGTCCGACGCATCGGGACCCGTGTTCGGCAATGCTACCTGCGGGTTCGGTACTGCCAGCTGCCCATTGGGAAGCTTTGCATTCAGGACCGCAAGCGCTACCGGATTAATATTCGAGCCATCGCACGCAACCTGTGTACCACCGGCCAGTGTCAGATAACCTGACGCAGGCTGCCCCATGTTATTCAAATGGTTTGCGGGACAGAACAACGCACCCAGCGCCGCCGCCGACCTGTCCGACGTCAGCAGCGGATAGATCGCTGTTATCTTCGACCCCGGGCTCAAGCCGTTCACCTCAGTCAGGCCCTCATAGCCAACAAAGAAAAATGTCTTGTCTCGTACGATAGGCCCGCCAACCGTTCCGCCAAACTGATTGTGCTTCAACTCCGATCGGGGCTGTCCAGCCTGCTTCAGGAAGAAGTCGTTCGCATTGAAAATATTGTTGCGGACAAATTCCCAGGCGCTGCCATGAACCCGATTGGTGCCGCTTTTACTCACCATATCGACATTCGCTCCGGTGCCTCGCCCGTACGCAGCGTCGAAGTTTGCGGTCTGCACCCGGAACTCCTCGATCACATCCGGCGCAGGAATCGCTACGCCGACCTCTGACGTGTTGGCGATAGCAAACGAGTTCTCCACGAGGTTATTGGCGTCTACGCCATTGAACTGAAAGTTGTTCGCCGTCGGAGTCGCCCCATCAGAGGCCACGTTCTGCGACCCTGTCCCCATCAGTGTCGCGTTCGGCAGATCCACGACCACGCCTGGCGACAATCCGAGAATCTGCGTGAAATTACGATTGGAAAGCGGCAGCCCCTGGATAGCCGTTTCGTTCACCAGCCCGCCAAGCGTCGAGCTCTCCAACTCAGCCACCTCAGCATCGTTCGAAACCTGCACGCTCGCGCTCGCGGCAGCAACCGTCAGAGACACGTTCAGCGATGTCGTCTCGCTCACCGTCACCTCAATAGCTTGCGAAGTATGCGGTGCAAACCCTACGGACGTCACCATCACCGAGTAGTGCCCTGGCGACAGCAGTTGCACGCGGTAAAATCCCTCGGCGGTTGTCGTTACCTTCCGAGCTGCGTGCGTCGCTTCATTCGAAACCAGAACCTCCGCGTTTTGCACAACACGTCCCGTCGGGTCGTACACAATGCCTGAGATCGCGCCCGTACCCGGGGTCTGGCCGATGGCAATTCCCATCAGCAATAGAAGAGAGATTGAAAACGTAACAAGATAATTGAAGAGCTTCACATGTACCTTTTGAGTGGACATTTTCGTTAACCACCCAAAGTGTAAGGACTGTCGGCCGCGCGCTTGTCTCTGCCTTGTCCACGCTTTGTCACTCTTTCTTCAACGAGATCCAGAGGGAATGGCACGCGAAATCCAGCGGCCCAGTCCTTATCGAACTGGTTTTTGCGGCGAATGCTATTCTCTTCAGCATGCTAACGAATGATTTCTGGTATGGATTCCTGCTGGGCGCAGGTTTGGTGTTCCTTGTGTTTTTCGTCTCCCGCTTAATAATCCGCAACCGCAAAGAGGGTCGCTAGCTTTATCCCAAACAACACCTAAAGGTCCCTTGGATTCGTCGCAGCTCTCATTGGCGATTTCACATCAAGAGAGCAACGCCTCATGGCACTATGCGTATTTGAACGTAGGGAACAAAACCAGATTGCGGAGCGTATTGCGAGACAGAAGATTATTCAACTTATCCGAATTCTCTTTTTATGCTCTCCGCATCCTCACAGTTGTTTTGGCATCTTCGCTTCCCGGTCAGTCTGCGAAGCTAGCCTTCGACAGACACAATGGTCGCAGGCATCTGACGACTAGAAAGTCAACATGCGATGTTCAGCTCCTACGCTTTCCTACGTGCGCTGCTACTTTTCTCCCTTTCACTAACACTCCCTGCGACGCAGGCGCAAATTCCTCAAGCCTCCACGGAATCCGGCACGATTTCTGGCGTGCACGAAGGTGGATTGAACATCTACAAAGGGGTTCCATTCGCTGCCCCGCCAGTCGGAGATCTCCGTTGGCGCGCACCCGCACCCGTTGCGCATTGGAGTGGCATACGTAAAGCCGACGCATTCGCTCCATCATGCATGCAGGACGGCGTCTCGATGCCGGGTGAGACGCCGCCAGCGGTGAGTGAAGATTGTCTTTATCTCAACATCTGGACACCCGCCAGCAGCGCGCACGAACACCTGCCGGTCATCGTCTGGATCTACGGCGGCGGTTACATCAACGGCTCGTCCTCGATGCCGTTGTACTGGGGCGACAAGCTGGCACACAAAGGCATCATCGTTGTCACGATTGCCTATCGACTCGGCCCGCTTGGTTTTCTTGCGTATCCCGAGTTGACCCGAGAGTCACCGCATCACTCGTCGGGTAACTATGGCCTCATGGATCAGATCGCAGCCCTCGAATGGGTTCAAAGAAACATCGCTGCCTTTGGCGGTGACCCGAAGAATGTAACCATCGCCGGCCAGTCTTCAGGATCCATGTCGGTCAGTATGCTCATGGCCTCGCCACGTGCGAAAGGATTGTTTCAGCGCGCCATCGGAGAAAGCGGCGGACTCTTTGAGCCGCTTCAGCTCGCACCAAAATACTTGCTCGCCAATGCGGAACAGGATGGCGAAAAATATGCCGCCTCGCTGGGTGCAACATCGCTGCAGCAGCTACGTCAACTGCCAGCCGCACGGCTCACCGGCAACGCCGACGGCATTGTTCATTCGGTGATCGAACCCTATGTGCTTCCCCTTTCGCCCTACGAGGCATTCGCGGCAGGACAGCAGAACGATGTTCCACTGCTGATTGGCTCGAACGCCGAGGAAGCACGCGCCATCGTGGATGTCCTCCACGTGACGGCCGCTACGTTCAACAGCGATTTGGAGCGCAGCGATGGCCAGCTTCCCCCTGCACTCGTCGCGGCCTATCCCTATACAACCGACGCACAGGCGAAGCAGGCGCGGCTCGATTTCGAACGCGACCTCCGCTTCGGATGGGACATGTGGGCCTGGGCAAGGCTGCAGGCCAGCACCGGCAAAAGCAGCGTCTACTATTACTCCTTCCGCCAGCAGCCCCCGTTCCCCGCCGATTCCATCTACGCAGGCTGGGGCGCGAGCCACTACGCCGAACTCTGGTATGTCTTCGACCACCTGAACCAGGAGCCGTGGCGCTGGACTGCAGCCGATCAGAAAGTGGCGGAGGACATGTCTACCTACTGGGTCAACTTTGCCAAGTCAGGAGATCCAAACGGCCCAGGCCTGCTCACATGGCCAGTATTCACCAACGCGGATAGCAAGGTGCTGTCGATCGGCGATCCGATCACCATTGACGGCGTCCCGAATCTTCATGGCTTGAGCACCTTCGATGCCGTCTACACTGCGGTGCGCGGCAAGCCCTTCGGAGCAAAGTAGCAACCCCTGCGACAAGTTGAAATCCCTGTCGTTGTTGCGCTCTGTGGTGAGTTGCCCGGTGTACCGCGTGTAGGCCGGCAGAAGCATGTCGCGCTCTGTGGATAGAAGCTCAAGCGCAGATCAGCTTGCGGTTTTGATCAGCTGTCAGTCGCAAGTACATCATCCACCTCTACCTTATCGAAAGATTCGGCACGCCTATCGAAAGATAGCCTGCATGCAGCCTGGAGCTTGAGATTATCGAACGGGGGAAGTCGGCAGGCTTCCCCTCCCCCAGAATCACCCGCTGCGCCTCCTGCGCCTGCTTCACATTAAGCTCCATTAGACGCTGTCGCTACACCCCATTCACCCAAGATGTTTTGCGAACAGGTCTACTACGCTCTGGGGAGCCGTGTCGCCGAAAAACTGTTTGAGGTTCTGCGCAGAATCGCGAGCAAACTCCTCGCTCCTGGAAAAGAGGTCGCTCTCATAGGCAGAAAGGGCCGCTTCGATGTCATCCAGATGGTTGATAAGCGCTCGGGCCAGCTCCGAGCCGTCATACATCGCGAGGTTCGCGCCTTCCCCTGCGAAAGGTGACATTAGATGCGCCGCATCGCCGAGCAAGGTTGCGCCAGGCAACCGGTTCCAACGAATTCCGACCGGAAGAGCATAGATCGGTCTAAGCACTGGCTCGATCTCGCTATCGGTAATGAGGGCTCTAAGGTGGGAAGCCCATCCTTGGAATGGCTCGGCGATATGGGACAGGCCAGCTTTTGCATCGTTGAAATCGATAGACGCAATCCACTCTTCCGACTTGTTCAGAGCAATGTAGATATGCAGGCCTCCATCGGCATTGCGATGCGCAAGGATACCTTTGCCCGGAGCGACTGCCATGAGCGTGCCGCTGCCGATAGCATCCGCGCTGGCCTTGTAGCGCGCGTCCTGGCCGGAGAGGAACGTCTCGACAAAACAGGTGCCCGTGTACGTTGGCTTTGAATCGGTAAGGAGTGGGCGGACCTTCGACCACGCACCATCGGCCCCTACGATAACGTCGCAGGTATGCGTCGAGTCGTTCGAGAAGGCGACTTCATATCTGCCGTCGGCAGTCGCCGTCACAGACGTTACCTTGTGGTTCCATTGGATCGTTTCGTCTGGGAGTGAATCGAGGAGTAGTCTGCGAAGATCGCCCCGATCGACTTCTGGCCGCTTGCCGGAGTCGCCACCGGCTTTGTCGAAGAGAACACCTCCGTGCTGATCGACAATGCGCTTCGCATCTTCGCCAGGACGGACGAGTCGAAGAAATGCGTCAAACAAACCCGCATCCTTGAGGGCAAGCTGTCCGTTGTATTCGTGAATATCCAGCAGGCCTCCCTGCGCTCTCGCATTCACTGAGGCTTCTGCTTCATAGATAGTGGCGGCAACGCCATGAAGGTGCAGAACGCGGGCGAGGGTCAGGCCACCAGGTCCGGCACCAATGATTGTGATCGGGTGTCGCATCGTGCGCTCCTTGATTGCAGTCTCATGGTTCGTGCGGACTGCTGCGAGTTGCCCGATAGAATCATCAGGCAGTTGCTTTTCGGAGACGCTGGCCGAACCACAGGAAATGCGTGGTTGACCTGTACTCGACAACCTGCTGAGCGTATCGCTGCTGTAAGCAGGTCGTCGCTTTTCGCGACTGTGGGAAGGCTACATTGGTTGAACGCTGCAAAGCAAGATCCCGACGTTTGGTGATCAGTCTAGTCCCGATAAATCAGCTCTCCGGCAGTAAGGCAATAAAACCGGTGCTTCTGGGAAATTGGCCTGATCCGTTCGGCGAAAATCCGACTTCCTAAATGGCTCCTGAGGTAGGACTCGAACCTACAACCCTTCGGTTAACAGCCGAATGCTCTGCCATTGAGCTACTCAGGATCGCGTGGGAAACGCAGGCAACCGGGCGGTTGCTCCTCTACCTTTATAGCAAATGCCCGAGGGTGGGTCAAAGCGGCGTTATCCTGATCATCAACCGCGCGCCGCCTCGCACGCCACGCATTCGCATCGTCTCCACGACTACTCCACCGCACTACCACCTCAAGCGTCTCGTCCAGCTCAAACCATAAAGGATGATCATGACAAGCGACCAGGACCACGGCATCACCAGCATCCCCACCCAAGCCTCCGTCGATCAAACCGTAGACGCTCTCACCAAAACTCTGGCCGCCAAAAATATCACCCTCTTCGCAATCGTGGATCACAGCGGCGAAGCAGCAAAGGTAGGCATGACAATGCCGCCCACCAAGCTCTTAATCTTCGGAAGTCCTCGCGCTGGTACCCCCATCATGCTCGCCGCACCCAGCGCCGCCCTCGATCTCCCACTCAAGATCCTGGTCCACGAAGACACCGACCACAAGGTGTGGATCACCTACAACGCGCCGTCCTACCTGCAGCAGCGCCACGGAATTCCAAATGAGTTGCTACCCAACATCGCCGTGATCGAAGCGCTCGCACGCAGCGCCGCAGAATAGTGCGTTACCGGTACAACATCACCGCGATACTGTACGCGCTGAAGTTGTGCACGCCCTCTGCCGGACAAGCTCCCACCACCGCTGCGTTATAGCCCCCCGACGCCAACCGCTGCTCCAGCATCGCCGGAATCTTGCTCAGATCATCGGCGGTATACCGCATCACAAACCATGGCCTGCGCTCACCCGCATAACCCGTCTCCATCGAGCACGTCCGCCGAGCATCCTTGGTCGTAGGCAAAATTGCCAGCGAAGATCTCGACTGCAGCTGCTGCGCCACCGCAACTTCCTGCTGCTCCAGCGAAAGATTCGTTACCGACCTGTCAAAGTCTTCGACCGCATACAAGCGATCCCCTCTCGCAATCACGCGAATCCCAATCGAATCCACCCGCGGATCCAGCAGATTCTCGCGATGCTTCGGCGAGTTCATCCACGCTTCTTCAATCACCAGCGCGCTCGGAGCCTCAGCCACATTCTCCGAGATCACGCTGAATCGCGCTCCGGCCTGCTGTCCGCGCGCCATCAACTCCGGCTCGCCTTCGTACTGGTGCGAAATCGTCTCGCGTTGCGCCATCTGTTCTGCGTGATAACTCGCGGCATCGTACAGTGCGCGATCCCAGTGCAACGGTTGCAACCCCCGCTCAGCCCGTTCCGCATTCGCTGCCGACAGCAGGTACTGCTCCGCAACCGTTGGCCCACCCACCAGCCTCGGCACAGATGCCGCCCACGCCACACCGCAGGACAAGAACACAGCCACCGACATCAGGCGAACGTTCATACCATCACCAACCCAGTAACCGGACAGAAGTTACTATCCAAATCAAGTAACCAATAAATCAGTTACTTGTAGTGGTTACTATATTGGCCTAAACGGGTGGTGCTGGCAAGCGTTCTCTATAGCGAATCAACAAATACAACAACTTTCGAGCGTTCCAATAACGTGGCATATAGCGCCGCGGCTCGGAAATCGACCGGTAAAGCCACCCCAAATAGCTTCGATCGGCCCACATCGGGATCCGCACCTGGTCCCCGCTCAGAAACGCTATCGCCGCCCCAATACAATGAATTGCAGGCAGATAGCTCAAGTTTCGCTTGAGGTATAGACCGACCCGTTCCTGCGTCCCACCCCCTAATGTCAGCAGCACATGCTGCGGCCGGATACGCTCAATCCGTTCCAGCAACTTAGGGTCGTAGATATCCTGCTCGGAATACAACGGCGCCACGTACACGCAGTCCTCTGGCACCGAAATCCCCTGCTCCGCCAGCCACGCAAGATTCCTCTCCGCGCTCTGCCCGCTCGCCATAATCCAAAACACATTGCCCGCCTGCTGAACATCCGGCTGCTTCAAAAGCTCGCACAGATATTCCAGCCCCGACAATCTCCGGATCGAGTCATGCTGTAGCCAGTTCCACACCATCACCATGTAAGCCGAATCGGCAATCGCCATATCAGCATGCATCAGCGCCTCGCGATACGACGCCTTCACCTCGAGATCCTTCAGCGCAGGCGCCGCTGGAACCACCAGCAATCCCCCACCCTTCATCCGCGCCACGGCTTGTGCTGCCGTTCCGATGAAGAAGTGAATGCCGAGAATCGTACGTTCTTCGCCCTCAGCAGAAGGCATCGCCTATTTCCCCTTGGCCCCGGCTGCGATCTCCTGTTCAATCCACCGATACGTCCGCTCCAGCCCGTCGCGCAGCCGGATCGACGGCTCCCAACCCAGCTTCTCCTGGATCAGCGTGTTGTCACTATTGCGGCCATTCACGCCCTTTGGCGCGCCCAGATCATACGTCCGCTTCAGCTTAATTCCCGCAATGTCTTCTGCCAAATCCACCAGCTGATTGATCGTCACCAGCTCACTCGAGCCCAGATTGATTGGCTCATCGATCTCGCTCTCCATGATCATCTCCGTGCCCTTCACGCAGTCGTCGATATACATAAAGCTGCGTGTCTGCTTGCCATCGCCCCAGATATTGATCTCATGCACGCCCGACAGCTTCGCCTCGATCACCTTCCGGCAAATGGCCGCCGGCGCCTTCTCGCGCCCACCGTTCCACGTCCCCTGCGGACCATAAACATTGTGGTAGCGAGCCACCCTGCACACCAACCCGTAATCTTCCTCGAAGTGCCGGCACATCCGCTCCGAGAACAACTTCTCCCAGCCATAGCCATCCTCGGGCAACGCCGGATACGCATCCGATTCCTTCAGCGCCACCACATCCGGATTCGTCTGTTTCTCCCCGTTATAAACGCACGCCGACGACGAATAGAAGAACCGCTTCACGCCCTTCGCCTGCGCCGCCATCAGCATATGCGTATTGGTCAGCACGCTCAGCATGCACAGCGCCTTATTGTTTTCGATGAACCCCATCCCGCCCATATCGGCGGCCAGCTGATACACCAGCGAAACGCCATCGGCGGCGATCATGCAGTTCTCTTTGTCCTTCAAATCCAGCGACAGGCTCTCAACGCCATCCGTCACCTGGTACCAATCTTCCAGCGGCTTTACGTCCACCGCTCGAACCACGTTAACCCCATTCGCTATCAGGCCTTTGACAAGATGTCCGCCAATAAAGCCCCCTGCCCCGCAAACGACCGCGGTCTCCCCTTTAAGGTTCATCAAAACAACTCCGATCTACCATGGCTAGCTTGAAATCCTGGCGGCTCACTGCATACACCGCTCGTAGGTTTCTTGTCTTGGAACCATTAAACGCTGCCTGCGTTGTAAGGTCTCTGCGTCAAGTTTATGTAAGGGCACAGGGATGTCAAGGTTCGCCCCGACCCTCTGCAGGCTCCCCATCCCCACAGCTCTGCCCCAGTTCCCGAGCTATGATGAGTCCACTAGCATCGAAATAAACAGTGCCTGGCATGGAAGAACATCGCAATCACCCATCAAAACTCAACTCCCTGCTACGCCAGGTAGCGCATCAGCGTCTAGCCTTCGCCGGCTGCCTCGTCCTCACTCTCTTCCTCATCTGCGCGATATTCGCCCCCTGGCTCGCACCCCACAACCCCGCGCAGCTCAACCTCACCGCCCGGCTCCTCCCTCCCTCCACCGCCCACTGGTTCGGCACCGACGAGCTCGGTCGCGACGTCCTCTCCCGCACCCTCTATGGAGCCCGTATCTCTCTCCTCGTAGCCGTAGCCGTCGTCGGCATCTCTCTCGCCCTCGGCTCCACGCTCGGCATGCTCGCCGGCTTCTACGGCGGTTTCACTGACACCGTCATCAACATCTACCTCACCAACGCCTTCCTCGCCCTCCCCGGAATCCTCCTCGCCGTAGCCATCGTAGCCTTCCTTGGCCCCTCGCTAGCCAACCTCATCCTCGCGCTCGCCCTGGCCGGCTGGGTCAACTACGCCCGCCTCGTCCGAGCCCAGGTCCTCACCGTAAAGCAGCGAGAGTACGTGCAAGCTGCCCGCTCCATGGGCGCCACCGACCTCCACCTCATGCTCCGCCACATCCTCCCCAACATCCTTCAACCTCTACTCGTGCAAGCCGCCATCGGGATGGCCGCAGCGGTCCTCTCGGAAGCCACCCTCAGCTTCCTCGGCCTAGG
>Ga0302302_1000756_pt1 | contig 19865 bp, 16 predicted proteins | sample III_Palsa_E1_3_FD_198766 | JGI IMG/M metagenome (GOLD analysis project Ga0302302, IMG submission 198766) | Peat permafrost microbial communities from Stordalen Mire near Abisko, Sweden - III_Palsa_E1_3 | ecosystem: Environmental > Terrestrial > Soil > Palsa > Peat permafrost | place: Sweden...
TCCAGGGCGCCGTTATTGTCTATGTCGGCAACGCGGAGACGCGCGTCGCCGGAGAGTTGATGGGCAGCATCGGGAACGTCGGCAAGCTTTGCGACCTTCCATAGCTCGCTCTCTTCCGGCAGATTGAGGCTCAGGATGGAACCATTCAAACCAACGGCTACCAGAGCCAAAGGACCGGAGCGATCCATGTCTCCCGCTGCGATCGACTTTACTGTGCCGATGCTGTCGGGCATAGCCAACTCGCGAAACTTAGCGGAGCGCTCGTTGAGATAGACATGGAGTTTGCCTGCTCCGTCGATCAGCGCCGCGTCGGGATTGCCATCGCCGTTGAGGTCCGCCCAGACGAATTGTTGCACGCCGGAAATCTGCGGGAATGGATGGATGGGCGTGAACGTGCGATCGCCATTGTTCCGCAATACAAGAGGCGTTCCACTTGCAGCGCCGAGCACAATGTCCAGATCACCGTCCGCTTCAATGTCCACGGCCCATGCGCCGGTGTACGCGGCGCTGAGCAGCGGTGCCGGAAGTTTCGTCTGCTTCGTCACGTCGGTGAACTGTTGAGGGGAGTCCTGACGCATGAAGCGCAACCCACCTGCGCCCGCGAGAACCAGGTCCGTCTTGAAGTCGTAATTGAAATCGATGGGGAGAATTCCTTCGGGTGCCGGGGCTGAGGCTGCCTTGCCGCCGGGAAAGGGAAAGGAAGCGCCGGTGGCAACGCGAACTTCCCAGCCGTTTGCGGCAGCGACGGTTGGCACGCCCTCACCATTGAGAGAGAGGGCCCCCGTCCAACTCCAGGGTCCTTTGGGAAAATTCGCAGCAGGCTGGGAAGAGAAGGTCAGGGCCTGATCCGGGGGCGCCGGTGAAAAGCTCGGAGTCTCGAGCTTCACAAAATGCGTAAAGGGCTGCGCTTCCTCGCCTGGAGGCGCCTTCAACTGGCTGAGGCTGGTGCGAAATTCGGGAACACGCATCAGCACATTCTTCAAGAAAATCGACCGTGTTGCCGCGGAGGTTGGTTGGGGTCCGTTGGCAGCAGTTTCGAGCGCTGCGAGTTGTTGTTTCACTTCAGCGGGCCACGCTCCAGATTGGCCTTGAAGCTTGCTCACCGTAGACCGCAGCGTCGCCGTATCTCCGCGCTTGGCAGAAATACGGCTCAGCTCGAGCATGGCGGCAAGATTGTCCGGCTGCACACCCAGAACTTGCTGAATCAGCTGCTGAAAATCGGCCTCGCTATGTTCGTCGCCTTGTCGTTCGACTTCCGAGGCAAGCTGGTAAATCGCTCGCAGGTTTCGCGGGTTGAGTTGGACCGCCTGTCGCAGCTTTCCGATCGCTTCTGCCGAATTGCCACGATCGCTCTCAAGAAGCCCCTGCAGATAGAACAATCGATCGTCGCTGCCGTCGAGCGCCACGGCACGATCGAATCTCTGTGCCGCCACGTCGAAGGTGCGCTGGCGGAGCGCCAGAATACCCCAGTTTGCCCATCCTGCAGGCTCTGCAGGCACAAGCTTTGTAGCTTCGGCAAGGCTGCTTTCTGCGCGAACATCGTCTCCCACCTGCAGGGCTGCCAGTCCGACATAGAAGACAGAAACGAAGTCCGAATATGTCTTCGTGGACCTGTCGGGTAAACGCTCTTTGGAATGGCATCCCGCCAACATCGCCGCAATGAAAAGGACAAGGAGCGAATTCCTGAGGTGAGAAGATCGCCGCGTGGCGTATGGCGCAGAGCGAAGATTGACGGCTGGAGCTTTCATTCAACTCTGATTTTGCGGGTCAGCCACAACAGATGGCAACTCGGGAGCTAATTTAAGGCACATGCCGCAGAGCTATGAATCGAAGGATGACGGCCGAAAAATCCCGCTAATCCGGCCGCGACCGGCTCCGGTTGGTCGAGAGGGATGAAGTGTCCTGATTCCAGCCTGACCAAATTAGCGTTGGGAATGAGCTCAGAGGCGCGACGCGCAAATGCCTCCGGAATCGCAATATCTTGAGCGCCATGAAAGATCAGAGTGGGCATCAAGAGACTGGGCAAAAAGCCAGGCACATCGGCCAACACTTTCGCCGGCTTGCCCCATCGCAGCACTCGCATGAACGTCCATGAGCCAGAGAGACCTGAGAAAGGCTTGTAGAAGTCTCCAACCGCCTGGTCTCCATGCTCAACACCGGAAACTGCCCGGTGCATAGCAATCTTCCAAAAGATCAGGCCAATGAGAGGCGCGAACATCTCACCCAGGATGGGCTTGCGCAGAGCCTCCAGCAGATAAAACGGCTTGAGTTCGGGGAATAGAGCAGGGGAGAGCAAAGCCATGCATGCCACGTGCTGCGGGAAATAACGAGCATAATGAACCGCCACAACAGAGCCCGCGTCGTGCCCGACTATGTGCCATTTGTCGATCTGGTTCGCAATACGAATCTGATCGATCTCTTCAGCGAAGTGGCGCAGAAAATCAGCATCATATGGCTGGTGCGGAGACTTCCCCATTCCCGGCAGGTCGATGGCGAAGCAGGTGTAGCGCCCGCAAAGACGCTCGATGATGCCTCTCCACAAACGGCCGCTCGTCGGCATGCCATGAATGAAGAGGATAGGATCGCCCGAACCGCAACGAGTTAGATGCATCATCGAACTCCGATGGGGTTTATGAGACGGCGCAGACTGGCGAAGGCGATCTGGACCGCCTGCAAAACCAGTACAGGATATTCATTGCTGCTCGAAGAATACCCAGGAAGAGACCGAACAATACGGTTGAAACCAATCCTCGCGGCTCAACCCGCGAGTAGATGTTGTTGATGCTCCACGCGGGAATCGTGTACACATCCCCGGCGACCAATGCGCCGATTCGATTGCGAATCGGCCAGTCATAAATGACCTTCTCGATGCCGGAATTGAAGAAGTTCGCCATGTAGAGAACTCGCCGGCTATATAGGATGCGCGCAAGCCAAGGTATCTGCTTGCGATTCCGATAGCGGGTGATCAACTCAGATGCTTCGCCTGCGTGCCGGAGAGCCGCGGTCACGCCATTCGAAGTCATGGGGTCAACCATCGCGGCCGACTCCCCAACCACCAGCCAGTTTGGTCCGCAGGTTTTTCCATAGGTCCGGCAGAGAAAGGAAGTTGTACGAGGCGATCCTGAGTACGGGAGAAGCCTTTCGAGTTCTGGATAGTGACGAAGCTGTTGAGCATAGATTTCGTCGACGGTCAGCCCTGCCTGGCGCTTTTGCTTGATCGCATCTCCTGTTGTGACGTAGCCGACGCTGATTGTGTCCCGCTGCACGGGAATCTGCCAGACCCACTCCATGTACGGCGGCCCTGTGCCATCCGCGTGCAGAGTGGTTCCCTCCAAGGGTTCCTTTACTTTGAAGTAGTCCCAGAGCGCAACTTTTCTTGGGCCGAATTCATGGAGCGGCAGCCCGAAAGTCTTTGGAAACAGGCTGGCCGAGGAACCGGATGCATCGACAAACCAGGAGGCTGAGAGTCTCTCGCCCTCGGCATTGACCACAGAACCGATACGCATCCCGTCTCGTTCGACCCGCACCACTTTGCATTGCAGCAGTTCAGCGCCGCAGCCGATGAGAGTCTTTCGAATAGCGCGATTAAGCAGGGTTCGATCTACATGAACCGTGCGCAGTTCTACGTTGAAGGGCGGCTTGGCAAGCCAGTCGGAGGGCACATAGTGTTGCTCTGCGCCACTACGCAGTTTCAAAATCACATGGCGCTTCCATGTTGCCATGCCTTCCTCAAGAAGCCGCTCCATTGGGAACCCGATTGTTTTGAGTAATTCAGGGGCAGACCAGTCGAGCGACTCGCCAACAGGATCGTTATTCTCGACTTCAACTTCCAGGCACGTCACCTTCATTCCAGCCTTGGCCAGATGGATGGCCGCCGACATTCCGGCCAGGCCGCCCCCGATCACGATCACCTCAGTGGAACTTGCATTGTCTGGCATCAGGAAGCTAAAGATGGGGAATTGATCACAGCGAATCTTCTCTGAAGCTAACTTACACTCGCAACCAACTATGAGTGGGCATTTCCCTCCACCCTTTGATGGAGGGAAATCCTTCGCCGCATCGTTAAGCTAAGGGCCAGCACTCAGCAGATTCCCCGTCACGAGTGAAAATCAGGAGAGAACGGCGTTGAGATTCCCGAGATGGCTGCGTCCGACCCTGTTCATCGCTGCGCTTCTGGCCATCTGGGAGATTGCTGTCGACCTGCATCCCGGGCAAATTCTGCCTGGCCCGGTAAGCGTGGCGGGCGGTATTGTGGACCTGCTCCAGCATGGACTTCTTCTGAAATACGTCGTCGCCTCACTCTTCCGAGTCACCTGGGGATTTAGTCTCGCCGCCGTCCTCGCGATTCCGATCGGTCTTACCCTGGGGTGGTATCGCCGCGGAGAGATGGCCTTCAATCCTCTCGTGCAGATCTTTCGCCCTATTTCGCCGCTTGCCTGGATTCCACTCGCCATTCTTTGGTTTGGCGTAGGCGACCTGGCCGCAATCTTTTTGATCTTTGTGGGTTGCTTTTTCCCGCTTCTGCTTACCGCGATGAGTGCTGTGCATAACATTCCTGCGGTGTACATCAACGCGGGCCGGAATTTTGGATTGAGCCCCAGCGCGTTTGTCTCCCGCGTTCTGTATCCAGCCGTCATTCCGCAGTTGCTTGTTGGCCTTAGAATCACCCTTGGCGTCGCCTGGCTGGTCGTGGTCGCTGCTGAAATGATCTCGGTGAACTCCGGCCTTGGCTTCCTGATCGTGGACGCCAGGAACGCCGGGAACCGCTACGACTTAGTGGTCGCGGGCATGGTAGTCATAGGAGTCATCGGATTATTGCTCGATATCGGGATGCGCTCCCTCGAGCAGATCAAGTCGTTTCGCTGGAGATCTTCGGAGGGTTAGTGTCGCAGACGCAAGTGGTCGTTTCCGGAACCAAGAGCGCGCCAAAGTTGCGGGTGGACCATCTGGGCGTAGTGTATGACCGCGACGGTCAATCGATGCCAGTGCTCGAAGATATCAATCTGGAAGTAAGGGACGGCGAGTTCATCTGCATTGTCGGCCCTTCTGGCTGCGGAAAGTCAACGCTGCTCAACGCAATGGCGGGATTTCTTTCCCCGACAAGTGGATCTGTCTCCATCGACGGAGAAACCGTCACCGGACCGGATCCACGGCGAATCCTGGTATTTCAGGAACGGGGTGTTTTCCCCTGGCTGACCGTAGAGGGAAACATCGGCTTCGGTCTGTCGAAGCTGCCTCGAGCCGAACGCGAAAAACGCATTGCGCACTATGTAAAGACCGTGCGCCTGGAAGGATTCGAAAATTCCTATCCATCGGATCTTTCCGGAGGAATGAGGCAGCGGCTGCAAGTAGCCCGCGCACTGGCCGTCAACCCTGACATTCTGTTCCTCGATGAACCTTTCGGAGCACTCGATTCCATTACCCGAGTCATCATGCGCGGTGAACTGCTGCGCATCTGGGAGGCTGTGCGAAGAACCATCCTCTTTGTCACTCACGATATCGATGAGGCGGTGCAGTTGGCTGACAGAGTTGTTGTCCTCAGTTCGCGTCCCGCACGCATCCAGGACGTTCTTACCATCGACATCGCCCATCCCCGTAATATCAGTTCGCCCCGCTATCTCGAGCTTCGCGACGAGCTACTTAAACAGATTGGCCTGGCCTACGAGATATGAGCGCAATGACAAAGCCGCGAACGTGGGAAAAATTCTTCTGGCCGCTGATCGCGGCTGCGCTGCTATTGGCCTTGTGGCATTACTCCGTGGTGTGGACGGCGACGAAGGTCTTTCCGTCGCCCATGAACGTTGAAAAGGGAATTGTCGAGCTCTTCAACAAACACGTCTTGTGGGCCGACATCGAAGACTCCCTTCGACGCGTCGCGATTGGTTTTGGCCTGGCTGTTGGCGTTGGAATCCCGCTAGGCTTATCGCTGGGTTGGTATCCGGCTGCAAACCAGATCGCGAATCCAGTGATCCAACTCATCCGGCCAATCAGCCCCATTGCGTGGATACCGGTTGCGATCATCTTTTTCGGGGTTGGCGATCGCGCAGCGATCTTCCTCGTCTTCCTCGGATCGCTCTTTCCCATTCTCGTTGCCTGTGTCAGCGGTGTCTCCCGCGTGCCGCCGATCTTTCGAAGCGCAGGGCGCAACTTCGGTTTGTCGACACCGCAATTGCTGGCGCGTGTAGTCTTTCCCGCAGCGCTTCCCCAGATCCTCATCGGTGCGCGCATCGCACTGGGCATCGCCTGGCTCGTTGTCGTAGCGGGAGAGATGATCGCAGTCGATTCGGGCCTGGGCTATCTGGTCATCGATTCACGCAACTCCGGCAAGCGCTATGATCTGGTAGTGGCGGCCATGCTGATGATCGGCATCATCGGTCTGGCACTCGATTTCAGCTTCCGCGGACTAGAGAGAATCAAGTCTGTTCGCTGGGGGTTCCGAGATGCTTCTTAAAACCAGAGTCATGCCCTTCGCACTTGGGTGGCTGGTTCTCATTTCGGCAGCGCACGCTTACCTCAATGTGAATTGGGCTTCCGTTCTCAACGAATACCAACCGATCGAGAAACGCAAGATCACAGTGGCCTATCTGCCTGTGACATGCCAGCTGACTTGTCCGGTGACCGACTACATTTCAAAGTACTCGACCTCGGGTGAAGAATTCATGCCCAGGATGTTTCAAGGTTTTCCGGAGATCAAAGAGGCACTCATCTCAAATCGAGTGCAGGCTGCATTCATCGTTGCGCCGCTGGCCCTCGCGCTTAAGGCGCAGGGCGTTCCCATCAAGGTGGTCTATCTCGGTCATCGATATGGAAGTGCTGTGGTAGTGCAAAAGAACGGTCCGATCAAGACCTTCGCGGACATGCGCGGCAAGACGGTTGCAATCCCCAGCCGTTTTTCCGATGAACGCTTGCTGTTGTTCCGCGCCATGAAGGTTTGGGGCATAAAGCCGGGTGAGATCAAGATGGTCGAGATGGCGCCTCCTGATGTTTCAGGAGCACTCGCCGCGCACGCCATCGACGCCTTCGTCATGGGCGAGCCATTTCCATCGCAGGCTGAGATTGGTGGCTTTGGACGGGTTCTCTTTCAAGCACGCGAATATTGGCCGGACTACATGTCCTGTATTCTCGTGGTCCGCCAGGATTTGATCGACAAGAGACCGGATGTGGTGCAGGTTCTGGTCGATGGAATAGCTCGCTCCGGACTATGGCTTGACACCAGCAAACCGCATCGCGAAGATGCCGCTGATTTTGTCGGGCGATTCTATTACAACCAGAAACCCGGTCTGCTGCGTTGGGCACTGACCAAGCCGCTGGACAGGGTCACCTATAGTCCGCTGGCTCCCCGCAAAGCAGACTTCGATATGGTGCGCGATCTGATGATTGAAACCGGCGTCCTGAACAAGAAACTCGAATTTAGCGAGTACACCGACACGCGCTTTTCCGATAACGCCCGTTCCCAGACTTCCTGGAAATATGAACCTGGCACTGCCACGGCGAAGTGACGTCGTCTTTTGCTGCAACGCCGACATGCAATGAAATGAGGAAACAATGATTCGCAGAAGATTTCTCCAACTCATCGCTTTCTCAGGGGCAGGAGCTCTTGCTCCCCTCGAAGCAATCGCAGGTACTGCTTCTGCGGCAAACACAAACGCCAATGGGAAGACCGCGATCTTCCAAGTCAAAGGATTCAGTTGCGTCATGTGTGCGGTCGGTCTGGACACGATGTTTTCTCGAACGAAAGGAATTGAGTCCAGCCATTCGACGTATCCGGAAGGCAAGGTTACCGTTCGATTTGATCCGGGAGTGATCGCGGGTGCCGCAGTGCGCGCAGTGATCACCGATGCCGGCTTTACCATCGCCAGCGAGCACATCGCATAGTCTTGCAATCGCCTATAACCACCGGAGAAATGGAAAGGCACAATGTCGATACAGCAATCACACGCACAGATTTCTGAAAAATTAACAGAGGCTCTCAGCCTGAATCAGGCGCCACTCGCCATCAGCTTCACCGATGATTTTCCAGCCGGACTATCCGCGCCGTCCACGCACGTTGCTGCAGGCTGCCGATTCTGGCAAGACGCAGCAACAACAACCCTTGTTACAGTCGCTGAGGACCATAACAGCTGCGCCATCGGAGTTCACACCCACAATCTGGAACCGACGCCGGCACAGCAAATCGATCTGATGGATGCCCTCAAAGTATTCGGAGACCTCGGTTATGTGAGGCCTGAGGATCTGCCGCAGATTCCGGTTCTTGCGTCCCGATCCAAATACGTCGTATATGGCCCGTTGGCCGAGACCCCTCTGCAGCCCGATGTCGTCTTGTTCTTCGTGAATTCAAACCAGACCCTTGTCCTCTCGGAAGCAGTGCAGCAGGTGGAAGCAGGGAATCCTCCGGCCATGGGAAGGCCCGCGTGTGCCGTAGTTCCCCAGGTGATCAACACTGGTAGAGCAGCTTTGAGTCTCGGCTGCTGCGGAGCCCGCGCCTATCTCGATGTGCTGACCGACGATGTCGCTCTCTTCGCAGTCCCTGGCGCCAGGATTGAGGCGTATGCGGAGCGTATCATCGCTCTTTCAAAGGCCAATCAAGAGCTATCGCGTTTTCACGTGATGCGCCGCCGCGATATCGACCGCGGAAGCAGTCCATCCATCCAACAATCGCTCGAAGCCTTCATGGCCTCCTGAGCGCTTGCGGACTTTTGCCAATTTTGCATGGAAAGGATCACAACACTATGCCACACATTTCTCTGCCCGAAGGGCTGCATGGAATTCGATCCGCAATGGCCTACCGGCCAGAAACGGCCAAGCCGCTCAATGAGATCGTGGATGTCCTGCTGCATCAGCCCAACTCTCTTACACCTGGGGAACGGGAGCTGATCGCGACCTATGTCTCTTATCTCAACGATTGCTATTACTGTCAGACCATCCACGGCGCAATCGCGGCCGCCCAGTTGAATGGCGATGAAGACCTAGTCAAGCGCGTCAAGGCGGACTTTCATCATGCTGATATTTCCGACAAACTCAAGGCGCTTTTGATCATCGCGGCCAAGGTGCAAAAGGGGGGAAAGCACGTCACCGCTGACGACGTGGCCCATGCGCGCGGACTTGGCGCAACGGACCTGGAAATTCACGATACGGTATTGATCGCCGCAGCCTTCTGCATGTACAACCGCTACGTAGACGGACTCGCGACGACGCAGCCGGAAGATGAAGCGTTGTACCGCGAGCGCGGCAAACAAGTTGCAAGTATGGGATATGCGGCTGCCAGCAAGACCTATTTGCCGGTCGAAACTTCAGTAGGTTGAGTTAGTCAGCGCTGCCTTCTGTGTCTCTGAGGGCTGTATTTGCGAGTGGAAGAGTGGCTTGTTAGCCAAGCCACTCTTCCACCGGACCATCTGCTACTTAGAGGCAAATAGAAGGGTCTTCTGGTTGGCGAGGATTTCCTTCTGGTTCGCCAGGATTTCCTTCTGATTCAGAAGAATCTCGTCGAGCGACTTCTGGTTCTTCTCGATCGTTCCCTGGTTGTGCAGGATCGTTTTCTGGTTCTCCAGAATGGTGGATTGATTGTGCAGGATCGTGTGCTGATTCTTTACGACTTCAGGTTCCGACATAATTCCTCTTTTCTTGTCCGGCGCTTGCAATTGGTTCAGCATAAGGCGCCAGTTTCTTGCGGACGTTCTTCATTCTACGTCGAAGGGGACCAGGAAGCGAAGTGATGTGGGACACTGCTGAGTTACAGGACGTTTTTCCATCGATTTCGCAGCCCTGGAGTGGGCCGGAGCCGGAATGGCGTTACTACTGCTTGAGATCACGGCTGTACTGCTCGTGACACTCTTGTGTGGATGGATTGCGCGTAAGCTCGGTCAGCGAAGAGTGATCGGCGAGATTGTCGGCGGCATCCTCCTTGGCCCCTCACTGTTTGACCGAGTCGCTCCGGAAGCGTTTGCCCATCTCTTTCCGCAAGGCTCTCTCGTTTCGTTAGAAGTTTTGAGCACGGTGGGTCTGATCCCGTTTGTGTTTCTCATCGGCTGTCAACTGGATCTCGAGCACCTGAACCAGCAGAAGAAGACGGCAGCGTTGGCAAGCGGAATGAGCGTGCTGCTTCCATGCATCATGGCAGCGGCAATGGCTCCTTCGCTTCGCGTTCGGTTCGCACCGAATGGTGTCGGAGCTGTCCCGTTTCTCCTGTTTCTGGGCGTCTCGATGAGCATTACAGCATTTCCAGTGCTGGCCCGTATTCTCGAGGAGCGAGGGATTCTCGCGTCTCGACTTGGCACGACAGCTCTGATGTGCGCAGCGGTCGACGATGTGGGCGCGTGGATACTCCTGGCTTTCGGGCTTATGTTCGTTCCACATAGCGATCAAGCGATGGCCCTGGGATATAGGCTGCTCAGCCTCGTCCTTTATCTTTTCGTGATGCTAGGGATTCTTTTTCCCTTCGGCAGGCGCTTTACGGAGCGGGTCAGCCGACGGGGAAGTGCTGCTCTCTCCCATGAAGGTCTTGCTGCAATCGTTGTTGGCGTTCTCGCTTCAGCTGCGGCAACGGAAGCTATAGGAGTGCATCCGCTTTTCGGAGCCTTCCTCGCGGGTATTTGTTTTCCCTGCATTCCGCAGTGGCAGACGACCGTACGCGCCACCTTTGACACCGCTGTCTCCGTGGCCTTGTTGCCATTCTTTTTCATTCTGACTGGAATACGCACACGACTGGATCTTCTCAACGACAGAACGGTATGGCTCTGGTCTGGGGTCGTGGTCACGGTCGCGGTAGCGGGCAAGATGGGGGGCGCGATTCTGGCCGCACGTTGGACCGGAGAGCCCTGGCGAGACGCCTTGGCATTGGGCGCCTTACTCAATACGCGTGGACTCGTCGAGTTGATCATGTTGAACATTGCTTACGATGCACGCGTCTTTTCTGCAACTCTATTTACGATGCTCATTGCGATGGCTTTGATTACCACGATGATGACCGTACCGCTGCTCAATCTGCTCGGGATTCAGCGATCACCTGAGGGGAATCGCGATCCTGTTTAGAGGATGCAGTCCACATAGACGAAAACTGTTTTCAAAGTGATTTCGGAAGTTACTGAGAGATATCAACTGCCGGAGCCTCGGTCAAGGAATCGATGAAGTTCTCGCTGGGCGGATTAACGCGGCCCGCATAGCGCGGCAACAGGAACATCAGCAGGCAGGGGATAAGAGCGGGCAGCGCCAACAGTTGAATCGTCCCGGCGCGATAAGAACCGAGCGAATCGAAGATGCGACCCACGACAAGTGGTCCGGTGGCCCCGCCGACCGCGTATGCGGTCCAGGTGAGCGCATAAAGCGTGGAGAGGCGCTTGATGCCGAAGTAGCGGCTTAGGAGATAGGGTGTAATATCGCCTTCACTGCCCATGCTGAAGCCGATCAATGAGGCTGCAAAGAGTCCGGCAGTCAACGTGTGCGCGACCGAGAGAAGCACGATTCCTGTCACGGTCATCAGAAGCATGATCTGCGACACACGAGGCCCGAAGAAGCGGTCGAGGAAGACACCGGTGAGAACGCGCCCGATCAGCCCGGTAGCGCCGATGATGGCAATGGAATAGGATGCGCCCTGGGTTGAGACGCCGCGATCGGTCAGCAGTGCCGAGAGATGCGCGATGGCCCCATTCACGCTGATCGCGTAGAGACAGACCGTGGCCGCGATGACCCAGAAGACGCTGCTACTGAGAGCTTCTCGCACCGAGTTTCCAACTTCGCTTGAGACATGCACGCTTTGCTGCGCGACCGGCTGTTCGCGGACAAACCATGCCGTCAGTGGGAAGCCCAGGACAAGGGCAACAACGCCAAGAAGGACATAGGCATTGCGCCATCCGTAATGCGTAATCCCGGCTTGCGCTATCACGGGCAGGAACATGGCTCCGCAGCCGCCTCCAGCAAGCATGATGGAGAGCGCAAGCCCTCGGCGGTGATCAAACCACGTCGAGATGGCGCGCGAGTAACCGAGGTACGCAGTGCCATTGCCCACAAGTCCGATGACGAAGAAAGCCAGATAGAAGTGGATCAGGTGCGGAGTCAGCAGCGCCAGCGATGCATACGCAAAGGAAAAAATGAGGATGCAGGGAAGAATGATCCGGCGTGGCCCAAAGCGGTCAAGCAGAAATCCCAGTCCTGGCGAGGCAGCGGCTACAGTCAGAGCTGAAATGCTGAATCCCGCAGAGATTGCCTCGCGATGCCATCCGAAGGCAGCGACAAGCGGTTTGAGAAAGAGGCCGAAGGTGTAGGGCACGACGGCGGCAAAGCTGACCATGACGCCAAAGAATCCGGCGAACACGATCTTCCATCCAGCATACGAGAGACGCGACTCAGCAACTTCGTTGCCAGCTTCCGCGACGGAGTTACTGCGCATATTGGTTTGCCTGCGCATTCTCTGACGTCGGTGTCGTCACAGCGCTGCTTTCATCCGGCGTTGTCAAGCCGAGCCGTCGAGCCATGGTCGTAAGCAGTTTCGGGCGTGCGTCCGGCCGGGTCCAGGGGCACTCGGCGATGCAGATCCCGCAGGATGCGGATTCTGCAAAGTAGGGAATGCATTTGTCGAAGTCGACATACCAGCGCTCTACGCCTCGCACCATCTGCTTGTTGTTTACGATCGCTCCTGGTGGACACGCTCTCGTACAGACCTGGCAGGTCGCGCAGAATTCGTCCGCACCGAAGTGGTCTGGCTTGGTGGCGACAAGCGGCATATCGGTTGTGACCCCGGCGAGACGCAAGCCCGCTCCATATTGCCGGTTGATCAGCGAGCCGTGCTTACCCAGTTCGCCGAGACCAGATGCGATGGCTGGCGGAATCAACAGCAATGCGCTTGCCGACGGCCCTGGATAGGCTTTCGCGTTGTAACCCTGCGAACGAATCCAATTGGCAAGTGCATAAGAAACCCGCGTGCCACGGGCGTACTGCGTACCGATCTCGGTGACTCCTATACCATTGGTCTCGTCCGAGGGAACTTCTTTTAATCGCTCATAGTCAGGGGCAAGTGCAAGAACGATCACCCATGGCTCGTTGATCGTATAACCTTCGAAGACATAGAGCGGGTCCATCGGCGCAATGCCCACGCCGCCGGCCTCATGCGCGAGCGCGAAGGCCGTGGCTTCCGCAGCAAATTCTTCGGAAGAGGCGCAACGTTGCGTAGCAGCCACTGGAATCAATTCCGGATGCGTGTAGGCCGCGACGAAAACCTCTGCAGAGCCCGGGCACTTGCGTGAACTCGTCCGTGCCACATTCTGCAGTTCGCCATAGGGATGCTGGTTGGGGGGATGCCAGAAGAAAGGTGACGGCTTGCGAATCTCAGTTTCGCCGAGCCCGTTGATCGGGTTCCCGGAGACCTTGAGAAGCGCAAGCGTCTCCGGCTTGGGTGTGTAGCTATTGCGTTTCGGGCGCCTCGGATTTCCTGGCTTCTCTACATTCTGCGTAGCTGTTTGGCTATTCGACATCGGTCGTCTCCTAGAACTTCAGCTTCAGTGAAAGCTGAAATTGCCGTGCCGCGCCCGCAAATGTCGGAGTTCCAAAGTTGGGATTTGCCGGACTGGTAACACCGTCTCCAAATCGCTGTGGGATTGCTCCGGCAAATTCGCCCGCGCCGTAGACTTGATCCACATCCTGCACATTGACGCGATTCAGGAGATTCAACACCTCTGCGCTTAAATTGATCTTAAAGCGTTCCGTGGCATTGAAAAGCCGTTGCAGCCGAACATCCGTGTCGTAATACGAGGCTCCCGCATATGTGTTCCGGCCGATATTGCCCACGCGATCGTTGAAAGGAAACCCATCGCCATTGATGTCGGATCCTGCAAGGATGCTGTAGTACTGCGGGCCCTGCAACGTGTTGAGCATGGAGAACTCGATGTTCCGCAGGGGCGCAATCCAGGTCTCCGGTGAATCGGCAATGGCCGTCAACACGAGGCGATGGCGCACATCGTTATCGCTCACTGCACGATCCAACTGCGGGGCAAGATAGTCCTGCGGTTCATCCTGCAACTGGTTTTCCGTTGCCACATCGATCGACTTGCCATACGTGTAGTTGGCAAGCACGCTGTAGTGATTGCCAAACTCCTTGCGCAGACCAGCGGTGCCGGCGTTATAGATGGACCAGCCAGAAGGAGTTGCAAACAGCACGAATCCAAAGTTGGGATCAGCAGGCGTAAATTTCTGGCGGCCATCGGAAAGAAAGCCATCCGGGATGCCGTTGATGGTGTTCGAACTCAACAAACGCGTCGCATGAAGATAGTGGTAACCCACCGTGAGATACCACTGGTTTCCGAGGTTGTTTTCGATTTCCAGATTGGCCTGCTCAGAGTATGCAGACGGGAATTTGCGCTTAGTGAATCCGAGGGGAAATTGCTTGAGGATGCCAGGGCTTGGGTAAATGCCATTATGGGTGAAGTTTGAGAAGGCCGCACCGGCAAGCACCGGGCCTGCGGTTCCGACCATGCCCGCCGGACCAAAACCAACGAGGTCATTGGAAGGATCAGCGAACTCCGGTAGCAGCGGCTGATTCATGTTGGTGAAGGGAGCGGCGCCATGCCATCCATTAACGAGGCTGCTGTATTCAAAGGATCCGGTGTACAAACCGAAGCTTGAACGCACCACGGACTTTCCATCCCGAAAAGCGTAGGCAAATCCAACGCGAGGTTGAACGTTTCCAAAATTCGTGGGGTTCATCCGGCCAAGGATGCGGAGATCATTTGCCGAAGGCAAAAAGTCCAAATCGTAGCGTACGCCGAAGGAAAGAGCCAGATTGGGGCGCACTTTCCATTGGTCCTGGATGTAGAGGCCGCCTAGCTTGTGCCAGAAGGCCACGGCGTCGGCCGCCTCTCGGGCGGGTCCGTCCGGCCCATCATAGAAGCCATTCTCCCAAGGCAAGTCGCGCTGAGGAACCTGGTTTCCAAAATCAGCTCTTGTTTGCTGGAAGAGGAATTCTACGGCGGTTCCAGGCCCAAACGCGCTGAATGGTCCAGCGCCGAAGAAGCTTTGTGGGCTGAAGATTCCTACACCGGGTGTGAAGTACGGCGTCTGCGCCGAGAACCATATCGGTTCGAATTCGGCTCCGATCTTGATGGAGTTGGCTTCGTGGGTATAAGTCAGGGCCTCTCTGGCTTGGAAGTGATGCTCGCTGTAGTAGTCAACGCCACCGAGGAAGCCGCCGCTGTAGAGAGTGTCGGCGACGTTCATCGTCGGCTCGTAGCCTGCTCCCACCGGATTCATATTGAAGATACGCCGGCTGAATGCGACAGAGCTCTCTGAAGCCCATCGGCTGCTGAAGAGATGGAACAGGTTTGCATAAACAGTCTGGTCATGGATGCGATTATCGCGATAGCTCGAGGGCAATCCCTGGCCTGGGGAGGCAGCCGGCGTGTTGCCGTTGTGCAGATCGGTGAAGAGATAGCCGACCGCCAAGGTGTTGCGATCATTCATGACGTTTGTGAACTTGCCGAACGCATTGTTATAGTCGTTGATTTCCAGGATGGATCCGAGGCTTTCCGGAGAAAGGCCAAGGTCGGTCTTGATTTCATTGATGCTGGGCGTGCCCGGCCCGAGGCAGCCTTCGGTATCGATGCAGTTCAAGATGAAGTGTGAGTAGATTGGTGACTGCGCCCTGCGCTGTCCCTCATAGCCAAGAAAATAGAAGGCCTTATCCTTGCGAACCGGACCCCCGACGGTCGCTCCAAACTGATTGAAGCGAAGCGTATCAAAGCCCGGCGCGGAGAGAAGGTTGCTGGCGTCGACCTGGTTGTTGCGCAGATACTCATAGACCGAGCCATGCACGTCGTTGGTCCCAGATTTTGTAATGGTGTTGACCACTCCACCCAGGTTCAAGCCACCGCCTGCGGCGTCCGGGCCATTGACAACGCGGAACTCCTGCACCCAATCGAGGGAAGGGCTGACGCGCTGCACTCCAGATACTGTGGTTGTGTAGTCGATTCCGTCCAATCCGTAGAAGGCGCTGTGCGTCTCGCGCAGGCCGCCGAAGCTGATCATCAGCACCGTCTCTTGGAAGGCAGATTGAGCAGCCGTGGTGGTACTGCGCCCAATCGTGGCCGTCGGCGTGAGCAGTGCAAAATCAATGAAATCACGCTCCGCGATGGGTAGATCTGAGATTTGCGCAGGATTGATCACCTGGCTGCGCTCCGACCGCTCCGTCTCGACTTCACTCGCTGTGTCGTGAACCACGACCTGCTCTGTCGCAGCCTTGATACGCATTGGGATCTTCAAGTCCTCGACCTGGCCCAGTGTCAGCGTAAGAGGCGCCTGGTACGTGCTGAAAGAGTCGGCATCCACGGTCAGCGTATACGAGCCCGCTGACAGGCCTGGAACGACTACGATCCCAAGCTTGTCCGAAACTCCCGTACGCAGAACTCCGGTATCGACGTTGCGAACCGACACTCTGGCCTGAGCGATGACACTCCCCGAAGGATCGTCGATGGTCAGGTTCAGCGTCGCGAACTGCTGCCCGAAGGATGGGCGGACAATTAGGATCACAAGGAAGAGCAACGATAGAAATCGCAGCCCAATGCGGCGAGCCAGCGGTGCAAGAATTTGGGGCACGAGCCGCAGGCGCGCGGAGGCAGAGTAGGCGTTCAGGTCTAGCATGTTGATTTTCCTCGGGCTGAAATCAGTTGGAGACAAAAGCGGGGAAGCTGATTGCTCAGGCCGGATTATGCAGGATGGTCAAGAGAGCACACCACGGCAAGAAGTATCAGGATTATCTCCTACTCCGGGTGGAGATACACATTGCGGAGATGCGCAGAATCGCAGGAGTTGATGGAACTGAATCAAGGGTAGAGATTCGCCAATAATCGGAATCGGGGCTGAAATTTAAATTGACGATATCAGCCGTGGGTGTTGAAAAACTCAGTACGAATTGGGCGATTTTCACGAGATCCGTATGGTAATGCGAGTCGTTTAGCAGCATAGTTTGAGCATGCTGTTTTTGATCGCCATTGTCGGGGGATTAACGCTCATGATGGGTCAGCACGCCCGCTCTGAATCGCTGTTCTACTATTTTCGACTGGAAGATCAGGTTCCAGAGAATCATCTGTTGCGCCTTGTGGACGAGCACATCGAATTCGGGTTTGTGCGCGAGCGACTTAAGGACAGCTATAGCGAAACTGGGCGTCCTTCTATCGATCCAGAGCTATTGTTGCGCATTTTGCTGATCGGTTATTTGTATGGCATCAGCAGTGAGCGCAAGCTCATTGAGGAGTTGCGCATGCATCTTGCCTGGCGCTGGTTCACTGGCCTCGGTTTCGATCAGGAGGTTCCGAATCACTCCACGTTTTCCAAGAATCGACACGGGCGATTCCAGCAATCGAAGGTGTTCGAGCAGTTGTTCGAAGAAGTCGTCACCCAATGCCTTGCAGTCGGACTGGTTCGTGGAGACAAGCTTTCGGTTGATGGAACTTTCGTGGAAGCAAACGCTTCCAAGGAGAGCCGCATTCCTCGAGAGCAGTTGGCCGAAGCCGCGCATGTCAACCGAACGGTGCGCGAGTACTTGTCTGAGCTTGAGCGGCAGAACCCGGTAGAAGAGCCAACGCATAGCCAGGACAAGGTGTCCACCACCGATCCGGACTCTACCTATGCGACCAAAGGCGGCACACCGGCTCGCATGGGCTACTACAACAACTACCTGATTGATAACTACAGCTGCATCGTTGTGGGCGTACAGGCGACAGGTGCTCGTCTGAGTGAGGAGTCGCGAGCCGCGGAGGACATGATTGCTCGCTTCACCCACTGGCAAGGCCGGAAGCCAGAATCGATCGCTGCCGATGCCAGCTATGGCAATGGAGAGTTCTTGCAGTGGTTGATGGATCGGGAGATCACCCCGTACATGCCCACGAGGGATGCAGTCGGACGAACGAGAAGCCCTTTCTATGGCCCGGACGCCTTCACCTACTTACCAGAGAGCAACAGCTACATCTGCCCGGCTGGCCAGCAACTGAACTACGGGGGCCACAGCAAGGGAAATCGCACGTTCGGCTACATAGGAACGCGCAAGAAGTGTGGTCCGTGCCAACAGAGATCCCAGTGTACGACCGGGCCATTTCGCTACCTTGCGATCCATATGAACGAAGCAGCGCGACAACGAGCGCGGGATCTCTGGTCTACAGACGAGTTCAAATACGCACAACGTCAACGGAAAAAGGTAGAAGCGCTCTTCGCAGAACTGAAGAGCCATAGTCACATCGGCCTCAATCGACTCCGCCTGCGCCGGTTGAAGTTCGTCCGAGAGCAGTTCTTCCTGGCGGCCACGGCCCAGAACATCGAACGGCTGGTCCGATTCCTCAGCCGGCAAACGATGTCGCCGGTGCCCGCTACTTCATAGAAGGAAAGACGACCCCGATTAAAACATGCGAAAGTCTTAGCCCTGAAATCCCAAAACTGCACCGACTTTTTCAACACCCACGCGATAAATCACTCGTTGACGGTGCCTCTTTACTAGGCAGTAACTTCCGGATGGCCCACTAACCGCTCGCACGCCGAATCATCCGGAGAATTCTACGTGGCACAGGGATTTGATAGACTCTGGTCAAGATGCAAACTGACGACAGTCGAACATACATGAAATGATCGCTTTTGAAGTGACCGCTGCGAATGCCCTGGGGCTCGCCAGCCTTCCTGAGGAGCCTTTGGATGAGTTCAGCGACGAAGAGATCTCCTGTTTTAACGGAGCCCGCAGCTTCCGCCAAAATCAATCGGGAAGAGACTCCTTTCGAGGCGCTGGCCAGCATCTGCTCAGTTCTGGTGGTGGGCCTGTTCATTCTGACATTCTTAGCTCAGAACTACGTCATTCCGTCAGGCTCGATGGAGAACACGCTGCTTGTGGGCGATCACCTGGTCGTCGACCAGATCACGCTAATGCCGCCTGCTTCGTGGATGCCGCTCATCAGGTATCGCGAGCCGAGGCGCGGCGATATAGTGGTCTTCCACAAGCCCGTCAATCAGCCTGGTATTGATGCTACTGACGCCGACGGAACACCACAATACACTCCCCTGGTGAAGAGGTTGATTGGCGTACCGGGAGATCATATTCATCTACGCAACGGCATTGTGATTGTTAATGGTGTTGCACAGCCCGTGGGATTTGCGCAACCGACGACGCCGGATAACTTCAACGAGTTTCTCGACGATTTCCCCGCAATACCTCCAGCCCGGGTGCCCGGGGCAGCAGAGTCGTGGGCCGTGAACTTCTCGAGTTATATCCAGGACGGCGACCTGGTGGTTCCACCCGGCATGTATTTCATGATGGGCGACAACCGGCACAACAGCCTGGACTCGCGCTACTGGGGCTTCGTGCCGCGCGCTAACATACTTGGCCGTCCACTTTTCAACTATTGGTCGTTCGAGGCCGCAGACGGACAACTTGAACAAACAGGATTTGGTCACAAGCTCGCGTGGATCGGCCACGTTCTGGTGCATTTCTTCCCAGACACGCGCTGGAAACGCACTTTCCACGTTGTTCGTTGAACCGAAATTGTAAGATCCTGATTTGATCTTGATGCGCTCCGGCCGTATAACCGCCTATCCTTCAATTATTGCTTGGTCAACATCCCTGGCGGGCCGGTTGCTTCGGCGGAAACCGAGCGCCAAGAGGGTCACGCGCCAGGAGCTCATCATCGCGCGTTCCTCGGTTGACGCATTCCCATCAACTGACCGAAAGACACCTCTTTCGCTTCACGTTCTCGCTACAGAGATGACCAAGCCTCCAGCCACGATTGGCAGTCCGCCAATTGCGATCGCAAGTGAAGGAATTTGCTTGAAGACAAGCCAGGAGATGAGTTGGGCGACGAGGAAAAAGAAGACGACATATATGCCGAGCAGCTTGGCGAAGTCCCACG
>Ga0302302_1000757_pt1 | contig 19831 bp, 15 predicted proteins | sample III_Palsa_E1_3_FD_198766 | JGI IMG/M metagenome (GOLD analysis project Ga0302302, IMG submission 198766) | Peat permafrost microbial communities from Stordalen Mire near Abisko, Sweden - III_Palsa_E1_3 | ecosystem: Environmental > Terrestrial > Soil > Palsa > Peat permafrost | place: Sweden...
CGCCGCCAGAACCCCCAGCCACCCCCCACCCCGTCACCAGCAGGAGGAGACCCAGTTATCGTCCTCACGGCAGCGCCACGCAGTGGCGAATGAAATCTGGGCCGGTAACGATCGCCTCGCCGTAACCCGTGGTGGTACTCACCCTGACACCGGGCGCTCACCCGGGCCAGGGCCCGGGGTCGCGCCCGGTCGGGCCTTCGGCCCGTCTGGGCCCGGGGTCGCGCCCGGTCGGGCCTTCGGCCCGTCTGGGCCCGGGGTCGCGCCCGGTCGGGCCTTCGGCCCGTCTGATGTCACTACCGCTTTGGCTGGCCTCGGGAATCCCGGTACGGGACCGGTCTCTGGCCGAGCAGAATGGTGCACACTGGACCGTTAGGCCAGGATGTGATCGTGAGCTCTGGGAGGCGCGCAGTGACCGGCCTGTCCTGGCGGGCCCTGAGCCAGCGCGCCATTCACTGGGCCTGGCACGCGGCCGAGCGCGCGGGCGCGGTCACCGCTGGCACCCCGGCCGGTACGCGGTTCGCGGCGTTCGGGCCCGGCTCGGTCCTCCTCTTCCCACCGGGGGCCATTTTCGGTGAGCCCTGGATCGAGATCGGCACCGACACGGTCCTCGGCAAGCACGTGTCGATATCGGCGGGCACCGTGCCCGGCGAGGACCTCGGGCCGGTACCGCTGCTGCGGATCGGTGACCGCTGCATGATCGGCCGCGGCGCCCACATCGTGGCCCACGACTCCATCGTGATCGGCGACGATGTCTTCACCGGACCGAACGTGTACATCACCGACCAGAACCACAGCTACGCCGACCCGGACACCCCGATCGGGCGGCAGTGGCCAGCCAACGCGCCGGTGTCCGTCGGGGCGGGCAGCTGGCTGGGGGCCGGCACGATCATCCTGCCCGGCTCGGTCATCGGGCGAAACGTCGTCGTCGGCGCCGGCTCGGTGGTCCGCGGCCTGTTCCCCGACCGCTGCGTGGTCGCCGGGGTCCCGGCCAAGGTCATCCGCGCCTACGTGGCGGGCGACGGATGGCTGCCGATGCGGGCGGACGCCCGCGAGCGTGAGCCGCTAGCCGACCCGGAGGGCGTCGAGGGCGTCCCGGAGCCGCCCCACCCGGTGCTCTAGCTGTGCCGCGCAGTCGGCGAGCACGGTGTCGCCGCTGACTGACGGCTGCGTGGACAGCACACCGACCAGGTCCTCCACCGCCGCCAGTCGGCCGGACAGCTCCAGCAGCAGTGGCTGCGCGCCTCCCGTAGCCGGCCTGCCGCGTTCTGCCGCAGCGCCCGCGGGCCCGCCGTCCCCGGCCGCCGCTTCCGCCGGATCACCGGCGCCCGGGCCGGTACCCGGCGCCGGGATCGCCCGCCGCGCCGCCGCCCGGTCCAGGGCCACGCCCGTGTCCAGCCGGCTCCGCAGCAGCTCGGCCTGCTCCCGGAGCTGCCGGTTCTTGGTGTACAGCTCGACGAAGACCGATACCTTGGCGCGCAGTACCCAGGGGTCGAATGGCTTGGAGATGTAGTCCACCGCCCCGGCCGCGTAGCCGCGGAAGGCATGGTCCGGCTCGGCGCTGGCGGCCGTGAGGAAGATGATCGGGACGTCCCGGGTCTTGGGCCGCCGCTTGATGTGCGCGGCAGTCTCGAAGCCGTCCATGCCGGGCATCACCACATCGAGCAGGATGACGGCGAACTCTTCGACCAGCAGTGCCTTCAGCGCTTCCTCGCCGGACCGGACGGGCACGAGGACCTGGTTGAGCGAGGACAGGATCGCCTCCAGCGCGACCAGGTTCTCGCCGCGGTCGTCGACGAGCAGGATCCGTGCCTTGTTGGTCACCTCGGCAGCTCCTTCGGCCCGCTCAACGGGCGGCCGCCCGTTCCAGGCAATTCCGCATGACGGCCAGCAGGTGTCCCGTGTCTACCGGCTTGGTGATGTAGTCGGTCGCGCCGGACGCGATGGCCTTCTCCCGGTCACCCTTCATGGCCTTGGCAGTGACCGCGATGATCGGCAGCTCGGCGAACTGGGGCATGTTCCGGATCGCCTCGGTCGTCGCGTACCCATCCAGCTCGGGCATCATGATGTCCATCAGGACGAGCCGGACATCCTCGTTGCGCTCAAGCGCCTCGATGCCTTCCCGGCCGTTCTCCGCATAGAGCACCTCCGCTCCGCACCGTTCGAAGACACTGGTCAGCGCGAACACGTTCCGCACGTCATCATCTACTATCAGTATCTTCGCACCATACAGCGGGTCCTGCGGATCAGGCGCCGCGGACAGCGCGGGTGCCATCGCCGCTATTCCCGGCGTGCCTGGCCAGCCAGCCGAACGGGACGGTACCCCGCCGTTCCCCTGGCGCTGCGATTGCGACTGGCTGACCCACCCGGAGCCTTTCCCGCGGTCCCGGTGCCCGGCCAAGCCGACGAGCTCATCGGCGGCCACGGCGCCGCTGGCGGCCGTGCCGTTGGCCGGTTCCAGTGCCCGGCGCGGGCCGGCGCCCGAGCCGGCCCGGAGCGACCGGGCAGGCAGGTACAGCGTGAACGTGCTGCCGTGCCCGAGCCGGCTGGTGGCCTTGATCTGGCCGCCCAGCAGGCGCGCGATGTCCTTACTGATCGACAGGCCCAGCCCGGTTCCGCCGTAGCGGCGGCTGGTGGTCCCGTCGGCTTGCTGGAATGCCTCGAAGATCAGGTGCTGCTTCTCCTCTGAGATCCCGATGCCGGTGTCGGACACCGAGAACGCGATCACCTCGGCCTCGTCACGCAGTGGCCCGGTGAAGGTGACGTCCTCGGCCGGGGCGACCCGCAGCCGGACGCCGCCCTGCGCGGTGAACTTCACCGCGTTGGACAGCAGGTTGCGCAGTACCTGCTGGAGGCGCTGCTCGTCGGAGTAGATCATCTGCGGCAGGCTGGCCGCCGTGTCCACCTCGAAGGTCAGGCCCTTCTCCGCGGCCATCGGCCGGAACGTGGCGTCGAGGTACTCCACCAGGCTGGCCAGCGGGATCTCCGACGGGTGCACGTCCATCTTGCCCGCCTCGACCTTGGACAGGTCCAGGATGTCGTTGATCAGCCGGAGCAGGTCCGAGCCCGCGTCGTGGATCGTCATCGCGAACTCGACCTGCTTGGACGACAGGTTCCCGTCCGGGTTCTCAGCCAGCAGCTTGGCCAGCACCAGCAGGCTGTTCAGCGGGGTGCGCAGCTCGTGCGACATGTTGGCCAGGAATTCGGACTTGTACCGCGAGGAGGTCGCGAGCTGCTGGGCGCGCTCCTCCAGCGTCCGCCGGGCCTGCTCGATCTGGAAGTTCTGCACCTCGATGGCCCGGTTCTGCTTGGCCATCAGGGCCGCCTTGTCCTCCAGCTCCGCGTTGGAGTTGCGCAGCTCGGCCTGCTGGCGCTGCAGCTCGTCGGTTCGTTCCTGCAGCTGGGTGGCCAGCCGCTGCGACTCGGCCAGCAGCGCCTCGGTGCGGGAGTTCGCCATGATCGTGTTGATCGTGACGCCGATGGTCGGCACGAACTGGTCGAAGAAGGCCAGGTGCACGTCCTTGAACCGGTGCAGCGAGGCAAGCTCCAGCACGCCGAGGACCTGATCCTCGAACAGGATCGGCAGCATGACCACGCTGACCGGCGAGGCGGCCCCCAGGCCAGAGCCGACCGACAGATACCCGGGCGGGATGTTCCCGATCAGGATCCGCTTGCGCTCCAGGGCGGCCTGGCCGGCCAGGCTTTCGCCGAGCACGAAGCGGGTCATGCCGCCCCGCTGGAAGCCGTAGGTGGCGATCCGGCTGAACTGCAGCTCCGTCGAGATCTCCGCGTCCGGGCCGTCAGCCCGGCCGGAGCCGTTCGCGGCCGCCCGGGCGTCTTCCAGGGCGGGCCTGCCGGTCGCCGTGGGCCCGCCCCGCAGCGGCTTACGGTCCGAGCCTTTCGCGGGGGTCCCGGCGCCTTCGTGCGGCGCCGCGGTCCCGCTGGCCCCCTGCGGGCCGGTCCCGTTCGGGGCGCTTCCGCTGCTGATCTCACCTTGGTGCGGGGTCTGCGGCGCGATTCCCGGCAGCTTGGCGCCGGGCGGTATGGCCAGGTAGAACGCGCCGTACTGAGCGGACGCGAGCGGAGTCAGCTCGCTCATGATCAGCCGGGCGACCTCGAGCAGGTCCCGGTGCCCCTGCATGAGGCCGGAGATGCGGGCCAGGTTGGTGTTCAGCCAGTCCTGCTCGCGGTTGGCGTGTGTGGTCTCCCGGAGGTTGGCCACCATCAGGTTGATGTTGTCCTTGAGCTCGGCGACCTCGCCCCGCGCATCCACGGTGATGGACTGGGTCAGGTCGCCCTCGGCGACCGCGCTCGCCACGCCGGCGATGGCTCGCACCTGGGTGGTCAGGTTGCTGGCCAGGCCGTTCACGCTCTCGGTCAGCCGCTTCCAGGTGCCGGAGACGCCTTCCACCTCCGCCTGCCCGCCGAGGCGGCCTTCGGTGCCGACCTCGCGGGCCACCCGGGTGACCTCGTCGGCGAAGGCGGACAGCTGGCCCACCATCGTGTTGAACGTCTGCTTGAGCTGGAGGATCTCACCGCGCGCGTCCACGTCGATCTTCTTGCTCAGGTCGCCCTGCGCCACCGCCGTCGTGACCTGGGCGATGTTACGCACCTGGGCGGTCAGGTTGTTCGCCATCGAGTTGACGTTCTCGGTCAGGTCCTTCCAGATGCCCGAGACGCCGCGGACGTGGGCCTGGCCGCCGAGGCGGCCTTCGCTGCCGACCTCGCGGGCCACCCGGGTGACCTCGTCGGCGAAGGCGGACAGCTGGCCCACCATCGTGTTGAACGTCTGCTTGAGCTGGAGAACCTCGCCCTGCGCGTCAACCGTGATCTTCTGGCTCAGGTCACCTTCGGCGACTGCCGTGGCGACCTGCGAGATGTTCCTGACCTGCATGGTCAGGTTGGTCGCCATGCCGTTGACGGAAACGGTCAGGTCTTCCCACACCCCGGAGACGCCGCGGACGTGGGCCTGCCCGCCGAGGCGGCCTTCGGTGCCGACCTCGCGGGCCACCCGGGTGACCTCGTCGGCGAAGGCGGACAGCTGGTCCACCATCGTGTTGAACGTCTGCTTGAGCTGGAGCATCTCACCCTGGGCGTCCACCGTCACCTTGCGGGTGAGGTCGCCGCGAGCCACGGCCGTGGTGACCATGGCGATGTCCCGGACCTGCTCGGCCTTCTGCGCTACGTCGGAGGTGAGGGAGGAGAACTGCGTGGCCATCTCATCGATCAGGGCCCCGATATCCGCGAGCATGGGACTGTCGCCGCCGTCGCTGAATCGCCGCCGGGTGCGGAAATCGCCGTTAGCCAGCGCGGCCAGCGCGTCACGGACGGGCTCGAGGTCGGTATCGGTATATCTGGCCTCTGCGGTTGAGCCGGGCGCGGTGTGAGGCATGGTGTTCCCTCCAGGGCAGTCGCGCAGCGGTCGATGCGGGGTCTGCATCTGCTGTACGGCCGTATTCTTGATCCTCCCTAAGCGGGGCCGCCGTTCTCTAGTAACTTCCTTAGGATGGCCCGATAGAAAGTATTAACCTCACGAGTCTGTCACGATGGGGGGAAGGGCTCAGCACTTCCCGCGATTATCAGCACTTCCCGCGATTAATTGCATGCCAGCCAGTAAGGACCTAGAACACGTGAGGGGACGAAGCGACCTCGTCGCGTCTGCGGCCTACCAGCCCGAGCCGTCGGCTGCCGCGGCAGCTCGCCGTTTCGTCCGCCGGACCCTCCAATCGTGGGACATCGCCGCCCGGACCTGGGACCCTGACCGGCTGGTCGACGACGCCGTGCTCCTCACCAGCGAATTGGTCACCAACGCGGTGGTGCACGCGGGGACCCCGCTCGATGTCACCTGCCGGCTGACCTCCGGCGAGCTGGAGGTCGCGGTTCGCGACCGTCATCCGGCCCGGACGCTGCCCGACATCCCCCGGACGGCCAGGACCTCGGCGGAACGCGGCCGGGGGCTGCTGCTGCCGTCTGCGCTGGCCTCGTCCTGGGGGGTGACCTACGCCCGGATCGCCAAGGCCGTGTGGTTCCGGATGAGCCTGGCCCGTGACGAAGAGACGCCCGGTGACATCGCCGGCCTGCCGCCCGCGACGACTGCCGCGGACGGTCCGGACCAGGACTCGGCTCAGGGCGGCGGCCCCGGCGCGGCCCCGGCCGCCGGTCCCGCAACGGGGGAGGATGCCGCACCGGGCGAGGATGCCGCGGCGCGCCCGCCGGGTACGGGCACTCCGGAGACTGTGAGCGCCGGCGACGTACCCGGTGCCGCCACGCTGGCCGGCCCGGCCGCGCTGGCCGCCGCCGGGCGGGACGGGGCCGAGGCTGGTTACGTAGCCGGCCGTGCCGCCGTGGCCGGTAAGGTCGCGCTGGCCGGTCCCGGCACCCGGGACCCGGGAAGCGAGCAGGCCGGCTCCGGAGCGGGTGGCGCCCTGGCCGGCCTCGGGGCCGGGCCAGGCGCCGGGGGACCACCGGCGAGCGGCCATGACCGCGGCCCGGTCTGGGCTGGCGACGATGACCCGGCCGCGGCCCTGCGGCCGGACCTGGGCACGCTCAGCTACGACGAGCTGCTCCGGCATACGGTGGAAACCGCCCGCGATGTGATCACCGCGGACGCCGCCTACGCTCTCGTCGCCGACGAGGACGGCGAGTTGCGGGTCCGCGCGGCCGCCGGGGTCGGCGTCTCGGAATCCTTGTTCGCGCCCTCGGTTCCGGCGGTGTTCGCCGATGGCGCGTCGGCCAAGTCACTCGTTACCGTGCCGTTCCTGGTCGACGGCCGGGTGACCGGCGTGCTGGGCGCCGCCGCCACCTCGCCCGACCGGTTCGACAGCGGCGACGCGGCCAAGCTGCAGCGGGTCGCCGACCGGGTGGCCATGTCGCTGGAGCGGGCCCGGCTCAGCGAGCTCGAGCGCAGGCGGCGCGGCCGGATCGGGTTCCTGGCCGAGGCGAGTGACCTGCTGGCCAGCACGCTGGACCAGGAGAAGACGATCTCGCTGATCGCCCAGCTCGTGGTCCCGCGGCTGGCGGCGTGGTGCGCGGTGCTGCTGGCCGACGACGCCGGCGCCCTGCGCCCCGCCTACGTCTGGCACGCCGACGAGTCGCTCATCGACCCGCTCGCGGGACTGCTCCGCGCGGTCGAGCCCCCGGAAGCTGATGTGGCCGGACGGAGCTGGTCACTGGCCATGGATGCGAGCCCGGCGCTGTCCGACGAGGCCCTCCTGCTCGCCGCCGACGCGGCCTGGTGCTTCCCCCTGGCGGCGCGGGGCCGGAGCCTCGGCGTGGTCGTGATCGGCCGCCCCCGTGCCGACCGGCCGCCGCGCGAAGCGCTCGAGCTGACCGAGGACCTCGCCCGCCGCGCCGCGCTCGCGCTCGACAACGCCCGGCTCTACGAACAGCAGCAGCTGACCAGCCAGGCCCTGCAGCGAAGCCTGCTGCCCCCAGAGCTGCCCCGCATCCCCGGCGTGGACCTGTCGGTGGCGCACGAGGTCGCCGGCGAGGGCAACGAGGTCGGCGGCGACTTCTACGACGTTTTCCCGGCCGGGGAGAACCGCTGGCGGTTCGCGATCGGCGACGTCTGCGGCACCGGCCCGGAAGCGGCGGCCGTTACCGGCCTGGCCCGGCACGCGCTGCGGATCCTGGCCCGGGAGGGTCACGACGTCGCCGATGTCGTCGGCCGGCTCAACCAGCTGATCCTGGAAGAGGGACCGCGGGCCCGGTTCATCACCCTGCTGCATGGCGAGCTCACCGTCCTCGCGCCCTGCGCCACGGCCGCGCATGCCGCTGCTGATCCGGGCGCGGCCCCGCCCGTCGTGGCCGGCCGCAACCCCGCCGTCCGCATGAAGCTGGTCTCGGCCGGTCATCCGCTGCCGCTGCTGCTCCGCGCCCAGCACGCCGCCACCAGCCCCCCGCACGGGCCCGCCGCGGCGGCTCCCGTGGCCGCTGCTCCTCCAGCGGCCGCAGCGGCTCCTGCGGCTCCGGCGGCCGCAGTGGCTCCAGCGGCTCCAGCGGCTCCAGCGGCCGCAGCGGCTCCTGCGGCTCCGGCGGCGGCAGCGGCTCCTGCGGCTCCAGCGGCGGCAGCGGCTCCGGCGGCCGCAGCGGCTCCAGCGGCTCCAGCGCTCCCGCAGCCTGCGGCGGAGCCCCAGCCGCTGCTCGGCGTGCTGGGCGACCTGTGCTTCACCGCCCAGACGGTGGACCTGTTCCGGGGCGATCTGCTGCTCTCGGTGACCGACGGCATCACCGAACGGCGCAACGCCGCCGGCCGCCTGCTGGACGACGGTGACGGCCTGGCCCGCGTGCTCGCCCGCTGCGGCGGCCTGAACGCGGGAGCGGTCGCGGCCCGCATCCAGCGCGCCGCCGAGGACTTCGGGGCCGGTCCGCGCACCGACGACATGGCCCTGCTCGTCCTGCGCGCCCTGTGACGCTGCCACTGTTGCGCGGCGCGGCCCGGAAGATCATGGTCTTCGCCCAGTCGCCAGGCTGACCGGTCACGGCCGGTCCCACCGGCCCGGCTCGCCGGCGATACTGGGCGCATGCTGGAAAGCCGTGAACGCTGATGGCCCGCGACCCGATCGAGAGCATCCACCGGGCCAGCCAGGCCACGCTGATCGCGGCCTTGGTCATGCTGGGCGGCGCCTTCGTGGCGTTCGCGGCCAAGGCCCACGCGATCGCCCTGGTCTTCCTGGTCCTGATGCTGGTCTGCGCCATGGCCAGCTCCGGCTTCGCGGTTGTCTTCCGGAACCGCGCGCAGGCAGCGGCCCGGGCGGCACGGGCGCAGCAGGCCACCCGGGCGGCGCGGCGGACCACTCGCTGAGGCGCTCAAGGCTTGGATCTGTTGATTCGCCGCGAAGTATCCCCAAACAGGACGACAGCGGCGCAGCGTTCCGCGGCCGGTGCCTCAGGCCATTCCAGGCCCTCAGCGGCTTAGGCCGAGGATGCCGGGGCGGGCTCGAACAGGCCGAGCCGGTACGCCGTCGCGGCCGCTTCCCCTCGGCTGCCTACCCCTAGCTTGGCCAGGATGTTGGAGACATGCACGCTGGCGGTCTTCGCCGAGATGAACAGCTCGGCCGCGATCTCCCGGTTACTGCGCCCGGCGGCGACCAGCTCCAGCACTTCCAGCTCGCGCGCCGTCAGGCCGAGCGGCGCGGCGGGACTGACCGCAGAGCCGCCTGGTGCCGGTGCGCCGTGTGCCGGGCCGCCCGCCGGATCTGCACTGGCCCGGTCCCCCACCGGCCGCAGCACCCGGTGGGACAGCCGGGCGATCTGGTCGCTGAGCGGAGCCGCGCCCAGCCCGGCGGCCAGGGTGGCCGCGCGCCGCAGCCGGGTGGCCGCCCCGTCCCGGTCCGCTTCGGACGTGGCCGCCCCGGCGGCGGTGAGCGCCCACGCTTCCGGGTGCGGCTGCCGTACTGCGGACCAGGCATCGGCCGCCGCGTCCCACGCGGCGCGCAGCCCGTCCGGGACCGGCTGGCCCGGTACCCGCTGCGCCTGCCGGACCAGCGCGGTAAATGTGAGCTGGCAGGCCTGCTGCACCGGGCCGTACGTGCGGAGCTCGCTCGCGACCGGCCGCAGCCGGTCCAGCAGGGCGGCCGCGCTGTCCCCCAATGCGTCGTCACGCCGCGCGGCCGCCTGCCCCAGCGCCAGCAGGCAGGCGCGCGCCCCGGACAGCAGCACCGGCCACGCGTACCGGGTCAGGCAGCCGGCCAGATCGTACCGGCCGAGCGCATCGGCGGTGGCGGCCAGGGCGGCGGATCCGTCTCCGGCGGCGATGGCCGCGTCGATCTCCAGCTCGGCGAGCGGCAGGTGGTGCTGATCTTTGAATCCGGCGGTTTGCAGCACGGCGCGGGACGCCGCCGCCCAGCGCGCCGCCGCCGCGGCGTCCCCGCGGTCCGCGGCGATCAGGCCGGCCACCACGTCCAGCGTCGCCTGGTTGATGGGCGGCGGCGACAGCTCCCGGGCGTGCTCGAGGACCTCGACGGCTTCGTCCCAGCGGCCCAGGGCCATCAGCGGCTCGGCCAGGTTGATGGCCAGGAAGGTACCCGAGGTCCGGAACAGCCCGTAGTCCTCCGCGCGGGCCACGCCCTGGCGCGCCACCTCGGCGGCGGCCTCGTGCTCGCCGGCGCCTTCCAGCAGGTGGGACTCGTTGATCGCAACGTGCAGGATGGTCTTGTACGCGTTCGCGCCGCTGGCGATCGACCGGGCCTGGGCCACCAGGTTCATGGCCTCGCTGTCCCGCAGCGCCATACCGCCCGGATCGGAGAGGGTCGCGGCGAGTGAGAGCAGGGCGTTGGCCTCGCTGGCCGAGTCACCGACCTGGCGGGCCAGCGTCAGGGCCTCTTCCGCCTCGGCGCGGTCGTCGGGACGATGCCGCCCGCCGTGGCAGGCCATCGAGACCAGGATCTGGGTCCGGGCGGCGGGAGCCAGGCCGGCCGGGACCAGCTCCAGCGCGCGCTTGAGGTCCGCGGCGTTATCCCGGCCCAGCTGATGGTTAAAGCCGGCGCGCAGGTCCAGCAGCAGCGCCACCCGGACCGGCTCAGCCGCCGGATCCAGTTCCTTCAGCGCCGCGGTGGCCAGGGCGATGCCGCGCTCCACCTCACCGGCATCGTAGGCGGCCTTCACCGCCTCCTCCAGCACCTGTGCGTGATCCGCGCTGATCCGCTCTGCCGCGTCCGGTACCTGATACCACAGTTCCAGGACGCGGGCCACCAGCGTGAGCCGCTCGGCGTGCGCGAGCGCCCTGCGGGCCTCGGCCGCGGCCTGCCAGGCGGTGATCAGCGCCCAGGTCACGTTGTGCGCCGCGTACCAGTGGTGCGCCATCTCGATCTGCGCCCGGTCGGGCGGCACCAGGCTGGGCCTGGCGGCGATGGCCCGGGCGAAGCGGTCGTGCAGCCGCCCGTGCTCGCCGGGCAGCAGGTCCTCGTGCACCGCCTCCCGGATCAGGGCGTGCCGGAACACGTAGTCGTCCGCCTCGGTGAGCAGCGTGTTGGCGGTGACCGCGGGCCGCAGTACCCGGATCAGCTCGTCCGGGCTGAGGCCGCTGACCGCGGCGAGCAGGGCGTGGCCCACCCGCTCGCCACCGGCGCTCGCGACCCGCAGCACCTCCTGCGACTCCTCCGGCAGCCGGTCCACGCTGATCAGCAGCAGGTCCCGGAGCGTGTCCGGCAGATCCCCGCCCTCTCGGGCGTGGCTGGTCAGCAGTGTCTCCAGGAAGAGCGGGTTTCCTTCGGTGCGCCGGTACAGGCGGTCCGTCTGTACCGCGTCGAGCGGGCCGCCGAGTACCCGACTGGCGAACTCGCCCGCTTCCCGCCGGGTCAGCCGCGGCAGGTCGAGCCGCTCCACCCATTCGATCCGGTCCAGCTCGGCGATCAGCGGCCGCAGCGGGTGGGTGCGGTGCAGATCGTCCGACCGGTACGTCACGACGATGAACACGTCGTCCAGGGCGCGCTGGTTCCGAATCAGGAAGGCGAGCAGGTCCCGGCTGGACCGGTCGGCCCAGTGCGCGTCCTCGACGACCAGGATGACCGGGGACCGCTCGGCCAGGTGCTCCAGCAGCACGAGCACCTGCTCGAACAGCCGGGCCCGGGCCTCGCCCTGGTCCCCGCCGGACGGCGGCTCACCGAGCTCGGGCAGCAGCCGGGCCAGCTCCCGTATTGCCCGGCCCGCCAGCAGCTCGGCGATCTTCTCGGTGCCCAGCTCGCGCACCAGGTCCCGCAGCACGGCGGTGAACGGCGCGAACGGCAGGCCATCGGCTCCCAGCTCCAGGCACCCGCCGATCAGCACCCGGGCCCCGGCCCCCCGCTCGGCCGCGGTGAATTCGCGGATGAGCCGGGACTTGCCGACGCCCGCCTCGCCACCGACGAGGACGGCCGCGGGGGCGCCTTCCCGTACCGAAGCGAAGGCGGAGCGCAGGCGGCTGATCTCGCCCGCCCGGCCGACCAGGGCGGGGCTGATAGTACGCGAGCTCATGCCGTCCAGCATGCCATCCGGCACCGACATTGCCGACCGGTTAAACCGCCCCGCCGCCGGGGTCCCGACGGCGGAAAGCGCGGGGAAGCCGCTTCCGCTCGCCGCCCCGTCCGATGGCCTGGGGCACGACCTGGGCGGGGTCCCGTAGGCGGGCCCGTAAGCGGATCCGTCCGGTGATCGTTCCGGCGGCACGGCGGCGCCGTCCCCCGCGGACCCCTCCGAGGGGACGGCGCCGCGCCCTGGCCCGGTCACGACGGCCCCGCGCTCAGGCTGCGTTCCGGCGCGCCGCCGCGCCCCGTCCGCCTGCCGTGGCCGGCACCGTGGATCCGGCACCTTCCGTACCGGCGCCTGACCGGGGGTCAGCCTGGGCGGACGTGCCCTCGGCGTGCCGGGCTTCGCCGTGGAACGTGCCGTCGATGTAGTCGGGTACGCGAATGCCGTCCAGCTGGTCCGGAGCGTTGCCGACGTGCCGCCGGGCCTTGCGGGCCTGGCGTGCGAGCTTGGCCCGCGTCCTGGCCTGCGCCGCGGCTTGCCGGTCCCCGACCTGCTGTGCGGCGATCGCGCGAATCATTTCCGGATGCATGGCCTCTCCTCCCGCCGGGCGATCGTCCAATCACCCGCACATTCAGGTTCGCCGTAAGGCCCCTCCCACCGCATCGGACGAATTCCTTATCTATGGGCCGGTTACAGCCTTAGGCCCGCCGGTGCCGCCGCAGCTCGCCCCTAAGTACCCTCTGACCTGCGGTAAGACCCGCAAAGGTGCCCCAGCTGATCCCGTGGGCCGCACTGCCGCGCGGCCTTCCGCACGCGCGGGCCCGCACGTCCCGGCCGGGCTTCGTGTATCCCGCCGGTGCCGGGCCCTGGCCTCCCTGCCGGGCCCTGGCCTCCCTGCCGGGCCCTGGTCTCCCTGCCGGGCCCTGGCCTCCCTGCCGGGCCCTGGCCTCCCTGCCGGGTCCGCCGCGTCCCCGCCGGCTCCGCATGCGCCTCCCGGAATGCCGTTGACCCCATAGGTGTTCTACGAGGTGAGCCGGAGGACCAGCACGTTCCCGCCGTGCCGCGCGAAGTACCCCCGCGCGCCCCGGACCTGAATAAACTGACCAGGCCGCCGTATCGAGCGGTACCTCTCCGCACAGAACCGAGCGAGATTCCCGCATGCCCACACGTCACGTCCAGGCCGGACCAGCCGGCTCATCGCAGGCCCTGGCGACCCGCGACGAGATCAGGAACGTCGCGATCGTCGCGCACGTCGACCACGGCAAGACCACCCTGGTGGACGCCATGCTGTGGCAGTCTGGCGCGTTCCGCGCCGGATCGCACGTCGCCGATCGGGTGATGGACTCCGGTGATCTGGAGCGGGAAAAGGGCATCACCATCCTGGCCAAGAACACCGCGGTCCACCACGACGGGCTGGTCATCAACATCGTGGACACGCCCGGCCACGCCGACTTCGGTGGGGAGGTCGAGCGCGGGCTGTCCATGGTCGACGGCGTGATCCTGCTGGTCGACGCCAGCGAGGGGCCGCTGCCTCAGACCAGGTTCGTGCTGCGCAAGACGCTTGAGGCCAGCCTGCCCGTCATCCTCGTGATCAACAAGGTCGACCGCCCCGACGCCCGGATCGCGGAGGTCCTGGACGCCTGCTATGAGCTGTTCATCGACCTGGACGCGAGCGAGGAGCAGATCGAGTTCCCGATCGTTTACGCGTCGGCCCGCGCCGGGCGCGCGTCGCTCAACCGGCCGGCCAACGGCGAAATGCCGGACTCCGCGGACCTGGAGCCACTGTTCCGGGTGCTGCGGGAAACCGTGCCCGCCCCGGTCTACGAGCCGGGCGCGCCGCTGCAGGCGCACGTCACGAACCTGGACGCGTCGTCCTACCTGGGCCGGATCGCGCTATGCCGGATCTACAACGGCACCATGAAGCGGGGCCAGCACGCCGCGCTGTGCCGCCGGGACGGCTCGCTGGAGCGGGTGAAGATCTCCGAGCTGTTCCTCACCGAGGCCCTGGACCGGGTGCCCGCCGACTCGGCCGGGCCGGGCGACATCGTCGCGATCGCCGGCATCCCGGACATCATGATCGGCGAGACGATGGCCGACGTGGACGACCCGCGCCCGCTGCCGCTGATCACCGTGGATGAGCCCGCGATCTCCATGACGATCGGCGTGAACACCTCGCCGCTGGCCGGCCGCGAGAAGGGCACCAAGGTCACCGCGCGCCTGGTCAAGGACCGCCTTGACCGCGAGCTGGTCGGCAACGTGTCGCTGCGTGTGCTGCCCACCGAACGGCCGGACACCTGGGAGGTGCAGGGCCGCGGTGAGCTGGCCCTGGCCATTCTGGTGGAGACCATGCGGCGGGAAGGCTACGAGCTGACCGTCGGCCGTCCCCAGGTCGTCACCCGCGAGGTGAACGGCAAGGTCCACGAGCCCGTGGAGCGGCTGGCCGTGGACGTCCCCGAGGAGTACCTCGGCGCGGTGACGCAGCTGCTGGCCGTACGCAAGGGCCGGATGGAGAGCATGACCAATCACGGCACCGGCTGGGTGCGCCTCGACTTCTTGGTGCCCTCCCGCGGCCTCATCGGTTTCCGGACCCAGTTCCTGTCCGACACCCGGGGCACCGGCATCGCGCACCATGTGTTCGAGGGGTACGAGCCCTGGTCCGGGGACCTGCGGACCCGTCCGTCGGGGTCCCTGGTCGCCGACCGTTCCGGCAGCGCCGCCGCGTACGCGATGTTCAGCCTGCAGGACCGCGGCTCGCTGTTCGTCTCACCCGGCACCGAGGTGTACGAGGGCATGATCGTCGGCGAGAATTCCCGCTCGGACGAGATGGACGTCAACATCTGCCGCGAACGCAAGGTGACCAACGTCCGCCAGTCCACGGGCGAGGAGCTGGAGCGCCTGGTGCCGCCGCGGCTCCTCAGCCTGGAGCAGGCGCTGGAGTTCTGTGCCGACGACGAGAGCGTCGAGGTCTCCCCGTCCGCCGTCCGGCTGCGCAAGGTTGTCCTGGACGCCAAGGAGCGCGGCCGTATGCGCGGCCGCAAGTCCCGCGCCGCCCAGACCGCCTGACCCGTCCGCTGCTCGGCGGAGGGTTGGCCTGAGCCGCACGCGACTAGTGGGAGCGTTCTCAGGGATTATCACTGAAAACGCTCCCCGCAATCCCCAGCCGGAGAGGGCGGGAGGGCGCCAGGCGTCTACTCGGGCGTGGCCGGGAGGGCGTCCAGGGCTTCGCGGACCTCATCGGCGACGGGCGGAGGGACGGTGAGGGTCAGTACGTGCCGGAGCGCCTTCTCATAGGCCACGTCATATGCCTCGTCGGCGGCCACGGTGATGTCCGGGATCACGCCGGTACCTTCCCAGTTGGTACCGGTCACCGGGTTGATGGAGCGCGCGAAGGGCACGGAGATCGCCAGCGTCGAGGAGATGGGCACCATCCGGGTGGGGTGGGCGCCGCCGCCGGTCGTCTCGCCGATCAGCTCGGCGCGGCCCAGCGCCTGCAGGGTATAGCAGAAGTCCTCCCCGCCGGAGAACGTGTCGTGGCTGGTCAGCAGGTAGACGGGGCGGTCGAGGTAACGGGAGCCGGGCACCCAGGCCAGGCTCCGGAACTGCCGGGTCTCCCCGGTGCCCGCATCGAAGATGTCGTTGAAGTGCGTGCCGCCCTCGGGGAACAGGTAGCTGCACCAGAACGCCACCCCCTCCGGGGAGCCGCCGCCGTTCTTGCGCAGGTCGATGATCAGCGCGTAGGTGCCGCAGACCAGTTCCATGGCCGCCGCGATGGCCGGGCCGGCCTCGCCCGGATGGGCCACCCCACGGATGTCCAGGTAGCCGACGTTGCCGTCCAGCCGCTCGACCCGGAAGATCCCGTAGTTGGCCGGGTGCCCGCGCAGCGGGCGCTGCCCGCGGGGGTCCACCGGCTCGGCCGGCTCGGGACGCTCCCGTCGCAGCGGCCGGGGCAGCACCCGGACCCGCAGGTGCTTGTCCGCGCAGACCTCGTAGAGCTGGCGGGTGAGCCGTTCGGCGAGCGTGGCCTCGTCCAGGTCGTCGTACTCCCCGGCGGCCAGCCGGGCCTCGATCGCGGTGGCGGCCTGCTCGGCCCGGTCCGGGAACACGTAGCTGGCGCGCAGCAGCGAGACGGCCGTCTCCACGGCCTCGCGCGAGGACAGCGGCTGCTCGGTGAGCGCCGGGTCATCCGGCAGGCTGACCGTGGGCGCGGCGTCGCCCGCGTCCGGGACGGTGAATTCCAGCATCTTGGCCGGGGGAAGCCGCAACGAAAGCTCGCGGCGCAGCCGCTTCATGCCGTTCTCGTGGGCCTGCGCCCAGTCATCGAGGGCCCGCTGAGGATCTTCCGGCGCCGTCGCGCCGTCGATGTACACCCGGACCAGCAGGTCGTCCGGCTCATCGCCGTGCTCCAGCACAGCGACCCGCTGTACCGTGCCTCCCGGGAAGCGCGCTTTGACCTCACGATCGACGAGATCCTGCAGGCGGGTGAGTTCGGTCCGCTCCATTACGGCCTCCTGGGTCCGTTTCCAGGCTAGACACTCGCCGCCGGCAACTCACCGTGTTTCCGCGCCATCGCCCCGGCCTCGCCGGCGCCTGGCCCGAGCCGGATCCGGCGAGCGATCCCTGACGTCGTCGTAACGCCACTCTGGTGGGGGCCGCCGCCACCCCGGCCGACCACGGTTTCCCCAGCTCCCGCAGGTCCGGCACGGGATGTCGGCCACCCGCCTGTCCGTCGGCGCCGAAGTCGCCTTCGAAGGCGCCTGCGAGATAACCGGCGGCCTGGACCTGCCGACGGGTGGCATCGTCCCCGGTTCCCGGTGACACGAGGACGGCCTCTCGCAGCCCGCCCGGTGTGTCAGGCCGGGCGGCCCGGCTCCGTGTCAGGGAAAAGCCGGTCGAGCCGTTCCAACAGGTGACGCAGCTCCCCATCGGTGACAATGCGCGACTCGCCGTCCTGGGACCAGGTAGCCGCCCAGTGCCAGACCGGCGCTCCCTTGTGCTCGACCGTCACGCCGGGATGTTTCTCCCGGAACCGCTGAAGGTGAACCACCGCGTCGTAGACCTCCTGCGCTCGCCTGCCCGGCATTCAACATTTCCCGGTGACCGTTCGTTTGCTTATTGCCACACTATGATGCTCCACGGTGCACCACAACCGGCCGGGGTGCGTTCCGTGTAACCTTGCAGGTCACAGGCCCGGCAGGATGCGATATGTGACAGGTGTGCCCGACTTCGACCCGGCAGGCGACGAGTACGTTTACGCGGCGGTGGCCGACCACATCGCGGCGCGGATCGCAGCGGGCGAGCTGGCTCCGGGCACGCGACTGCCTGCCGAGCGGGCCTTGGCAACCGAATACGGGGTTGCTGTCGGTACCGCCCGGCGGGCAGTCAGAGAGCTGTCGTCGCGTGGCCTGGTCCGCGTCCTTCCCGGCCGGGGAACCTTCGTTACCCGCCGGTTACCGGCCTACGCCTCGCTTGCAGTAAGTTCGGCCTCGCTATCGTCCTCGGTTCCGAGAAAAATGACGCCAATCCGGCAACCTGACACGCGGTAGGAGGCCTCCGCGCCTCCCCAGGACGGCTATCTCTTCATGCCCTGGAGTGGCCGTAATGTCCGTCGTCGTATCGGTTGCTGTGCCCGTGCTCGGCACGAGTGCCATCTACACTCTCGTCCGGTACGGGCCGGACGCTGTCCTCAAGCTGGCCGTGGTACTCATCCGCACGGACCATAGGCGGCGCCGCGACTGTATCAACGCGATCCGCGCGGCCAACGGCAAGGACGACAGCGACCCCCCGGACCCGGGACCTTCGTTACGCGGCGCTGAGCAGCTCGAACGGCGCGCTGGGTACATGGCGGGCTGGGACGGTGGTCCCGCTCGTGTCGCTCGACCAGCGGTCCACCTGGTACCCGGACCCGCACACCCTGGGCGGCTTGGCCAAGGAATGGTGGCTGAACGCCGCGACCCTGCTGGGCTGGCTGCTGTCGACGATCTTCGCCCTGTCCCTGGCCCGGCTGGCCCGTGCGTCCTGACCCGTCCCTGCCCTGGGCAGAATCGCTGGCCACGAATGGACGGTGTACCCGGGATCACCGAGCAGTCGAGGGAGCGTGTAACGACGTTCTCGTCGAGACTCGCCCTGGCGTAATTACCTGACTAAAGTCAGAGAAATGGACAACGCGATGGTGCGCCAGGTCCGGAGCTTCAACCGGACCGTCACGCAGCGGATCGGCGTGCTGAACGACGCGTTCCTGGCTCGGGAGCGCCCGCTCGGGCAGGGCCGCCTGCTGTGGGAGATCGGGCCAGACGGCTGTGACGTGCGGCAGTTGCGGTCGCGGCTGGACCTGGACTCTGGCTATCTGAGCCGGCTGCTGCGCGCGCTGGAGAGCGATGGTCTCGTCGTGATCGAGCCGAGCGGGACCGACGGGCGGGTCCGCAGCGTACGGCTGACGCCGCCGGGCTGGCGGAGCGGGCCGTCCTCGACGAACGGTCCGATGCGGTGGCGGCTATCATCCTCAGCCGGCTCGACCCGCGGCAGCGCGCCCGGCTAGCGGCGGCGATGGCCGAGACCGAGCGGCTGCTGACGGCCTCCGCGGTCGAGGTGGCCGAGCGGGATCCTGGCCATCCGGACGCCCGATTCTGCCTGCAGGCCTACTTCGGTGAGATAGCCGGCCGCTTTGACGGCGGCTTCGACCCGGCCCGCAGCCCGGTGCGCGAGGAGCAGCTGACCCCGCCCGCGGGCTTGTTCCTGGTGGCCGCGCTGCACGGCGAGCCGGTCGGCTGCGGTGGCATCAAGTTCCCGGCCGGTGCACCCGCCTACATCAAGCGGATGTGGGTATCCCCGGCTGTCCGCGGCCTGGGCCTCGGCCGCCGCCTGCTGGCCGAGCTTGAAGACCGAGCGGCGGCCCGCCAGCTGCCCGCCGTCCAGCTCGAGACCAACCGGGCGCTGCCCGAGGCCATCGCCCTGTACCGGTCGGCGGGTTACCGCGAGGTCCCGCCGTTCAACGACGAGCCCTACGCCCATCACTGGTTCGAAAAGAGCCTCAGCTAGCCCTCGGCCGCCATCAGCCAGTCCTCGGCCGCCATCAGCTAGCCCCGGCCGCGTTCTGCTAGCGCTTGGCCGCCCTCCTGCGCGGTGCGCTCCAGCCGGTTACGGTAGTCCTCCCACCAGTCCTGGTCGCCCGGCGCCATGTTGTCGTTTTCCTTCCGCCAGCCGACGGACCCGTCGATCAGCTCCCGGACGATATCGGCGTGCCCGGCGTGCCGGTGCGTCTCGGCCGTCATGTGCACCAGAATCCGGTGCAGCGTCACCTCCTGCCACTCCGGCGGCCACCACGGCACGTGGCCGATCGCGTCCAGGGGCAGCGCGTCGATCGTCGCGTCCGAGTGGGCCCAGGACCGGTGGTACAGCCCGATGATGTCCTCGCGCGATTCGTCCGCCGCCGCCCACATGTCTGCGTTCGGCTCGGCGTCCGGCGCGAGCCAGGGCAGCGGCTCACCCGACGGCCGGCCGAAGGTGTCCCCGAAGTACCCCAGCTCGACGCTGGCCACGTGCTTGACCAGCCCGAGCAGGTTCGTGCCGGTCGGCGTCAGCGGGCGCCGGACGTCGTACTCGCCCGCGCCCTCGAGCTTCCACAGCAGGGCGTCCCGTGCCTGCTGGAGATAACGCTGGAGGTCTGCCTTGGGCTCCGATCCGGTCATACCGTCAGTGTGCCACCGGGCACCGACATTCTCCGGCCGCGTCGCGCTGACCGGGGACCCGTCACGATCCGGTCCGGTGCCCTGTTCCGGTGGCGGCACCGGGTGCTGACGGACGCCCGCTGACTCCCCGATTTCGGTCAGTGATCAGAGGCCAGATAGCGACGATGCCCGCCAGTTTAGACATCGTGGTACGAGTCAGTTGC
>Ga0302302_1000760_pt1 | contig 19773 bp, 10 predicted proteins | sample III_Palsa_E1_3_FD_198766 | JGI IMG/M metagenome (GOLD analysis project Ga0302302, IMG submission 198766) | Peat permafrost microbial communities from Stordalen Mire near Abisko, Sweden - III_Palsa_E1_3 | ecosystem: Environmental > Terrestrial > Soil > Palsa > Peat permafrost | place: Sweden...
TGTCGTAGCCGACGAAGGCCTGCCATGGCTTGCCGGCCCGGGCTTGCAGATCGAGGTTGGTGACGCCCAGGTCCTGGCCCGGGGAGAAGACGGCGGTCACGGATCGGAACGGGCTGTGGTTCAGCCAATCGAGATCCTGCTGCAATTGGGGCGCGTCGATCCGGTCTCCTGCTGAGGCGCGCACGCCGGCCTCGATGGATCGGTCGACGGCTGGTGAGGCGCCCTGAGCGGTCTTGCCGCCCAGTTTGAACTCCACCACGACCAGGCGAAGCACACCTTGGGTGACGTCTTGCGGCGGCAGTTTGACGGCGACGAAGGGCCGGCCGGCCTGGCGATAATGGTCCACCACCACCGTCTCGATCCGCGCAATCAGCGCCCGACTGAGGGGCTGGCCAGCGAAACGGGCTAGCTTGCGGTCGAGCGTGGCTTGGTTGGGTGCGTCCGACAGCGGAGTCTGAGCGGCCGCCTCCGAAGCGGCGCCCGGCGCCGGCGCCTCGACCTTCAGCAGAACGACCGAGGCGAGGTTGGCGCCCAGGGGCGTGGCATCCTCATTCGCGGGCGGTTCCGGCGCGGCGACCGGCGGGGCCGGCGCCTGCTGCAGGCCCGGCGCCTCGTGCCGCTCGACCACCTGGCCGAGTGCGGGGCCGCTCAGGCCAATCGCGCCCAGCACCGCCGTCGTGTTCAGCGCCGCGCGCAGGATGTTCCGGTTGATCAGAGTCGACCTCATAAGCATCACAGACCCGCCACGAACATGATCTGAGGAGAGACCTGCCAGTTGCGGTAGGCCGGCGCGTTGCAGCCCTTGGTGGGGCAGTTCGGGTCGGGCGGCGGCGCGCCTGCTTCTCCTGACCCAACAGCGGTCGACGGCGGGTTGGCGTCGTGAGCATAGCTCCACTGATACGGCGCCCAGCCGAGTGGTGAAGTCCAGGATTGCAGGTCGCCCTGACCGCCAGGTTGAACGATCGGCGGCGGCGGATAGACGGTGATCCTGGTCGGCGCGGGCGTGATCGTTCCGGTGTTTATGGACGCCAGGGTGACCGCGTAGTTCGAGGCGTCGGGGATCAAGGCCGAGGGGGTCAGGGTCAGATCAGTTCCGGCGTTGGCGCTGGCGTAGGTCTCGGACAGCGTCGAACCGCCAAGGTCATATAGCGTTCCACTGGTCACCACCGGCGTCGCCGTGGCCGAGGTGGTCCCGTCATAGGTCTTCGCGTTCGCCGTCGCCGTGATGGTGATCGCCTCGGGCGTAATCACACCGGTGCTCGCCGAGGCCAGGGTCACCGTATAGTTGGACGCGTCGGGGATCGACGCGGCTGGCGCCAGGGTCAGGCCCGTGCCGGCGTTGGCGGTTGTGTAAGCCTCCGTCAGCGTCGAGGCGTTTGCGTCATAAAGCGTCCCGCTGGTGACCGTCGGGGTGGCCGAGGCCGAGGTGGTGCTGTCGTAGGTCTTCGAGTTGGTGGCGGCCGTGATCGTGATGGCCTCGGGGGTGATCACGCCGGTGTTTGTCGAGGCCAGGGTCACCGTATAGTTCGAGACGTCCGGGATCGACGCGGTCGGGGTCAGAGTCAGACCCGTGCCCGCGTTGGCCGTCGTGTAGCTCTCGGCCAGTGTCGAGCCGCCGGCGTCGTACAACGTGCCGCTGGTCACGGTCGGCGCAGCCGAAGCTGAGGTGCTGCTGTCGTAGGTCTTCGAGTTGGTCGCCGCCGTGATGGTGATCGCTTCCGGGGTGACGGTCACCGCGCCGGAACCGCCAGCGAGGGTGTAGTCGCCGCTGCTGAGCGTCAGGCCCGACAGGTTCGTCAGGCTTTCAAGACCTGCCGAAGCGCCGGCCATGACCGCTGTTCCGCCGACGCTCACCGCCGCGCCGCCGCTTACCGTATTGCCCACAATCAGGTTGGCGCCCTGGGCCGTGGTTGTGGCGTTGTAGACCTGGCTACCGGACAGGCTCACCGCCAGCGGATTGACGGTCAGCTGGCCGGTGTTCGCGAAGGCCAGGGCGTAACCATCGGTGCTGAGCGTTCCCGCCGCGCCGCTGATCCCATAGTTTCCGCCATTGACGACGCTGGCGTTCGCATCGGCGCCGGAGCCAGACGAGCTGACCGTGGGCGCGCCGGAATAGACCGCGCTCGCCGAGTCGGCCAGATAGGCTCCGCTGACGCCCAACTGCAGCCCGCTGATGGCGTAAGCGCTTTGCAGCGCCGCGCTGTCATTGGTCCCATAGGTCTTGCTGGCGTTCTGGGTGGTGACCGTCAGGGTGGGCTGGTAGGCGAACACATACCGGTCGCCCGCTACGCCGACGCTGGCGCTGGCGGCTGTGTCCCACACCGCGGTGGCGCCGCTATTGAGGTCGCCGAAGACATCACCGGTCGGGTTGGCCGAATAGATCAGCCAGCGGCCGCCGCCAGACACCGTCACCGCCGATGCTCCGGCGTCGTTGGTGAAGGCGCCCGTCGCGCTCAACGTCACGTCATCGCCGGACCCGGCCGACACGGAGGCGCCCGAGGCGACCGTCAGAGCGCCAGAGGCGGCAACACTCACCGCGCCGGTCGAGGTCATGCCGACGGTCGAGGCGCCGGTGGCGTCCGTAACCGACCCGATTGTCAGGCCGGCGGCGTTGGTGACGCTCACGGCCCCGGTGTTGGCGGCCAGAACGCCGATCTGGTTGCTGGCGTTGTTGAGGAGGTCGTTCCCAGTCCCGCCAAGCAGCAGCGCGCCCGCATCGATCGCCGCCGACTGGGTCACTGAACCGTTGGACGCCAGCGCCAGGGTCCCTGTCACGCTGGTGGCCGTATCGAGGTTGAAGCTCGCCGCCGCCGTGGTGATCTGCTGGTTGGTCAGGGCGAAGCTTCCCGCCGGGGTGTTGGCCGCCGCCGTGGCGTAGATCGCATCGAGGGCCGACAGCGACCCGATGCTTGAGCCTGCGGTCTCCACCAGCCATCCGCCGTCGAGGTTGAAGCCCGACAGCGAGCCCGTCGCGCCAGTCTGCAGCGTGGCGGCGTTGACCGATCCGGTGACGTTGTCGGCGGTGGTGTAGGCCAGCACCGAGGCGCCGGTGGTGGTGTTGATCGTCCCCGCCGGCAGCAGCACATAGTAGTAGCCATTGGCGCCGGTCGTCGCCGTGCCCTCGGCCGCGCCGCCGACCGTCAGCCCCACCGTCACCGCGCCAGCCGAGCCGGAGGCGTTCGGCGTCACGCCCGCGTTCGTATAGGCGACGCCCGAAACCGCCTGCACGCCATTCGGGTAGAAGTTGGTGAGGTAGGGGTAGAGACCGCCCGTGCCGCCGCTGAAGGATGCATCCAGGGTCGCCGAGCCGCCTTGCATCTGCGCGGTCGTCAGGCCGGTCCCGCCGCCCGCGCTCAAGGATTGGCCGGTAGTTTGAGTGTCCCAATAGCCGTTGGTTAAAGCGCCGCTGCTTTGGTCGCCCACCAGACCGCCGACCACCGAGTTCCCCGACACCGCGCCGGTGGCGTAGACATCGTTGATTGCGCCGTAGGCTTCGCCCACCAGACCGCCTAGGTAGTGGTTCCCCGAGACCGCGCCCGTGGCGTAGGCGTCGGTGATGGAGGAGCCGGTGTTTTGGAAGCCCACCAGCCCGCCACCGTAGACGTTCGCCGACACCGCGCCGGTGGCGTAGACGTCGGTGATCGCGCCGAAGGCGCCGCCCACCAGACCGCCGGCGCCGGTTTCCCCCGACACCACGCCCGTGGCGTAGGCGTCGGAGATGGAGTTGCCGTATGCGTAGCCCACCAGCCCGCCGACGTCGCTGTTCCCCGACACTGCGATGGAGGCGTAAGCGTCCGTGATCGTACCTCTGGCTTCTCCCACCAGCCCACCGACTTCGTCGCCGGCCCCGGAAACCGATCCGCCCATGAGGCCGATGTCGCGGATTGCTCCGCCGATCTGAAGGCCGAACAGGCCATCAGCACCGTTGCTGCTCGTGTCGTTAATGGTCAGGCCCGTGATGATGTGGCCAAGGCCAGTGAACACGCCGGAGAAATGGTTCGCGCCCACACCAGCCAGCGCGGTCGTGAAGGCGGTCCCGGTCCCCACGACATCGTTCGCCAGGGCGTAATAGCCGCCGTCGCCGGCGTTATCGATACCGGCGATGTCATCTGTGCCGGTGTCAGGTCCGGTGCTGCCGGTCTCGGCCAGTTTGTAGAGTAGCGTGTAGGCCTGCCCGTTGATGGTCAGGCTCTGCCCGCCGCCCTCCGCTCCCGTGAACGACAGGCTGCCCAAGAAGCCCGTGCTGGTCAGGCCGAAGCCGTAGTCGCCGCCGGTTCCGCCGTCGTTGGTGACCAGGCTGACCGCCCCGGTCGCCGGCACGGTTATGGCCGCGTCAATGGTGATCGACTGGTAGGAATCCAAGGTAAGATCGTTCGAGCCGGTGACCGAGAACGGCGCGTCGACGGTGATGCCGCCGGCGGTAGTCTTGACCAGCAGGGAGCTGGTCGGCGCCTCATTGATGGTGAAGCCGGTGGCCGAGGATGAGATCAGGCCAAGCCCGGTGGTCGCATCAATCACGGTCGCGGCGGCAGCGCTTCCGCCATCGGCGGCCACGCCGCTGGTCTGCGCCTGGGCCAGGCTCGGCGCCGCCGACAGGGTGGCCGCCGAGGTGTCCACCGTCATGGTCGAGCCATAGAGGTTGACGCCGCTCTGCGCGGTGGCGCCCGTGGCGATGGTCAAGGTCGCGGAAGAGGTTGCCGTGGCATAGGTCAGCAGACGGTCGCCGCTCGCCGCCGAACCCGTGGGGGCGACGATATAGTAGTAACCGTTGGCCCCGGTCGTAGCCGAGCCGAAGGCCGCCCCGCCGATCACGGCGCTGACGTCAGCGCCGGACGCGGCCGTGGTCCCGCTGTTGGTGTAGGCGAAGCCGGAGACGGCCTGAACGCCGGTCGGGTAAAAGTTGGTCAGGTAGGGATAGAGGCCGCCCGTCCCGCCGCTGAAGGATGCGTCCAGACTTGCCGAGCCGCTCTGCAGTTGCGCAGTGGTCAGGCCGGTCCCACCGCCGGAACTCCCGGACTGGCCGGTCGTCTGGGTGTCCCAGTAGGCGTCATTAACGGAGGCGGCGTTTTGGAGACCCACCAACCCGCCGACGTCCGAGGTCCCTGAAACCGCGCCGGTGGCGTAGACGCTGGTGAACGTACCGACGTTTTGAAGGCCCACCAGCCCGCCGACGTATTCGATCCCTGAAACCACGCCGGTGGCGTAGGCGTCGGTGATCGTGTCGTGAAATGTAAGGCCCACCAGGCCGCCGACCTCATTGTCCCCCGAGACCGCACCCGTGGCATAGGCTTCGGTGATGGAGCCGTCGCCGCCGCCCGCCAGCCCGCCGACCTCGCTGGCTCCCGAGACCGCGCCGGTGGCGTAGGCGTCGGTAATGGAGCCCTCTTCGTTGCCCACCAGGCCGCCGACGTCGCTGCCGACGCCCGAGACCGCGCCGGTGTTGTAGGCGTCGGTAATGGAGCCCTGTTGGAGGCCCACCAGTCCGCCGACGCTGTCACCCCCACCCGAGACCGCCCCGCCGACCAGGCCGATGTCGCGGATCGTGTCTCCGTTTCCGGAACCGAACAGGCCATCGTTTCCGCTTGTGCTGGTGTCGTTGATCGTCAGGCCCGTGATGGTGTGGCCGAGGCCAGTGAACACGCCGATGAAGGTGCTGGCGCCCGAGCCCGCGAGGGCGCTGATGAAGGTGGTCCCCGTCCCGACGAGGTTGTTCGCCAAGGCGTAATAGCCGCCGTCGCCGGCGTTATCGATGCCGGCGATGTCATCTGTGCCGGTGTCAGGTCCGGTGCTGCCGGTCTCGGCCAGTTTGTAGAGTAGCGTGTAGGCCTGCCCGTTGATGGTCAGGCTCTGCCCGCCGCCCTCCGCGCCCGTGAAAGACAGGCTGCCCAAGAAGCCCCTGCTGGTCAGGCCAAAGCTGTAGTCGCCGCCCGTGCCGCCGTCGTTGGTGATCAGGCTGATGGCCCCGGTCGCCGGCACGGTGATGGCCGCGTCGATGGCGATCGACTGGTAGGAATCCAAGGTAAGATCGTTCGAGCCGGTGACCGAGAACGGCGCATCGACGGTGATGCCGCCGGCGGTGGTCTTGACCAGCAGGGAGCTGGTCGGCGCCTCATTGATGGTGAAGCCGGTGGCCGAGGATGAGATCAGGCCAAGCCCGGTGGTCGCATCAATCACGGTCGCGGCGGCAGCGCTTCCGCCATCGGCGGCCAGGCCGCTGGTCTGCGCCTGGGCCAGGCTCGGCGCCGCCGACAGGGTGGCCGCCGAGGTGTCCACCGTCATGGTCGAGCCATAGAGGTTAACGCCGCTCTGCACGGTGGCGCCCGTGGCGGTGGTCAAGGTCGCGGAAGAGGTTGCCGTGGCATAGGTCAGCAGATGGTCGCCGCTCGCCGCCGAACCCGAGGGGGCGACGATATAGTAGTAACCGTTGGCCCCGGTCGTGGCCGAGCCGAAGGCCGCCCCGCCGATCACGGCGCTGACGTCAGCGCCGGACGCGGCCGCGCTCCCGTTGTTGGTGTAGGCGAAGCCGGAGACGGCCTGCACGCCGGTCGGGTAGAAGTTGGCCAGGTAGGGATAGAGGCCGCCCGTCCCGCCGCCGAACGATGCGTCCAGACTGGCCACCCCGTATTGCATCTGGTCCGTCGTCAGGCCGGTCCCGGCCCCCGCGCTCGATTGGCCGGTCGTCAGGACGTCCCAATAACCGTTGGTTACCGAGCCCCCGTTTTGGAGACCCACCAACCCGCCGAGGTTCAAGGCCCCCGACACCGCGCCGGTGGCGTAAGCATTGGTGATGGAGCCAGTGCCTCCGCCCACCAGACCGCCGATGTCAACGGTCCCCGACACCGCGCCGGTGGCGTAGGCGTCGGTGATCGTGCCCGTTTGGTAGCCCACCAAGCCACCAGCATTGACGTTCCCCGACACCCTGCCGGTGGCGTAGGCGTCGGTTATGGAGCCGCCGGCTAGGTCGCCCACCAGGCCGCCAGCGTAGAATTGCGCGGTCCCAGATACCGCGCCCGTGGCGTAGGCGTCAGTGATGGAGCCGCCGAATTCGTAGCCCACCAGGCCGCCGACGAGCTGACTCCCCGACACGGCGTCGGTGGCGTATGCGTCGGTGATCGCGCCGGCGGCTTGGCCCACCAACCCGCCGATGTCGCCGCCGGTCCCGGAAACCGACCCGCCGATGATGCCGATGTCGCGGATCGCGCCGCTAGACTGTTGGCTGAACAGGCCATCATTACCGTTGCTGCTCGTGTCGTTGATGGTCAGGCCCGTGATGGTGTGGCCGAGGCCGGTAAACACGCCGGTGAAATGGTTCCCACCAACACCAACCAGGCCGCTGGTGAAGGTGGTCGTTCCGGTGAGATCGGTCGCCAGGGCGTAGTCGCCGCCGTCGCCGGCGCTGTCGATGCCGGCGATGTCGGCGAATCCATTGTCCGGGCCGGTGCTGCCAGCCTCGGCCAGTTCGTAGAGCAGCGTGTAAGCCTGCCCGTTGATGGTCAGGCTCTGGCCGAAGCCCTCCGCTCCCGTGAACGAAAGGCTGCCGGCGAAACCTTTGCTGGTCAGGCCGAAGCCGTAGTCGCCGCCCGTGCCGCCGTCGTTGGTGGTCAGCACCACCCCGCCCGCGCCCGAGACCGTGATCGGCGCATCGATGGCGATGGAGTGGTAGGCGTCCAGGGTCAGGGTCGCGGTGGTGGACCAGGAGATCGGCGCGGCGATGATGATGTCGCCAGAGCCGCTGCTATTGGCGACTCCGGGGCCGCTGGAGCTCGACGCAGTGGTCTGAAGGGTGACGCTGGTCCCGGCGGCCAGGCTGTTGTCGATGGTGTTCGCCGCGCCGGCGTTCACGGTCAGGTCGGTGGGATCGATCAGCCATTGGGCGGCCTTCACCGTCAGGCCGGTAAAGTCGACGCGGGCGCCCGAGGTCTCGACCTGGCCGCCCGCGCCGGTCGCGGCCTTCGCCTCGATCGTTCCCGTCGCGGTGACCGCGCCGCCCTCCGCGATCAGCAGCACCTTGCCGTCGTTATTGGAAACGCCGGTAGCCTCGATCACCGAGGCCGTGTTGCCGGCTAGGGCCAGCACATTCCCGCCGTTGGCGCGCAGTTCTACCTCGGCCGCTTCGATGGCGCCCCTGTTGGTGGCCGATGTCCCCGACCCGCCCACCAGAACCTGGAACTTGCCGTCGCTCTGGGTCGTGTCCGCCAAGGTCACCTGATAGCCGGCGGCCAGGCCAACATCGCCCTTGGCGGCGATGATCTGGCCGTCGTTCTCCACCGTGGAGCCGATCAGGGCCACATCGCCGCCCAGGGAGCCGATCTTGCCGAGGTTGAGCACCTGGGCGTTGCTGGACCCTGAGAAGGTCAGCGCGCCGCCGCTCATGAAGTTGGCGTTGGATAGATCCTGGGTCGAGGCGACGAAGGTCCCGCCGGTGTTCACCACCCCCGTCTTGCCGATGATCACCCCGTTGGGGTTGATCAGATAGACGCTGCCGGTGGCCGACAGCAGACCGTCGATGCTGGAGATGGAGGCGCCGGTGACCCGGTTCAGTGTCGCGCCCGAGCCGTTGTTGAACTGAACGGTCCCGCCCTGGGCGATGGAAAACGCCTGCCAGTTGATGACGGCGTTGGTCGAAGACTGATTGATCGTGAGGTAGGACGGAGACGAGGCCGTGATGACCGCCGAGCCGGCCTTGACCACACCACCCGTCGGCAGGGCCGGCGCGGCGCTCGCCGCGCCCGCGAACCCGATCAGCACCCCAAGCGTCAGCCCGAAAATCGGTGCATTCGCGATCCGGCGCGCGCGGGCTCCGGCGCCGCCTTTGTCGATGCCGATGCCCATAATTTCGCCGTCCCAGACCAAAATAACTGGAGTCCAGGTTAGCGGCGGGGCACGGCAAACCAACGATCCTGCCGGGTAAAGCCAAGCTAATGCGGGTAGTGATGACGCCCCCGTGGGGCAGTCTGACTCAACGCGGACGGGTAGGGTAGGAGCGTCTCGGATCCGCGATTTGAGATCGTAACTTTGGCGGCGGCACGGGCGCTGTCAGACTAATCCAGCGACTTTGGGAAGGCCCCTTCCCTCCCAAAGTCCAGGCGCAAATCTCCTGTAGCGGCCCTGCTCAGGGCGGCCAGCGGTCGCGATCGAAATGGAAGTCGCGTGAATTTCGCCAACGCGATCTTCCATGACGACACTTGATATTGGCGGATCAACCCGCCGCGGAGACAGCTAGCGCGGCGCCTCTTCGCCCTTCTTGCATTCGGAGAGAAACTTTTTGCGCGGCTTGCCCTTGAGGCCTTTGGCGTCAGCGTCGCGGGCGCATTCCCTCGCCCTTGCCGTCGCCGCCGGAATCACCGTCGCCGGCTTTATCCCCGACGCTGCCCGGATAGGTGGCGGCGCCGACTGAGCCATCGCGGCTATTGGCGCGAGAGCGACTGGGGCCAACCCGATCGACGCAGCGATGCTGATCAAGGTGAGTTTCTTCAACATGGTAGGGGTCCTTTCTGAGGGTTAGCCGTTGGTCGTTGGGACGATGTGAGAGGGCGTTCGCCATGGTGGATGCCGGACCGGAGCTGAGATGAGCGGTCAGGCGGCCGTGGTCACGGTTTCGGCCTGGGTGGACGTGGAAGCAGGCTGGCGCCCATCGGAGAGCGCGTTGAAGAAGAGCCGCGCTGGCTCTTCGATGAAACGATAGGTCAGGGTCGAACCGGCGATCGCCACGGCGACACACATCAGGCCCGCGGCGTCCATCGCCCAAGGACCGCCGAGGTTGAGCAGGTCGGAGCCATCCACCGAAACGCTCGCCGGCTGCCCGAAGTGATCGGCGATCGCCTGGACGATAGTTTCCATGCCCAGCAGATAGAGTGAGTGGGTCAGGTAGACCGAATAGGAGATGGTCCCCAGGCGGGTGAAGGCGCGGTGGCGCAGCAGCGCGCTGATCGGCCCGGACTCGAAGGCGAAGATCAGCACGACGACGCAGAATAGCGGCGACGCGTACGGAGCGGGAAACCTCTCGCCGAAGCCAAATTCCAGCACCACCACACCCACGGCGAGGCACTCCAACGCGAGGCCAGGGCGCCACTGGGTCTGCTTGATCCGCAGATAGGCGCCGTGGATGAAGGTTCCGGCGACAAAGCCGAACACAGCCTGCGCCACATCCGTATAGGCGCCGGCCGCGTCGGTCAGGAAAAAGGGGTGATGGATCTGGCGGGCGATCATGACGTAGCCGCCGGTGATCACCAGGACTGCGGCCGAAACCCAGACCGAGCGGCGCCCCAGCCAGCAGACGTAAAGGCCGAACGCGAGGTTGAGCCAAAGCTCGACGCTGATGCTCCAAGCCGGATAGTTCCAGCTCAGGGCCAGAGCGCTGAACCCCTGGAGCAGCGGGATGCTCGCCAGCAGGCCAGGGATGCTGAAGTCGTCGACGAAGGCGTCCTGTTGATGGGCAAGCGCCCACAGCTCCACCAGAACATAGGCCGCCAGCACAGCCGCATGGAGCGGATAGAGCCGGCCGAACCGCCGGATGGCGAACCGGCGCACCTGCTCGCCGGTCTGGAGCTTATGCCCGTAGGCGCTGGCGATCACGAAGCCGCTCAGCACGAAAAAGAAATCGACGGCGTGGAACCCGTTCCTGACCACCGACCAACCATGAAAATGGGTCAGCGCGTCCATGTGATAGAATACGACGGCCACGGCGCAAAAGCCTCGGCAGGCATCGAGCGCGCTGAATCTCTCCTTGGTGGGCGTCATCCGGGCGCACGCGTCGCCAGCCTCGTCGAACACAACCTGCGAGACCCACCAGCGGTCGCCTGCTCGACTTGAGGCAGGCTTCGAATGGCGCCAGGATCGTCGCGCACCTACGCGGACTTCTTCTTGGCGGGTTTTTTCTTCGCAGCTTCTTTCGTTACCTTCGGCGGGTGCTTCTTCGCGTCCATCAAATACACCGGCGCATCGTCCGCCTTCGCGACCATCGGCGCGAGAACGATTGGGGCGAACCCGATCGCAGCGCGTTTGTTCAACATGGGAGGGGCGCCTTTCTGACTCTTAGCGGTTGGCGGCTTGGACGATGCGAGAGAGATTCCACGCATGGTGTTCGTCGGGCCGCGGACGCGGCCCGACGAAACCGCCAGCAGCAGCTGTGATGGCGACGCGTTCGGCTGCCGACGTCGGGGCGTCAATCGGCGTCCACTAACGCCCCGCTGTCGGCATCCACATGGTGTTGGAGATGGGGTAAATTAACGCGGTTGCGGGGGATTGGCGCAGCGGAAGTAGCTGGTCTTGGCGTCTTGCATGACGGTGACGTCGATTATGCCGATGCCCGCTTCATTGGGGATCGTCAGGGCGACATAGTTGACGCCGTCTTGGGGCCGCTGCTTGACCGACGCGACCGCCTCTTCCTGCAACACCTGGCGACCGCCCCCGGCTTTGACCTCGCCAACCGTTTTCGCGACAGCCCAGTTGCGGCTGGTTTCGTTGACCAGCTCACACTGCGCGCCGGTATCCGGCAACTTGTACCCCATCGCGAGGACCTTGCCATCGCCTAGCGGCACGGATTGCACAACGCTGCCCATAATGGCGTTTTGGTTCATAGTATAGCTGCAAGCCGACAGGAGCGGCACAAGCAGAAAGACGGCGAGAAGGCGCGTCTGTGTAATATTGGAAAAATACGACACGTTACCGAACTCCTTTAAGGGCAGGTTATTATTGATTTATCGTCCAGATTTGGCCCGGATAATTGTGGCAGGTGTTCATATCCAATTCGGTATTATCCGTGTTCGCGCGAATGCCCAGGCACACGCCCGGCCCCAGGAGCTGGCTCGTGACCGTGTAGGTGTTGGGCTGGTTCGTCGGCGTGAGCATCCATTGCTGGTTCTTCACGCTGGCGCATGACGCCATTTTCACGGTGCTGGTGTCGGCCGCGGCGACACCCAGGCAAACGCCGGGGCCCGTACGCTGACTCTGAAGGCGAACGAAACCATGGTCGTTGGGGGGGCTGGTCGCCCAGTTCTCGGCCGGGTAGCCCGCACATTTCGCCATGAACGGATGGCTAAGATCACCTTCCTTCACGCCCAGGCATTTGCTCGTCCCGGCGGCGGCGGAATAGATTTGGCTCGGATAGGTCTGGGCCTGCGCCATTGGCGCCAAGGCCAGAGCGCTGGCAAGCGAGACAAGCGGAATAAGTAGTTTGGTCATCGGAGTTCCCTCAACGCCCCACAGGCTAAGCTGAATGTAGACGGCTTTGCGCCGGCATCGGGGGCGTTTTGGGGTAGTATGGGACACTACGTAGAGTAGTGGCAGGTATAGACGCGGGTAGGGATGGCGCTTCGCAGCGCCCAAGGACCGTCGAGGACGGCGGTCAGGCGGGTGGTGAGCTAATAGCCAAGGGCTTTATTCGTGCTCGGTTTGAGTATGAACAAGTATCGACTGCAGCCCGACACGGCCTGGACCTGTTAGGCGATTGAAGATGAAGTTGGTGTTGGAGCCGAGAAAGCCGCTTGTGAACGTGTCGCTGTCCGTTTCCATTCGGACGGAAGGATCCTTGTAGAGCCAGCCAAGCGGTTGAACCTCGATGGATTCACCTTCCGCGAGCGTCTTCTCAAAGACGTTGCCGTGCCCGTGCAGCCAGACGATCCCCTCTTCCGCGCCGGCGCTGAATCGATCGAGGAAAGCCCCCGTCTCGCCCATCGCCTTGTTCAGGAGGCCAGGGACCATCTCAAAGCCGTAATCGACAGTGTCCGTCGCCGCCAGAAACTGGTGCTGTCGGACATGGATGGTTTGCCCCGGCGCCAAGCGAAGCGGGACGATATGGCCGACAGCGCTCCGGCTGAAGGCGATGCACCCTGACCCGCTGGCTTGAAGGATGAACATCTGGACGCCCGCGACGAAGCGCTTGAACACGCCGGGCATCGGCTTGAGGCTGATGTGAATATCGGGGTGCTTCCAAAAGAGGATGTGCTGTTCGAAGAAGACCGGGCGCTGGCTTACATCCACGGTCAAGACGGGCGCGAGTTCTCCATCCAAATGGTAGCTCACGCCCGCGGCGACATCCGCCCCGACTTTTGTCACCATCAGTACAGGCAATTGCGACACGAACGTTTCTCCCGCAACGGTCACGAGCTCTTACAGCAAGCTGACCGGGCCTTGAGGTTAGAAGGTGGATGTCAGGATCCAAGCAACTGCTGCGACCCGACCACGGTGACGTCAAACGTCTGGGCCATGGCTTCTAGAAGTCGTAGGCGGCTTTTGCCCCGAATTCGCGTGGCCGGCCGAACCAGGCGACGGTGGGGCCGAGCCCCGTCGTCTCGGCGAACACCCAATACTGCGTGTCCGTCAGGTTCTTGCCATACAGGGTGAACTTCCACGGCTGGGCCCGCGGCGTGAAGCTGATCTGAGCATTCAGGAGGGCATATCCAGCGATCACGTCCGGACTGGGCGTAGCCTGGAAGAGAGGCGTTGAGCTCGACCGATAATTCCCTTCCACATTGAGCGCGGCGGCGCCCCATTCCCCGAGGGGCTGTTGGTATTCGAAGCCAAGATTGGCGGTGGTCTTCGGCGCATCCGGCAAGGTGTTCCCTTGAATGCTGAAGCCCGGATTGTTCACCACAGTGTCGTTGGTTTCGCCCAGTCCGCCGAACAGGGTCAGCGCTTCGGTGGGCCGCGCTTCGAAGTTCATCTCGAAACCATAGATTTTCGCCGAGGCCGCGTTGCCGGTCACCACAACCAGCTCGCCGCCAGGTTCCGTCTCCACGGCGGTCAGCTGGATGTTGGCATAGTCCGTGTAGTAGCCGGCGAGATTGAGCCTCAGTCGCCGGTCCAGCCATTCGGACTTGATGCCAATTTCATAGGAGGTCGTGGTCTCTGGCGCGTACGGTGCCAGGTCCGCGGCCGAGAACGGCCGGCCGTTGAAGCCACCGCTGCGGAAGCCACGCGAGATCGAGGCGTAGGCCATGATATTGTCGGTGGCTTGGTACTGGATCGCGCCTTTGGGCGACGTGGCGCTGTAGGAAACCGCACGCGCGGCGTTCGGGCCTACGATGTCGGCGCCGTCGGCGTTCGGACCCGTCGGGATGAAGCCGCCGTAGTCCGTTGTCGCGGTGATCGTCTTGCGCTCGTCGGTGTAACGTATTCCGGCCGTCAGGGACCACTTGTTGGTCAGATGATAGGTGGCCTGCGCATAGCCGGCATAGCTCTGCGTTCCATTGGCAATGAAAATTCCGATGGGTGTCGGAGCCGGCAAGGCCTCGGTGATGTCGCTGTCGAAGGTGTCGGACTCCGTAAAATAGTAAAGGCCCGCAACCCACGTCAGCTGGCCGCCAAAGGACTTTCCAAGGACCTGGAATTCCTGGCTGATTTGCTGTCCCGTCTGATTAATAGCCTGGTTAAGATATTCGGCGGCTGTTCCGCTGTAATCCTGGCCGGAGGCAAGGCCCTGCCAGCGATAGGCGGTAATTGACTTAAGCGTGATGTCACCTAGCTGCTGGGTCAACGTCAGGGAAGCGCCGAACACGTCGAGATCCTCTTTCGGATCGACGCTATAGTGCAGATCGTTCAGGTTGGTGGTGACGTCACTGGGACCGATGGGGACCACGCCGGGGATCGCATTGTACGTGGCGGCCGGCGCATAGGGACTCCACGCAACCATCGACACCGGATCGGTCGTGCCGCGCGAATGGGTCCCATCGACGCTCAACAGAACTTGCAGGGTGTTTGTCGGCTTGGCGAGTAGTTCAGCGCGCCCGGCGAATTCCTTCTGAGCCCCTAGCCGGACGGTTCCGCCGCACGCAGACGTACAGTTGGAGAGCGTCGCATCGCCATAGCCGTCGTTCTGGGTGTTGAACGCATTAATCCGCAGGGCCAACTTGTCGTCCACCAGGGGCAGGTTCAGCATCAGCCGCTCTTCGTAGCGGCCGAGATTGCCGACGGCGCCTTCGATCTGTCCGGACAAATTGTTCGTCGGCTGCTGGGTGGTGATGTTGATCGCACCACCAATCGAGTTGCGCCCAAACAGCGTCCCCTGCGGCCCGTACAGCACCTCCACGCGCTCGACGTCGCCGAGATCAAGCGCCGCGCCGGTTGTTCGGGCCAGATAGACGCCGTCGAGGTAGGTCCCGACCCCGGGGTCGGCGGTCGTAACGAAGTCATACTGGCCAATGCCACGAATGAAGATATTCGACGCGGATCCGGTCCCCGAGGTCCCGGCGGAGTACTGAACATTGGGCGCGGTCTGGGCGATGTCCGTGACACTGTTAAGCTGTCGGGCTTGGAGCGTCTTTGCCGTAAAGGCGGTCACGGCGACCGCCACGCGCTGCATGTTCTCGGCGCGCCTCTGTGCGGTCACCACCACCTCCTCGACCTGGCTCAGCTGCTGGGTCCTAGGCGCGGGTGAATCAACGCTCTGCGCACGCGCGGTCGGCGCCATGGAAACGATCAGCAACAGCCCGGTTGATGCCCACAGCGCGCGCCGACACTCTGGTGACATGGAGTAACGTGACAAATGGTTAGCCCCCAGCTTCGACCGCGCCCCTCGCGCATTCCAGGTACGGTTGGCGAATGAGGCCGACCGGTCAACGCCACGGACGTGTATGCACCGAGAATTTGGAGTAGGCGCTCGGCATCGCCGATGCGGGAGGCGTCTACCCTTGGGGTAGCTGACGTTGAGCCGAGTGTAGGATTGATGAACGGGCCGGTTCACGCCGGCGACGGGCGGATTGGAGGGTCGGCGCCGTCTGAGGGTCAGCCTGCCAGATTCAGCTGCGGGAAACCCTTGATCAGCTTCTTCGGCGGAATGGCGTAGGTCCGCTTGCTGTGCGTGAGACCAGCCCGCACCAGGGCGGCCGCGGTAAACACGGCCGCGGGGACAGGGTCGATCACCGGCGCCGGGGAGCCATGTTCGGCGAGCGCGTGCGCGATCGCCTCCGAACACCCGAAGAAGCCGGTGCAACCCAGCACGATGACGTCGGCCCCATCCTGGTCCAGCGCGAGTTGGGCCTGCTCGGTCAGAGCATGCTGCAGCTTGCCCAGGTCGAGACCAATCTCCAGGACCGGGATGTCGATAACGCGGATGGAGGCGAGCTTCTCGTGCACGCCATAGAGCTTGGCCAGGTTGTCGAGCATCGGACGCACGCTCTCCAGCACCGTCACGATGCTGAACGAACGACCCAGCATCGCGGCGACGTGCATGCTCGTCTCCGCCGGACCCAGCACGGGGATGGAGAGAACCTCACGCGCGGCCGTCAGGCCCGGATCGCCCATGCAATCGATAACCACGGCATCGACACCGGCGCGTTCAGCTTCCATGGCCTTGGCGAGCAGCCCAGGAACGGCGAGCGCTCCGTCAAATTCGCTCTCAATCGAAGCCGGACCGATATCGATCAGACTGTGGGTCACGGTCAGGTCGGCGCTTTCCATGGCGCGAATATCGTCGAGCGTGCGAATCCCCTCGGTAACGATCGGCGTTATGACCCGGACATGAACTGACACGAGGCTCGATCCATTTGCTTGCTGCGCGCCGCGCCGGGACACCGGGGTATCCCAGCGGGTTCCGCGCAATGCAACGTGGGGCCCAGAAAATCCAAAGCGGAGCATCGAGAGAGCCAATCGCGGGGTTGGCGATCCGGCGCGCCAAGGGTAGCGGCGGCAATCAATTGATATGTTGTAACATTATTGAAATTTTGGATTGGCCCCCTCCGCGCACACTACCCACAGCCGCGCGCCAGCCAACCCTTAGCCCGGCGACGACCTACTCCAGAAAATAGGCGACTGCACTTCGTTGAGGTGCGATCGGCTGAGCGCTAGACTGATCTCGAATGAATGTGCTCAGCCGCCCTGTCTGACCAGATGGGCGGCGCTCCTCAGCGAGATTATGCCAAGTCAAGAGCCGTCACTTTCGGGATCGACGCCGCAGGGACTGGAGCGAGCATTGGCGCTGGCAGACGAACGACGGCTGGAAGCGGGGATGCGAGTCGGCTTGTTCCGGCTTCATCCGCCACAGCAGCTGGTGCATCTCGTCCAGCGCCCCGCCCTGCTGGTCGGGCTGGATGAGGCCCTCCAGCGACGGCTGGTGCTGCTCCAGGCGCCGGCCGGTTATGGCAAGACCACCCTCTTGGCTCAGTGGTGGAACAGCCTGGGCAACCGAGGCGTGAAGGCCGCCTGGCTGACCCTTGATGAAGATAGCCGCATCGCGGCTGAGTTCTTGACCTACGTGATCCACGCCGTCGCGGCCGCGGGTGTCGATGTGGGCGAGTTGGCGGCGGCGACCCTGCAGTCCGTCGAGGCGTCCGCGTCTCGCATCGCGCTCAACGCCCTGCTCTACGAGCTCGACCGCGTTGAAGGTCCTCTGGTGCTCATCCTGGACGACTATCACCTGGCCCAATCGGGTGAGACGGACGACCTGCTCGACATGTTCATCCGGCGCATGCCGGAAAACATCCATGTGGTGATCGCCAGTCGCTTGAGACCTGGCCTGTCGCTGCCGGCTCTCCGCGCCCAAGGTCAGCTGCGGGAGTTCGACGCCACGCAGCTCCGATTCTCGTTGAACGAAGCGTTCGATCTCTTGAGGCCGCAGGTCTGTGACGAGGACATCACCACTCTGGCCGCGCGCACGGAAGGCTGGCCCATCGCCCTGCAACTCGCCGGTCTCTTGGCGCGCGAGCACCCGGACGCGCCAGGCGTGCTGCAATCCTTCTCCGGCTCGGTCGATGACATGGCTGATTATCTGGCGACCCAGGTGTTCGCCGACTTGCCGAAACACCTGCAGATCTTTCTGCTCGAGACCTCCATATTCGACCAGTTCAGCAGCGAGTTGGCCGATGCGACCAGGGGCGCATCAGATTCCGCGCTCCTGATGGAGGAACTAAAGCGGCTCAATGTCCTCCTGATTCCCATCGATCGGGAGCGGGTCTGGTTTCGTCATCATCACCTGGTCTCCGAGTTTCTCGCCTCGCGCAGGGGTCAGCTTGGGGAAACCAGACATCAGGCGCTCCAGCATGCGGCCACGCACTGGTTCGAAAGCCAAGGATCACTCCTGGAAGCGGTTCGCCACGCCCGCGCCGGGGGCGATCGCGCGCGCGCGGTGAGATTGGTGGAGGAAGCCGGATGCGTGCGGCTGTGCCTGGAGGTAGGCATGTTCCGGATCCAGTCCCTTTTCGCCCTTCTGAGCCCGGCCGAGATCGACGCCTCGGCGCGCCTGCGCCTGGCGCGTTCGCTCGCGCTGTTCAAGGAAGGGAAGCTTCAGGCCGGCGACAACGACCTCGAAAACGCGCGGCGGATGGCCAAGCACGGACTCGAGGGGTTGGATTGGGAGGTCTTTCGCCGAGATCTGCTGATCGTCGAAACGCTTCGGGCCGGTTGGGGAGACATCTGGCTGGCTGCCGATCATTATGACGCGCTGGACGCCATGAGCGCCGCCTGCCGCGAGACCGACCCTTGGCTGAGCGGGTTCTTGAACAACCTGCTTTGCCTTCTCTTCCTGCGCCGGGGCGACGTCGGCGACGCCAAGCTCTGCGTGCACAAGGCGCTCGGCTATTATCGCGACGCGGCGACCCTGTACGGCTGCCTGTTCATGAACCTCCACCTGGCCACGATCAGCTTGGCGCAGGGCAACCTTTCCGAAGCCGCCAACGCCTTGCACGTCGCCGAGGAATTGGCCTTCAGCCAATTCGGCGGCAACACCAGTCTGCTGGCGCTCGCGCAGACGCTGATGGCCGAGGTCGCCTACGAGCGGAATAACGTCACACCGGCGACCGAACTCCTGAACGAAAACCTCGCAATCCTCGCCACATCCGAGGGATGGGCCGAAATCTATGCCAGCGGGTATGGCTCGTCCGCCCTGCTCTACTCGGCCCGCGGCGATGTCGCCGGCGCCGAGTTGGCGCTCGATCGCGGCATGGAGCTCGTGCGCGCCCGGACGCTTCCGAGGGTCGGCTGCTTCCTGATGGCGCGGCGAGCCACGGTCCTCAACCGCGCCGGCCGTCCGCAAGAGGCGCGTGCATGGCTCGCGAAGGCCGAACAGGACGAATTCACCGGAACCAACATCAGCTGGGTCGAGGCCGATGAAATTTCCTTCGCCCGCGCCAGAATCGAGCTTGCCGACGGCTCCGCGGCCGTGGCCTTGGACAGGCTGGAATCGCTGACTGTGGACGCGGAGGCTCTAGGACATCATCGTTCCGCCCTGCGCGCTGATGCCCTGCGCGCACTCGCCCTGCGCGCCCTGGAGCGACCAGAAGACGCCGCCACAGTCCTGATCGGCGTCCTCGATCGAGCGCGAGGCGAAGGCTACAGACGTCTCTTCATCGACGAGGGTCCGCAGATGGCCGAGCTTCTGCGAGACACGATAAGGCTTAAGGGCGCGAGCAACGTCTCCAGCGCCACCCTCGACTATGTGGCCGAACTGCTGGCGAGCTTCGGAGAGCTGACGCGCAGCGACGAGAGAGCGCGGCTGCTGGGCGCCCTGACGCCACGGGAGCGTGAGATTCTCAGGGAACTGTCACGTGGTGTCGCCAATAAGGTGATCGCACGCAGCCTCGACCTGAACGAAAACGCCGTCAAATTCCACTTGAAGAACATTTACCGGAAGCTGGGGGTAGTGAGCCGGGCGATGGCCGTGACCGTTGCCGAAAAGCTCGAACTCTTGTCGTGACGCCGCTACTCGGCGACCTTGCCGGACCTACCCTACCCTCCCCGCACCGCTACGCGGATTGAGCCGCGTCTACCCGCCGCGATTGTTGGATTGCCGCCCCACGCCACTATCCTGACCTGACAGTAGGACTTGTCCGGGGCAGTGAA
>Ga0302302_1000765_pt1 | contig 19730 bp, 19 predicted proteins | sample III_Palsa_E1_3_FD_198766 | JGI IMG/M metagenome (GOLD analysis project Ga0302302, IMG submission 198766) | Peat permafrost microbial communities from Stordalen Mire near Abisko, Sweden - III_Palsa_E1_3 | ecosystem: Environmental > Terrestrial > Soil > Palsa > Peat permafrost | place: Sweden...
ATATATGGGACCTAAGTGACAAGCAAATCCGGGTCCGATAAAGGTCCACTAAGCTCCAATGCGAGCTTTTTGCGGGTCCATCTCGACCTCATTCTGACCCACGTCGGAAATCATCATCCTTACAACCTTGCTTTGTGCGGCCCGCTTATTGGAACCCACTGCCTGCGTATACACATCCAGTGTGATCCTGCTGTTCGCGTGCCGTAAAAGCTCCTGAACCGTCTTCACATCCTCCCCATTGGCCTTCAGCAGTGTGCCGAAGGTGTGGCGGAAGGTGTGCCAGCCGATGTTCTTGTAAATGCCGTTCGCCCTTGCGACCGGCTTGATGTACCGCTTCATCAGATTGTCCGGCCAGTAGGGTTGTTCCCCCTTCATGGTCGGGCTGGCAAAGACCCAATCCTCTTGCATCGGATAGGGACTCTTCTTGCGCCACTGAAGCAGATCTTCCGCCATGTAGCCGTCGAGTGGAACTGGCTTAGCGGAGGCTTCTGTCTTGCACTCCCCGATCTTCTGATGCCAGATGGATCGGGTCACACTCAGCTCAAGGGTGTCGAAGTCCACATCTGCCCACCGAATCCCTAACAGTTCGCTCACACGCAGCCCCGTGGCAGCCGCCAGCAGAACCAGTGTGCGTTCCCGTGTTTCGAGCTTGGTGAGAAGAAGCTGAAGTTCTGCGAGTTCGAGAACATCAGGGATGCGCTCCCGCTTCGCGCTCTGACGCACGAGCTTGATCGGATTCTTATCCGTCCACTCGTAGCGCATCGCGTGACTGAAGAGAGCACTCATCAGGTTCCGAATCTTGGCTCGTGTTGCTTTCGCCCGCTTGATCCCGTCCAGCCATTCTTCGACTGCGACGGGCTTGATGTGATCCAGTCTGAGTTCACCCCAACGAGGTAGCACCCAGTTGTCCAGATAACTTCGATAGGCAGCTCGTGTAGGAAACGACTTCCGGCTGTGGCTGTCCTCTTTCAACTCCTTGAGCCGATAGTGAGCAACCAGTTCAGCGATTGTTTCCGGCCCGCCCTCTGCCTGCGGGGTTTGTGCGTTAGCGTCGATGCGCAACGCGCGAGCTGCTTTGAGGGCGATCGCTTCGGTTGGCAGTGTGAGGATGGTCCCCACGATTGCTTTCCTCCGCTTGCTTTCACCATCAGAGCCAGGCTCCCACCAGCGAAAAACCCATACGTCCGGGCCATTCCGCCGATTTTCACGCTGCACGCTTCCATTCTGATACCGTGTTCGCCTTGACATTCTTTCTCCCGTCTCAGGCGTAACGGATGGCTATCTCTAGGGTACCGCTACGCCGGGCAGAGGTCGAGACTTTTGTCTTGTGGATTAGCTGGCTAGCTGACGCTGAATCCACTCCTCAATGACTGAAGCACGAAAACGCCAGAGCTTCCCTACATGGACTCCCCGCACGACTCCCTTACGAGCAAGCTTCTGCAAGGTCTTCGGATGGCAGTTCATGATGGCTGCGGCTTCGTCGCTGTCAAGCAGCCGCTCGGGGATCGTTGTGGTGACAGAGGATGGGGGCTTCTTGAGCACTACGTTCGGATTTGTGTCGTGAGTGAACTCTGAAGACATTGGAACCTCGCATAAGAGATTGTTTGGACCCTGCACGCATCGTCGAGATTCCCTTCAACGGTGAGCGCATTCGATATCCAAGGGTGCGTGTCCGTGCCTTCGAAGTCCAATACTTCCTACCAATACTGCCCAAAGTTTCACTTATAGGAGGCTGTGATGGTAGGAACAAAAAAGTGCCTAGTCACTTCGCGGAGTTACTAGCAACTCATGGGTTCCTAATTGACTGTTTTGGTGCGCGGGAGAACGATTAGTTATCCACTGTCCCCATGTGGACTGTCGGATGGACGCCACGCCAAGCGGAGTACCAGGGCCATGTCAGATTCCGTAGAGTTTCGCCATCTTGTATACCTGCTTGCCATCTATGAAGGAAAAAATTTCACGAAGGCCGCCGAGCGGGTTTATCGTTCGCAGCCCGCGATCAGTCAACAGGTTCGAGCGCTCGAAGAGGAAGAGGGATTTCCGATCTTCGTCCGTGGCGGCGGACGCAATGGCGTCTCTCCTACTCCCCCTGGCCAACTCATTCTCAACTGGGCACGTAAGGTTCTAACAGAACGCCGTGAAGTCTTTGCTATGGCTCGGGCCATATACAACAAGCAAGTACCTCCATTGAGGCTGGGGTTCTCTCCCTTCGTCAACCCGCTTCTGTTGCAGGCCCTCCGGCTCGCCTAGCCGAGTCCGAGACGAAGCGATAACGACTGGTCGTCTTCGTGCTCAACCGTGCAAGGCCAATCGGACACTTGTATGTCGATAGGCTTCACGCGTAATCCATGCCGACGCGCATCTTCAATGAGAACGGAGGGACTGTAGAAGCCCATCGGCTGGTTATTTAATATGGCGCACGTAAACGCCGCGAGGTATTTGACCTTGATATAGGCCGAGGCATACGCGATCAAAGCAAAGCTGGCGGCATGACTCTCAGGGAATCCGTAAAGAGCAAACGAGCTGATGTTCTGAATGATCGTCTCTTGCGTCGCAGCATCCAGGCCGTTTGACGTCATGCCGGCGCGCAACCGGCCTTCAAGGTTTTTCATGCGTTCCCAGGAGCGCCGCATTCCCACTGCGCGGCGAAGCTCTTCCGCTTCAGATCCTGAGAAGTTAGCGACCACCATCGCCATCCGCAGCAGTTGTTCTTGAAACAGCGGGACACCTAATGTCCGTTTGAGTGTTGATTCCAGGGAAGGGTGAGGATAGGTCACCTCTTCCTTCTTCTGGCGACGACGCATGTAGGGGTGCATCATCTTGCCAACGATCGGCCCTGGCCGAATGATGGCAACCTGCACAACGAGGTCGTAAAACTTCTCAGGCCGATTCTTAGGCAAGGATGACTTCTGCGCTTGGCTCTCCACTTGGAACATGCCGATGGTGTCGGCGAGTTGCAGGGTTCGATAGACCCCCTCATCTTCCGGCAGTTGTGCAAGATCGAGAGTTTCACCGTAGTGCTCAGGGACGAGCGTAAGGCAGTCCTTGAGCACAGCCATCATACCGAGCCCGAGGAGATCTACTTTGATGATGCCAAGGTTCGCGCAGTCCTCTTTATCCCACTGGACAACCGTTCGACCTGGCATCGAAGCCCGCTCCAACGGAACGACCTTGTCGAGCTGGCCTTGGCAGATCACCATGCCACCCGAGTGCTGTCCGAGGTGCCGTGGGAAATCCTGTATCCGCATACAGAGTTCGAGATACTTCGCAATGCGCGGATGTTGAACATCGAAGCCCGCGTTTTGAAACGATCGCGCCATCGTATCGTTCGGTCCCTTCCACTCGTAGTTCGCTACGAGGCCGGAAAGCCGCTGCAGCGACCCGGGATCAAAGCCCAGGGCTTTGCCAACCTCACGCGCTGCGGACTTGCCACGATACGTGATGACGTTCGCCGTCATCGCCGCGCCAAGTTGCCCATAACGTTGATAAACGTACTGGATGGCTTGCTCGCGTTTCTCTTCAGAAGGCAGGTCAAGATCGATGTCCGGCCACTCGCCGCGGCTTTCGGAGAGGAAGCGCTCGAATAGCAGTTCCATGCCGACCGGATCAATTGCGGTGATTTCGAGCGCATAACAGACAGCGGAGTTCGCCGCGCTCCCGCGACCTTGAATCAAAATGCCGTACTTCTTGCAGTATTCGACGATGTCCCAGACGATGAGGAAGTATCCGGCGAACCCGAGCTTTGCAATCAGCTTGAGTTCATGAGCGACTTGTTTCTTTGCGCGTTCGAGAAGCCCAGCGTCTCGTTTCGGACCATAACGCTGGGTGACGCCTTCGGCTACTCGCTTAGCGAGAAACGAATCCATCGTCTCGCCGTCAGGCACCGGATAGCGTGGGAACTCATAGCCAAGGTCCGACAGCTGGAACCCCAAACGCGATGAGAGCTCGCCCGTGTTTTCGACCGCCCCCGGAATATCGCGAAACAGCGGCACCATCTTGTCAGCGGCACGCAGATGCCTTTGATTATTGAGGGCGAGCAGGCGTCCCGCGCGATCAAGTTGCGTGTGATTGCGTATGACCGTGAAGAGGTCGGCAATCTCGCGGTCGTACCGCGTTGCGTAGCGAACGCCGTTGGTCGCGAGCACCGGCAAATGGAGTGACTCCGCGATGCGCAATGCCGCTTGATTTCTCCACTCTTGCGTTCTTTCACGATGACGCTGGACCTCTACGTAGACATTCTTCTGTCCGAAAATCCGCACGAGTCTTTCCACGGACGCACGGCCAGCGGTTTCACCGCCCATCATGAGCGCGGCAGCAAGAGGTCCTTCCTCGCCCCCGGTAAGGCAGACCAGGCCACGGCTGTACTCTTCGAGGTCACCGAGCTTTGCGGACCCTTCCTGCTTTGTCGTCTCACGCATCTTGAAACGCGTGATCAGTTGGCAAAGATTTTGGTAGCCTTCCCGGGTTTCGCAAAGTAGAGGGAGACGTGTCGGTTCAGCAAGGTGCTGATGTGGCAACCACACGGGAGGCGTGATGCGATTGCCCAGGCCGGTAACAGAAACCTCTGCTCCGACGTGCGCCTTAATCCCGTTCTCGGATGCGATCTTATGAAACCGTGCCGAGCCGTAAAACCCGTTACGATCCATCATCGCGATTGCTGGCATTCCAAGCGCGAAGGCACGTTTCGCAAGGCCTTCCGGCTGCGAACCGCCCTCCAGAAACGAGAAAGCGCTGTTGGCGTGGAGTTCGATATAGCTCTCAGTCATAGAGTCCCGCCACCCTCCAGTCTTTCAAAATGAAGTCATGCGATAGACGACAGACCAGCAACGAACTATCCGCCGCCTTACCGATAACGTCCCACTGCTCGTTGCCCCAGATCGACTCGTTCCACCAATCTCCTCCCTTGAGCCATGGGCCATAGACCCGTTCGACGGTGTAACGGCGTGAGCGAAAGTGGACCTCGCAGGGCTGGCCTCGATGAATCTCAACTCTCGTTCGCTCCGCGGGTCGAAGAAGACGGAGGCACATGGGGGATGCTGTAGCAGCAGAAGGAGGCTCTGCCGTGGTAATCGAGAAAGGCTCGATATGAAAATCACCGAAACGTCGTGTGTCGTCGAGCACCGCCATACCGACGTTGCCTTCACCGACAATCGATGTGATCTTCGCCAGCGTCACGTCCAGCCTTCCCGCTTCAGGGAGCTGCGGAGAAAAAAGGCCGAGTTGTACTTTGCTCGTTGCGCCAGGCTCCGCATGAAGATGAACTCCTAGGATCGAAGAATTCGGCGGATGGCCTTCGAGATCGAGTTGCAACAACTTGAGCCACAGCTTTTTCTCGTTCGTCGGCACACGCGGATTCACAGTGCGTTCGTGCCAGCTTCCGCCGTCGAGTCGAAGCGTGATCGTGACCGATGCCAACGCGAGAACGCGCGAGCGCGCTCGAACGATGAGTTGTTCCAGCATCGTCGAGAGTCCGAACAGCAAGGACTCCAGATCATCAAGCGGCGAATGAAGCTCCGCTTGCTCTTCGAGGACAAATGGTACGTCGATCGGCTGCAGCAGATGCGGATGCTTGCCGTGCGCCAGTTGTAGAAGCCGCTTCGCATCTTGCCCTAGTCGAGAGATGAGTGATCGTTCCGGCAGTGCCGCTACCGCCGCCACCGATCGAATGCCCCAGGTACGGAAGGTCTCATCCTGAGCTTCGGTGATACCCAAGACCGTCACCGGCAACGGCGCGAGAGTCTTCGCCTCTTCACCGCGCGGCACGACACGCACCGGTACACCACCACTCAGCCCCCTGGCTAGACACACTGCGGTATGCAAGTTGGCGCTAATTGTGACCGAGCCTACGATGCCCACGGAACGGAGACGTTGCCGGATGTGCTTCGCCAACAGCAACGGCGGCCCAAACAAGCCTTCTGTTCCCGCTGCGTCCAGGACACACACGAATTGCCCGTTGATGCTTCGATCTTCAATGCGAGGCGAGAACGCGCCCGCGCATTCCAAGAGAATCGTGCGAACGGCCGCTTCTGTGTTTGGGGAACGCTGCAACACCATCACGTTTTCAAAGGTCTCGACTTCTACTTTCGTCATCCCATGACGGAGAGCTAGAAGGCGGGCTCGCGTGTTCAACGCGCACACCGACTCCGACGGTGGTTCGCCTTCTAGCACGACGCATGGCTTGTCCCGGAGATCGGGTCGAAGGCGGAGTAAGGCTTGTGCGGCGAGTTCCCGGACGTAAACGCAGGCATAGAGTTCCGGAAGACGAGTCATCGCGGCCCCACCCAACTGGCACGGTGCGTCCAACGGGCTTCTCGTGCGCTTTGCGGAGGCTTTCGCATCGGTACGACGTTGCTGGGCGTTTGCGTGAAACGCTGACGCATAACTTCAACGCGAGCACTCAGTCCGGCAAAGACCGTTCGCTCTTCGTTGGTGTCTTCCAACGGCGATAGTCGTAGTTGCAGTTCCGAGCTGCTTTTTGCGCAGGCGTATTGCGAAAGCAGAACGATGCTTGCCTCCGTCTGTTCCGCAGCCATGCGATATCGGTGCCAGGTCGATAGGTCGATGCGAGATACGACCTCGCTGGCAATTTCTCCAAAGTCGATAATGATCGCACTGAAGCCACCCGTTTGGATGAGAAGGTCTGCGCAGCGCAGCGCTTGTTCCACTGCGTCATAAGATCTTCCGCGCTTGGACGTGCGCACATTGGTAGAGGAGGGCTTCAGGCTTGGCTCAAACGCCTGTGGCGTCGGTCGCGGCTTCGAGATAGGTTCCGCGCAGCGGGCCCTCACCGCCTCATCACTGAGGAACTTGCCTACGGCTGCGGAAAGACCTTTGACCTCGTTACGCGGATGCGTTCCGTGGCCTCCGCCGTGAAGTCCTTTCAGCACGGGTTTCGGAGTGAAGCATTCCGAGGGAAGGATAAACTTCCGCGTCTCCTGCTCGGACACCGTCTCGCTGACCCCGCAGCGCACCCACAGGAGACGCCGGAGATCGACTCCTGCTGCGGATGCCGCTGCCGGGTTGAAGGTGTTTGAGGCATCAATCCACGCACACACCTTTTCCGCTGCGGTCACTTGCGACAAGAACGAGAGAGCGAGAGACATTCGCCCAGAGCACACGTCTCCGACCAGTTCGGTCATCGCTCCAACCGGGAACCCGCCTTGAACAAGTTCGTCCAAAGGGCCGATTCCCGTCGGGACGACCGGGCGCACCATGCGTGCAGGGGGCGTCAGCGCAGAGGGGAACCTGTGCGCAAGGGCCGATTCGACTTGGACACGAATTGTGGAGGAGGATGCCATGGCGAAGTCTCTTCGCTTTATCTTCGCCTATCCTGCTCTGGTCGTGTCAAACGGTGGCGCACTCATTACGGTGCAGATGTCACTTATCTTGTTGAAACGAAAACTCGATTTCTTTTCGGAAGCCTTCCGTGTCCCAGCCGTTAAACACCATGACTGAAGTTAGCTCCGGCGATGTCATGCCGAAATGTGCCTTTTACCATCCGTCCAAGTGCATCAGACGGCCTGAAGAGGTTTCCGTAATGACGAGTTTTTCGACCCGGACAAGCAGATGGTGAAGAAAGCCATATCCCGTCGGAAGGCAGAGTTTATCGACACGATGGATTGCCTCCCCGTGACCAAGCTGCCGGAGGGCCCAGAGTGGACCTACGAACTCAAGCTCGATGGCTACCGGCTGGAAGCTGTCCGGGCCGGTGGTGAAACGACGCTGTATTCACGTCGCAGGAATGTCCTGAATCAGAAGTTTCCCTACATCGTTTCCGCACTCAACTCGTTGCCGGAAGATACCGTGATCGACGGGGAGTTGGTTGCAATGGGGCCGGACGGCCGCCCGAACTTCAATCTGCTTCAAAACTTTCGCTCTGCCGAATCCCACATCACGTACTACGCCTTCGACGCTCTCATTCACAAAGGCAAAGACCTTACCATGCTCCCGCTGTCCGAACGCCGCAGAATCCTACATTCCGTCATCAAGCCCTCCGAACATCTCGCATTGTCGGAGGTTTCCGACCAGACCGCGTCCCAGATGCTCAGCTTCGTCCGCTCCCACGATTTAGAGGGAATCGTAGCCAAACGCGCCGACGGCGTGTACCAGCCCGGCATGAGAACGGGAGTTTGGTCGAAGCACCGGATCAATTTTGGTCAGGAGTTCGTTGTCGGTGGGTACACACCAGGAACGCATGGTCTCGATGCGCTGATCGTCGGCTTTTACGTAGATAAAGAGCTTCGCTACGCGGCGCGTGTTCGCGCCGGCTTCATCCCCGCCACACGCAGAGAAGTCTTCGCAAAGATCAAATACTTCACGACAACGAAGTGCCCCTTCGCAAACCTACCTGAGAAGCAGGCCGGCCGGTGGGGGCAGGGTTTGACTGCGGACAAGATGAAAGAGTGCATCTGGCTTCGCCCCGAAGCTGTCGCTCGAAATAGACTTCCTCGAATGGACTGGAGCGGACCATCTGCGGCACACGAAATTCGTTGCCTTGCGCGACGATAAAGATCCACGGAAAGTTGTGAGGGAGACCTAGAAGATGTGCGGACGGTTCAAGCGAGGCTCAGACAAACAACGCGTTGCGAAGGTCTTCAAAGTGACGGCAGGGCTAAATGAGTCTGTCTTCGACGAGGGCGATGACCTGCGCCCTCAGTCAATGCAGCCGGTCATTTACACAAACGAAGACGGTGAACGCCAGATCGAACTCATGCGCTGGGCATTCAAATTGCCGGATCGCTTGCTGTTCAACGCTCGCTCCGAGGGCATCGACCATTCGAAGTTTTGGAGAGATGCCTTTCTGAGCGGACGTTGCATCCTACCCGGCGATGCGATCTATGAGTGGCAGGAAGTAGAAAAGGGCAAGAAGAAACCGAAGTACGAATTCACCATCCCGGGACAGCATCCCTTCGGCATGGCCGCAGTGTGGAAGCTCTGGAAGAATCCCAAAACAGATCATTGGGAGAAGACATTTGCCGTGCTCACTGGAGAACCGAACGAGGTCATGGCGCCTATTCATGATCGAATGACCACCTTCCTCGAACCGCGCGATTACGAGGAATACCTCTCGCCATCGGAACGACCTCCGGTTCATCTCCTCCGCATCCTGCCAGCTTCCAAGCTGAAAGCGCGTCTGGTCGAAGCAACGGCCATCACCAATCAGCAAGTGAGTCTTTTCGACAGTCACTGAGCCCCTCCTGTCGTCAAATCGTATTATGTGATGAGGTTGATAAATGCGGCAAGATGCCATCGAAGACACGCTCAACCTAACGCCGCTGGAACAAGAGATCATTACGCTCAAGGCTGTCATGGATATGATCGGAGACATGGTCAATCACGAGACCATGACAGTTCACTTCGAAGATCCTGACAGTTCCATTGTGTTCAAAACAGCGACATGCATGGCATTCTTCAACATTATTCTTGTCGATTTCCTGTCCAAACCGAGTGGGTTTTTTAAGGGTGACAAGAGTTATATCGGCCGACTGAAACAGATATGTATAACTCCACGTGTGGGAGAAGTCCAACACGTTCGTGGACTAAATAAGGCTGTTTGCGCATTTGATAGTTGGCTGTCGGAAGAGGTCACAATCCCCAATCGCTGGTTCCCATCACTAAACTTGCAAATTGACCTGACCATTACACGCCAGGTTTTTATCACTATCTGCGGGAACATTACAAAGCACAACTTCACGCAGTTAACGCGACAGGCCGAAAGACTGAGACATGTTTTTGGAGCAAATGGCAAAACAATTCCCCTTGAAAAGTGCATCCTTGCGCTCCAAGAGTTTCGCCAGCAATTCTACGACGATGTCTTTCACTATCACTCCTCTACGATCGCGGAATTTCTGAATAACATTCAGTGGGGCATCTATTCGTATGCAGTTCCCGTGAGGGAGCGTTGCGTAAGAAACCATTTTGATGAGGAATTGAGGGCGAACGCTTATACATATGCTTATCCAAGCGACTTGACTTCGGAATTCGGAAGGATCTGTTTTTGGGATTTGTTGAACGATGTGATGCGGCAACCTTATGTTCAGCAGTTCAAGGTGGCCAAGTATCTGAAGACGAGATATTAGGCAAATCACTCTCTCCATCACTTAGGCTCAATTCGGCCCTCACGTTCTGATGGCCGCCGGGAGCTGAGGAACGACGAGACAATATCGCTTACTTGTGAGGCTCCAACAACATGGTTTCCAACGACGAGCTCGGAAGCCCCGCTTCAAGCTCTTCAACTGTTTCCAGTTCTTGCTGAAAATTGCTCAGTCCCACACCTGCTAAACGGTAGAGCTGATCCGTGGACAAGTCGACCTTTTCGGACAATGCAAGCGCCGTCTGGATCAAGATGGTAAGCGAGACAATGGGCTCGCGCACTGTCAGGCTCCGGGTCAGGGATTGGAATTGCTTCGTCTTGAGCTTGAGAACAACTGTCTTCGCACCGCGCGCGTTCTCCCTCGATGCCTTCCAGACTTTCTCTGCCAACCGCTGGATGTGCGGCACGCACTCGGACAGAGGGATATCGTCCTCGAATGTATCCTCCGCAGACACCTGTTTGCGGACGCGGTTCGAGATCACTGGGTTGTGATCGATCCCACGGGCCAACTCATACAGTCGGTGGGCGTAGTCGCCAAACTCTTGTACCAAGGCCCGAAGATCCATCGCGTAGATATCGCCGACCAATTTGATTCCGGCGCGGGCCATCCTTGCCTCCGTGACCTTGCCGACTCCGGGAATGCGACCAACCGGGAGCGTGAGCAAGAATAGCTGCGCCTCGTGTGGCTGAATCACAAATTGACCGTTCGGCTTACGCCAGTCCGATGCGATCTTCGCCAGGAACTTGTTTGGAGCAATGCCCGCCGAGGCTGTGAGATTCAGCTCTTCCCGAATCTGTTGGCGGATCGTCTTCGCCACCGCGGTTGCGGTAGGTAGACCTGTCTTGTTCTCGGTGACATCGAGATACGCCTCGTCCAGGGAGAGTGGTTCAATCGCATCGGTATGTCTCTGAAAGATCTCTCGCACCGATTGCGACACCGCCTTGTAACGCGTGAAGTCGGGCGGCACGAAGACTGCTTCAGGACACAGCCGCTCCGCAGTCACCGCAGGCATCGCGGACCTCACACCGAAGCGACGCGCCTCATACGAAGCGGCGCAGACCACGGACCGCTTTCCTTTCCAAGCCACGACCACGGGACGCCCGCGAAGACTTGCGTCATCTCGTTGTTCAACGGAGGCGTAGAACGCGTCCATGTCGACATGGACGATCTTGCGAGAGCCCAACGCGTGGAGCGTTGACTTCACCTCGCTCGACTCAGGCATTGCACAGCTCGCATTTTGCATAGTGCTGAGCGAAGGCGTCCCATTCGGGAATGCCCGCGAAGGCCGAGTTGTTTAGATCGATCAGATTGTGCGGTTTGAGAAACGCGAAGTCGAGCGGACGTGCGTCAGCGAAGTTTCGTAGGAGTTCCGTTCCGGCTGGACACGGCAGTCCCTCATCTTCGGCAAACAGCTTCTCGATAGCAACTTCGACTTGATCCGGCTTGGACATGCAGGACTCCGTAACCTACATCCCATTCTGGCATGTTCGCCTTGCATTCGCCTAACGGTGCAGATTTGAGGACGTTATAGGAGAGGTCCGCTCTAGTTCGCGGCTGGCGCCTTTGGTCTCGCGTCATGGAGTGCTTTGAGAACACTAGAGTCCACCAGATAGCTGATCATTGCGCCGCATGCGAAACACTCAGTCAGTTGCAAGTCGCCCGCGTCCGTCTGGTCTGGAATCGAGGAAGACCGTAAGCACTCTGGGCAGGTGACCACGATATAGTCGGCGTCCTTTCGCGGAATCCACAAGGGCGCTTTGTCGGCTTTACCGATGTGCGGGCGTATCGGCGAATCAGAGATCAACTCTTTCATCTTTGCCTTGAGATCGCCTGGAGTGTATTCGCCCTTTTGGAAAAAGTGATCGACCAGCAAGCCGAGCGGCATGGTCGCAAGAATGAATTCGCCGCTGATGCCGATGGTGGGAAGGTGAGGAAACCTGCGACGGACGATGGAGAGCAGTTGAAACCCGGACATATTCGGCATGCGCAGGTCGGAAATAATCATGTCCGGCAAGACTTCTCGCAGTATCTTCAAGGCGACGAACCCGTCTTCCGCCGTCCGCACCGAGAACCCGAAACTCCGAACGATCGCTGCGGTTGTCTGAAGCAGGACAGGATCATCATCGACGAGGAGAACACGGCATTTGAAAAGGCGGCTTGCATCCATCTGAGGTTACCTGTGTCTTTCTTCCCAGGAACCCGTGGGCTTGCGCGATAGCGCCCTTGACCTGTTCGTATCTTGAAGAGGGTTTGACGGTAGAAGCGGACCGTTCCGCTCACTCTCTGGCTAAGGGAATCTTACTCTTCACAAGCACTGCCGGCCCGGGACGCGTTTTAACGCTCAATGTTTCAGGGAGAAGCTGCGCTCCTCACCCGTCTGCAGCCGCCTCGCGTCTTCCGCCATACGTCTTCCATTCGACGTTTCAGCCACCGCTTCAATTACGCTGCTCTTAAACTCAACTGGTTCATTCGAATCAGGGAAGAGTTTCACAATCCCACGCAACGCTTTTCGCGCCCCCTCGGCTCCCCATAATTTGTTGTTCCGAATTGACTCCCTTCGGTCGCCCTGTTCTGCCTATTCGTCAGGCGGATTGGTCCATCGTTGCAAAGCTTGTATCGCCGCTTCCATTGCTTCAGGTTCCTCATACATCACGATTCGCCATTCCTCTTCGTGCTTTGCAAAGACAAGTCCGCATTGGGCCATCATCTCGCAGATTAGATCGTAGATGGGCGCAAATACTTCGATGGATTCCCAGACGAATTCCTGCAGCCAAAGTTCATGCAGGATGCGTTCGAGACGGCTGATGAGATCTATAACCGGCGGATTCTTCTTGAAAACCTCCTCCAGGCTCGGCGTGCGATCCTTCAGATTTCGTTCCAATCCGTGAACATGGCCAAGCAGGTAGCCGGCGCAAATGAATACGTCCCCGAAGATCTGCTGAAGCTCACGAAACACATCGCCTGCGCCGCGCCCCTCGCGGTGTGCCTTGATCTGTTCCAGTGCCGCTGCAAAACTGTCTTCGAGCGCCCGGCAGAGAATTCCTTCAAACTCCTCGACCCCTTCCGGGCGAAACGTCGCCGAGGACCGGCACGCGGCATATTCGCTCCAAACATCCATCGCCTTCAAGAAGGTCTGACGCGACCGGTTGCCGCATTCCAGCGGCTTTCCATAACTTTCGCGAAACATCCGATAGAGATGGCTCTCGTGCTCCACATGGGCGGCTTCATGGGCAATGCAGCCCAGCGCCAGCCGCTGCATCTCCGGCTCCGGAGAGAGTGTCGACAACGCCAGGCCGCGGCGCAACACGATATGGAAACGCAGATCTCCCTCGCGGCGGACCGCAGCCGTTCGTGCCATCTCCATGACCTCCGGCTGTGGGTTCATCTCTAACGGAACCTGGCCTTGGGGAAGGTCTTGCAGCGCGCACGCCGCTGCACGGCAGTCCGAGGTGACCGTCACGCCGTCCAGCGCCTGCAATTCAATCCCGGAAAACGTGACGACGTAGAGTATTTCTTCGATGGCGATGGCCAGCGCGTCTTGTACCTCCGGTTCTTCAAAGCAGGAGACATCGAGGCTGCACCGGTCCGGCAGCGGCAGACGAGCCTCGCCTTTGGCCGCGAAGTTCAGTTCGCGAATGGCGCTCATCGCGGATACCCCGTCGCTCTCGCACATGGACTTTTCATGCGCACAAAGCAATGCCTCCATCGCTTACCTAAGGCCAACACAAATCCCGGTCCCTTGGAGGCCGGTAGGAACCATTTCCGGGAAATAATATGCGGAATCAGCATAACTCCTCAATCGGAAGGGTGGGAAAACGTCTGCGGTGCGCCCCCGCAAACAACCCTATAACCCGTGATCGGGGAGTTGGAAAGCCGACAACACACGGCTCCTGTGACCTTTAGCTTTAGGGGCCTGGACATACGTCACAGGCTCCCCGACCGCAAAGGCGTAGGGATTCGTAAGCGCGAATACGCGCGCTCGAGTGTTGTTGGGGTTTCCACACCCCAGAACGGCGCGTGACCGTTCCAAATTCATCATCGGGCATACAGGCTCGAATGGCAACGGCGCCCAGTCCCGTCCATGGCATATCTCGTCAAATTTTGCTTGTTAACCGCGTTTTCGGGGAATTTAGGAGAAAGACTCTCGCCAGGCAGGAGGTCTCCTCCGCACTCTATCGTGAGTCATTCGTGCTCGTTAAGGTTGCCGCGAACCACTATCGGTCCCGATCAACGCTCGTGTAACCGGCATCTTTGCCGGAGCTCGTTCGGTACGATAAGGGCATGGCTAAACGGGAGCCGGTTTACACCATCTATGGCAAGAAGGAATTGCGCGCGCTCGCTTCATCTGCGCGCCAAGAGATCATTGACGTACTAGCGCAAATGGGAACGGTGTCCGTTCCAGAGCTGGCTCAGGCGCTGGGCAGGCCCCCGGACACCTTGTACTATCATCTCCGCATTCTCCAAAAGGCGGGACTGGTTGAAACCGTCGGATCACGTGTCAGGGACGGCAGAGCAGAGACGCTCTACCATGCTCGGAACCTGAATATCGATTACGACACCTCTAGGCGCAAGAATCAGAAGGACCTCGTCGCCGTGGCCACATCCATGCTCCGACTCGGAATTCGGGACTTCACCGATGCCGTACGCGATACAGAAATTGTCGTCGAGGGTCCTCAGCGTGAGCTCTGGTCGGCTCGAAAGACGGGCAGACTCACGAACAAAGATCTGGCGCGCGTGAACCATCTCATCAAAGAATTGCTTGACTCAGCCTCGCCGGGATCGGACCAAGGGCAGTTATACGCCGTTACCGTTCTACTGACCCCTGTGAACCGTCTGCATCGAGGTCCGGAGGCTGGAGTTCGTCAAAGGACGAGAAAGGTCCGCTGAACTCAGATAGCTGCAGGCTTGCACTCGGCGTGCGCGCACAACCACTTTGCCACCTGATCGCTCAGGTCTCCTGCATATGGTCCGTCCTTGTGTTGTTCGACACGCAGCTCGTAGGCGTGTTGTGGCGTTCCCATGATTTCGAGATGATGATCCATGCCTTGAATCAAGATAAGTGTGGCAGCGTCAGGGTGCGCTGTATTCACGATGTCCACGATACGTTGGTGCTCGGCTTCGGCGGTTACAAAATCGGCTGTCCCGTAGACGGCGAGAACCGGCAGCCTGACCTGACTCCAAGGTTCCGCGACATTGAGTGCCGCTACCTGTTGCATGTAGGGTGCACCCACCGGATACGAATTGCGCTTCTTGCACTCGGGCATTGAGCTCTCGATGGACTCCTCAGGCTGATGCTCGATGAGAAGACGATGCATGCAGACTTCCTTCGATCGAAGCAGGTCGTCTGTTTGGGTCGGCGTGTCGCCACCCAAGACGGACTGCCGTCGCAAGTTAGCTAATTCATACTCGAACCAGTTGATGCCAGCCGCTTCCGCGATGACGATGCCTGCCACGGAGTTCTTTACCGCGAGCCGTGGGGCAATGAGTGTTCCGATGCTGTGACCAAAGAGAAATATCTTGTCAGGATCGACATGGGGCACCTTAGCCAAAGCAGCTAGCCCTGCCGCGTACATTGCCGTCTCAGAATTGAAGTCTGTCTCAAAACACGGACTGCCTTGGCTGTCGCCAATCCCGGACTTCTCGATGCGCATCACAATCAGGCCGGCTTTGCTCAAATCGTGGGCGAGCCTCCTGTAGGCGTCGTTCGGATCGCCTGGGTTGTCGACGGAATAACAGCCGATACCCCCAATCAGCAAGACGGCTGGCAGTTGTCCAGTAGCCCCTTTCGGCGTGGAGATTAAAGTTCGGCGTAGCGAACCCGCAACTGAGATTGAGGAATAGACCGTGTCTACCCGTGGATCGGACTCCTTTGCAACCGGTACTAAGCTGACCTCCAATTGGTCCCGCTTACCCATTTGGAGGATTGAGACGGCCAGCGGCGTCGACGCGGGCGCAGATCTCACCGTCTGCAGGAAGTCGGCTGCCGTCGAGATGGCCCGCATGCCGACCGCAGTGATCACATCTCCAACCCGCACCCCTCCTTGCGCTGCGGGAGACCCCGGAACGACGATGGAAACCCGAACTCCCTGAGGATCAGGATTGACCGTAGCACCGAATGCGTTGCGTCGAGGGAGTTCTTGAGCGCTGACGGCGCACGTGAAAAGCAGAATGAGGCCAATCCAGCTTCGATGCATATCCACTCTCCGGTCACACGAGCGACTTCAACTTCAGTGTCTTCTCTAGCACCACTTTGCCTCGCTTGATCTCAAGCGTAATGCGCGTTCCATCCGGCTCGCTCGCCCACTGTTCGCGCAAATCGGCCAAACGTATCTCAGAAACGGAATGCCCGTTGATGCCACGGATGCGGTCATTAACCTCAAGACCGGCTCCGTCTGCGGCTCCTCCATCAACGACGTCAACCACCGTGAAAGCCTGGGGGCCTTGAATGATCCACATGCCGGAGCGGTCAAATTCAGTTCTCCTCCCAAAGGATCTGGACCTTCGGAAGTAGACGACGTGCTGTAGAGGATCGAACGTCAGGGTGAACTGCCGCAGAATGTCGGCGCCAATGAGTCCTGCCGTATCCGACCGGCTGAGCAGACCCGAGCGTTGGGTCGAAAGCCTGACGACCGGGTGTTCAATGGTCGCGTTTGCGAGCTCAAACTCTTGCGCTCGACCGAGCTTGCCGCGTATCGCCCCACCAAGCCCCCACCCCATGATCATCTCCGGCGCGTCCTCGAACAGCGAGGACAAATGGCTCTCTTCAGTGAACCAGGCATTCACGAGCAGGGACGACCGAGCGCCCAGATCGACGCCGAACATTCCGTAATGGCCATTGAGACTGGCCTTCACGAGAGGCACATCGCGCACCCGAGTAAATGGCACGGGAGTGTCGGAAGAACCAGGACAAAAGTTTCCCGGCATATACAGCGAAAGAAGACGATGGTCATAATCCACCTGTACGGTGTACCGGTCGAACACGGGGCGACCAAGGATACCGTCGATCTCTACGGTCCCAAACACGGGTGGCATGTCGACCATGGACATCACATCAAATCCAATATCGGAGAGACGGGACGAGCCGAATTGCACGGATCTCATCGTGGTACCCGCAGTTTCGTTGGCTTGGTTTCCTGTGCCGCTCTCCGAATGGGGCAACGACAGCGATAACCGAAGCCTTTTGGCTACATCTCGTGAGACGACTGCAGAAGCTCCTGAATCGAAGATCATTCGGAATGGCCCACGCCCATTTAATCTGGCTTCAATTAGGATTCGTCCGTCGACGATCGAAAATGGGATGACTGCCACCGGCGATTCATAAACACACGCTTGCAGCATTGGCTGATTCGGCACTGATGCAAGCGTGCTGGAAACAGACAATAGCCCGAAAACCACGATCTTCAGAATCCGCCTTCCGCTTCGAGATTTATTCACCAGACAGTTCATATTATTGGCGTCCGCGCGAGTGTAACTATCTATATTCTTACACCATACCGTTACGAAAGTGGTTGGGTACATCAGATCTAGCTTTAGGCAATAAGCGGGGAACAAATGTCTCCAACCTGACGTAAAGGAGGGTAAGGCAGGCAGATTGCGGAAATGGAGCACTCATGCGGTTACGTCAATTAGCAATCCTCTGTTTCATCCTCACTGTCGCTCTTAGGCTCGCTCCGGCGCAGAACCATGCTGCGGTGAAGTTCCTGGAAAGACTGGGGCCACATGCAGTGGGCGTGAGAGTCGTTGAGCAGTACGACAATACACGCAACTTTGGATCGACGTCTGATTCAAAAGCTGTCCCCGCTGCTCAACCTGAACGTGGCCGGCCGCTACAAACGCTCATCTGGTACCCCGCGCAGGAGAGCGTTCGTCCGGCCATGACTATGGGAGACTACGTCACGTTGATGGATACGGAGATAAGCTTCGGAAACCCTCAGAAAACGCGAGATGGCGATGTGCTAAAGGAATGGTTGCAAGCCTCGCTCGGACAGCCCCTGTCCGCCGTGCGGGATGCGACTCCCGAAATGGGCCGATTCCCGGTTGTGATTTACGCCCCCAGCTTCAGTTCATGGTCATGGGAGAACGCCGACCTGTGCGAATATCTCGCAAGCTACGGCTATGTAGTAGTAGCGAGTCCAGGCATGGGCGAAAAGTCTCGCGAATCCACCCACGATCTGTCAGGAGCTAACGCCCAAGCCGGTGATGTGTCGTTCCTGATTGGGTACGCAGCCTCAATGCCAAATACCGACATGACGAAGGTCGCCGCTATGGGTTTTAGCTGGGGAGGGCTTGCCGACTTGTTTGCTGCTTCGACAGACAGCAGAATCAAAGCGCTGGTCTCTCTTGACGGTAGCGAGCGCTACTTCCCAGGTTTGGTTGAAACGTCTAAGACCGTTCACCCTGATCATATGACGATTCCGCTCATCTACTTCGAAGAGGGTGATGCGTCCCTGGAAGGTCAAGATAAGCTTGATCAGCGATTTCATGCTCAAGGGCCAAGCGTGCTCAACCAGTGGAGTCATGGGGACTTGGTTACGGTCAGAATGCTTGGCCTTTTTCATCCAGAGTTCTGTTCCATCGCCTACCGAAACTCCGAACTTTGGGAGCAGGAACTTCCCAATCTTCAGGTGGCAGATTACGACCGGGCAGATGGTTTAGTTGGATACTCTTGGGTCATGCGTTATACGCGTGCGTTTTTAGACTTTTACCTCAAACAGGACGTTCAGGCTGGAGCCTTCCTGAAAGCTTCGACAAGTGCGAATGGTGTGCCCGGACACACGATGTCAATGAAATTTCGGCCAGGTGTTCCTGTAGCGATTACGCCGGTTGCGAAACCCCACTAGGTACTCTTCAAATCACGTCGTCTACGATGGCCCCCCTTTCTGTGCTGTCGTCTAGAGGCGACTGTGGCTAATGTTTTTGAGCAATAAAAAGCGCGTGCAAAGAAGGTAAGTACCTTGTGCATCCACGAATAGTTTTAAACAGGCCCGAGTGAGACGATGCCCTTGTAAACACGAGGGCACCGTCTTATGGCATACATACAAGGTGAAGGGCGCGTTCAAAGAACTCTGTTTCCGGTGGTGCTCGACGATTTGATACCTGAAGATCATGCGTGCCGCGTCATCGACATGTTGTCAACAGACTTTGGATGTCGGAGCTTGGTCTCGAGCGCGCTCAGGCCGCTGACACAGGACGACCCGGCTATGATCCGCGCGACCAATCGAAGCTATATCTAAATGGCTATCTGAACCAGATTCGATTATGACGACGGTTGGAAGCGGAATCTCGTCGAAACATTGAATGAATGTGGCTTCTTGGCCGCTTGCATCCAGACCGTAAAAGCATTGCTGAATTTCGACCAGTGCACACCTAAGCCGTAACCGCAGCGGACGCGGCCCTCATTCGTTTTGCTCGGAATTGTGGTCTCAGCTGCGGCGAATGGATCGCCATCGATGCCTCCAAGTTTCGCGCTGTGGTCAGTATTGACACCGTCCGCGAGAGAGTCGCGTTACAGCGTTATCTCGGTCAGCAAGCCCCTCCCGCAATACAACATTCAAACCGCCGTCGATACGGAACGTGGTTGATCGTGGCTCATGCTGTAGTGCTTGATGCTTCCGATAGCCGTTTCCGTAGAGGGAG
>Ga0302302_1000778_pt1 | contig 19531 bp, 11 predicted proteins | sample III_Palsa_E1_3_FD_198766 | JGI IMG/M metagenome (GOLD analysis project Ga0302302, IMG submission 198766) | Peat permafrost microbial communities from Stordalen Mire near Abisko, Sweden - III_Palsa_E1_3 | ecosystem: Environmental > Terrestrial > Soil > Palsa > Peat permafrost | place: Sweden...
CGGTATCTTTACTTCACCGTGACGTTGAGAGTTTGGGTCGCCGTATCTCCTGCGTTATCGGATACTTGGACTAGTATCGGAGCTGTGAGTGTAACGTCCACCGAGTTGGACGTTGAGAGAGAAGCGTTGAAGGTTGAATCACCCCCATAGCTCGCCGTCAGGGAATGAGTGCCGACGGTAAGGGTGGACGTAGTGTAAGAAGCCGTTCCGCCCGAGAGCGTACCAACACCCAGCACATTTGAACCACTCAGAAATGTCACAGACCCCGTAGGAGATCCGCTTCCATTTACTGGTGTGACGGTAGTTGTCAGCTTAAGAGCGCTATTCAGGCTCGGTGTCGCAGACGATGCTGAGAGAACAGTCAGCGTCGCATTGTTATTGGCTTGAATGCTGTTCGAATTGCCTGCGCATCCCAACACAAAGGTAAGCATGCCAACTGCGCACACGATCACAAGCAAGCGAATGTTGCGCTTCTTCTTCCCAGGCCAGCCGAAGAACATGAGGCAAGCCAAGGACAACAACTCCACCAGAAATCTTGCCCGGCAGTGCTGGTTCCGTGACACTAGCCAACGGAGCAGAGGCAAGGATAGTCAGATTCGAACTAACCGTTCCAGTGCTATTCAACACCGGAGTGCTAAACGAGCAGGTCAGCCCGGCAGGCAGCGTCGTCGGACAGCTGAACACCATGTTTGCGGTGTTAAGAGTTGTGCCCGCACTCGGTGTTACCGTCAAGGCAATAGGCCCGCTGCCAGCCGATCCCGCCGGCACCGTAACGGCACTCTGTGCAAGGGCAAGCTGGAACGCCGCCGTGTAAGCGATCGTGGTTTTGGCGGAGGAGCCGGTATAGTTGGTGTCCCCTGCATAGCTCGCGGTGATTGCATTGCTTCCCGAGGTAAGCAAGTTTCCGGCCACATCCAGGGCGGCATGACCGATTGAGTTGCCGGACGCATCAGTCTGAGCCTCGACGGTAGCAGTTCCCAGTACCTTTCCTGTTGTGGTATCGGTCAGGGTCACGGAACCGGAAGGCGAACTCGCAGTGCTCGTGGTTTCCAATGTGATCTGGAAGCCCACGCTCTGCGTAGCGGACACCGTAGTGTGACTCGCAACAAGAGTCATCATAGTCCCAGCCTGCGTAACAACCACCGGCACACTCGCTGAACTGCTCTCGGCGAAGGTACCATTCCCGGGATACCGAGCCACCAGATTGTGCTTGCCGGCAGGCATCGTGTTTCCAGAGAGAGTTACCACCCCGTTGGAGAGTTGTCCCGTTGCAAGAGACAGGCCGTTCGCGGTGTCCTCATAGAAGATCGCTGCACCACCAGTCGGTACTACAGTACCTGTCACAGCACTTACCTGCACCTTTGCAGTGAAAGCCGTTCCATACGTTGCGGTTGCAGCACTCGTCAACGTCATCGCGGTCTTGCTGGGTGACAGGCCTGAGACAACTGCTGCCCACGCGGTGGCGAGGTTGGTAACATCCGCCGAGCCAAGACCCGAGGCCAGGTCATAGCCCACATTCGCGTTGAAGTCAGGAAGTAGGCCGACGATGTCATTTGGGTTCGTAACCGTGCAGAGTGCTGACGGCGGAATGGCCGGGTTACCGTCCAGGCAAGGCATCGCATTATTGCCAGCCGTAATGTCGTGGAACACAGTAGCACCGGTCCCGTTGTATTGGGCGGCTCCCAGTTGGTAGAGCAGATAGTTGATGTTGCCGATTTGAGACTTCGTCTTCTGAGCCATCAGCGCAACCACACCAGCGAATGCGGGCGAAGCAAACGAAGTTCCGCCTGCGGTTAGGGTTTGAATATCCGATACGTTCAGGTAGTTGCAGGCGCCGTCGGGCGAGACATCAGATTGGCAGAAGACATACGCACTTCCCCAAAGGCCCGATCCGGCAAAGAAGGAGATATCAGGCACGTTGCGAGTGGTGTTGTGTGGCATTCCCGGCATCATCAACTGCCAGTCCGGCGTGGGATATCCACCCGTGCAGGACGAGACATTAGTCCCGTCTGAAGTGGTGCAGCGGCTTATTCCGCCACCACCGCCTACGACATCCAGAAAGGGCGCACTGAAATCGTTGCATAGCGCCTCATTTGTCGTATCGGCAGCGAAGCCGTTGGCTTGCGCAGCCAGCAGCACCTGTGGGCTGGCGCAGGTTTCGTTCCATGGTGTCTCAGGAATATAGCTGATCGCCGACTCAAGCGTTGTCGAATTGTTCGTCAAGCTCCAATAGGGAGCGGCGTGAGGATAGTTACCCGAAAAGTCCGTTCCACCCACCGCAGTGTTATACGGTGTCGAAGCGAAACCACTCACCTGCTCACCCAGGAAGGATACTTCCTGATCTTGATCGCAACTCGCCGATCCCGAATCTCCTGCCGCAACCAGAACGGTAATACCCTCCGCGGCGCCCTGCTGCCACAGTCCATTCACATACTGATTTCCTGACGTACCGAGATCCAGCTCGCACTCGCCCCAACTCACGCTGAGAATCGGCGCGAGATTGTTATCAATCGCGTACTGCGCCGCATTCAGTGGGCCGTATGCGGATACGACTACATCAACAGTCGCATTCTTAGCCATCGCACCGGACCACTCGACATCAAGAGCTGCTTCGGATTCAGTGCTATCGCCCGTCAAACCGGGATTCACATCGACATAAAAGTAATTAAGCTTTTTCGCAGGAAGACCGAACGCCGAACGAAAGGCATCCACGTCAGCAGGATTAACATCGCTCGCCGCTACGATGGCAACTGTTTGACCGGTCCCATCAATGCCCTGGGCCCAGAGAGGGTTGACGTTGTAGATAGTCGCAAAGTCCGAAGGCGTCACGAAGTACGCATTCTGCGTGCCGGTATTGATCGTGTAGTCCGGACGAGGCTTCTGGACGATATCGCTCTGAATCTGCGGCTTGATTTCCGTCTTCTCCCATCCTCCGCCAGCCTGATGTTTCATCAACTGCGGAGTCGTATGGAGCGCTTTGGGGCCATAGTTGCTCAGGGTGGAAAAGCCCGCAACAACTGGTGCCAGGGCTGCCGGAAGCATCGGGTCACTCGCATTGGCGAAGTATGTTTGGTTGTGAAGCGTATAGTGATGAATCTCCGTGTGGAAGGCAGAGCGGAGTTGCTGCTGCGTTCCGGAAAGAGTAATGACCATGCGGCTCTTCGAAACGCCCTCCACGCTAAACCCATGTCCGGAAAGCCATGTAGTGACGGTCTTCAAATCCTGATCGGACACACCGTACGTCTCTCCATAGCTCTCTGGCGTCAGCCACTTGTGATAGCTCGGCGAACCCACCTGCTCCTGTTCATGCAGAAGCTGCTTGAGTGCTGCTTCTTGCGCATCGCTACGCTTGAGCACAAGCTGCAGATGGTTGAGCGGAAAGCTATCAGCGGCAACACCAAGATCGGAGCCGATTTTGGTGAGTCGTGAAGTATTGCCAGTGAGACGAACGAGGTTCTGTTCATTCGTCGCCTGCGTGATGCGGGTCTGCGGCACTACTTGATTCGTACTCTGGCTGACGGACTGAGCAAAGGATGGCGTCAACGATGACAGAGCCACGCCAAGGGCCACAGTGACCGAAAGAGAGCTGAAAGCGCGATTGAGGTGCTTCATGTGTCTCCAAATTCTTCCGTTATGACGGAAATGATTCTTTTCTCTTCAAAAAAATGCAGGCCCCCCGACGAGGCCTGCTCGAGTGATCTAGTTGACGGTAACGGTCAGATTGACCGCCTGTGCGGCGACCCCCTGAACGCTCGGTGTTGCCGTGATGACCAGCGTCGAAGTACCCTTCGTCGATCCCGTGCTACCGTGAGAGCACCCCGATAGGCCTACTGCTCCAATGAGGGATACACCACATACCGCGATCAATAGAAGACGCTTTCCAAGTCTTCTTCTGCGAATCGGAAGGACAAGAACGAAGAGGCAAGCCAATGTCAATCCGCCCGTAGAACGCCGCCAGAAGATGGGAGCGCCCTTAGCCGAGCTGGAAGTCAGCGCATTGACGGTGACATACACCGATGCACTTTGACCCGCTGCCAGTGTTACCTTCGTCGGCGTAAGCTGCACATTCAATCCATTTTCCGGACCCGAAAGCGCGAAGTTGATATCACCCGCGTAGGTGCTATTAGCCGTGACCGTCAGCGTCGCCGCGCCCGATTGACCAAACGCCATGGAAAGAGCGGTGGCAGACGTCGTCAGAGCGAAGCTAGGTGTAACAGCCGGAGCAGCCACTACGGTATACGAAACAGTTCCGGCACGAACGTTTGGATTGAAGTTGGCATCGCCGCTATAAGAGGCACTGAGTGTATGCGATCCAACCGGCAGAGCTGAGGTCGTCAAGGTACCGCCGCCCGCACCAATGTCAGTCAGGCCGACGACTGTACCGTTTTCCGAAAACGTTATCGTCCCTCCAGGAACCGGGCGGAAATTCATCGAGGCTAGAACTGACGCGTCGATCGTCTCATTGCTCCCAACCGTTACGCTCGGCGAAGACGTCGTCAAAGAGATCGCTGTCCCACCCTGATTGAGCAGCAGCGCGACCGCTCCGTACTCTGATTCAGCAACCAGATCCAGCGCACCGTCCTGAAGATAATCTCCAGGCAGGAGAATGCTCGATGCAGGAGGAATCTGCGTCTCAATCGGCGAGCCGAACGTACCATCGCCCTTGCCTAATAGAAGCTGCGAACCATAGTAGGTAGGAGTCGTATCAGTCGCCGGATATTCGCTATAGAACAGATCCGGGATACCGTCACCATTGAAATCTGCGAGCGCGGCCTCCGCTGGATTCCTGCCTGCCTCGTAGATGCTTCCAGCGGTAAAGCCGCCGGAACCATTGTTGAGATAGACGAGCGCTCCTTCGCCGGATGACTGCAGCCCCGAAGACGTCATCAGACCTTCGGACAGCAGAACGAGATCCAGCTTTCCATCCTGGTTCAGATCGCCCGGAAGAAGCGAGATGATCACATCGCCTGTCTCAATCGTCTGCGCATTTGCAGGCTTGAAGATACCGCTTCCATCACCATAAATAATGGAAACCTTTGGGGAAGCCGAGCTTGATCCGCTGTCAGCAAGAACCAGGTCCAGCTTTCCATCGCTATTGAAGTCAGCGAGCGAAGAGGTATAGACCCCTGCACCAAAAGGAGTAAATGTCGCGGGCTGGAAGGTTCCATCTCCGTTTCCGAGAGCAACAACATAACCCGACGGTACGGCGGCACTAATGCTTTGATAGCAGGCAATAATGTCCTGCTTCCCATCGCCATTCACATCGCCGATAGAGATTCCGCTGAACGGATAAGCAAACGCAGTCGTCCCTGTGTTCAGAGCAACGGGCGTCTTAAGAGTGCCGTCCCCATTCGAGAGCGACATCGCCAGGACATACTTCCCGCTTGCAGACTCGGCCGAAAAGACCACATCTTGCAGCCCGTCACCATTGAAGTCCCCGGTAGCAGTAGCGACCCCTTCGATCTCGAAGCCTCCCGCATCTCCGGCAAGGGCCTGCTTGTAAGTAAAACCACCCTTGCCATCGCTCAGAGCGGCAAGAAAAGGATAAGGTCCACTTCCCATAAAACTCTGTAACAAGACATCTTTCTTACCATCTCCATTCAGATCCAGCGCCGCATAGGCATCCAGAGCTTGAGGGAAGGTGTTCGGATCGTTCACAGGAGCCACCGCAGGAATGCCCGCGAAGGAACCATCACCGTGTCCAAAGAAGATCGAGGCACGGTCATACGAGACCGATCCCGCATCCACAACAGCGAAGTCTGTACGTCCATCCTTATCGAAATCAGCAACTACCAAGTTAGAACCGGGATAGTTTTGGGCAGCCGTCGTATCGCTCTCTCCCGTGCTGTAAACGATCTTGGGATCGGCGAATGTTCCATCGCCATTACCAAGAAGGACCGCGGTAAAGTAGCCGTCGTAGTCGATGAAATCTGGATAGCCATCGCCGTTCAGGTCGGTGACAGCCCAGCCCGACGGATTGATTGCAAATGTTGTATCGGCAACCTGAGGCGCGTCAAAAGTCCCGTCTGCGTGCCCTAAGGCGGTGTAGACATAGTCATCATCGAAGTTCATCGTGATGTCGGGAATACCGTCGCCATTCCAATCTACCAGGCTTAGGCCGTTGCTGTTGTCAGTAATTTCGCCATACGATGCGGTGAAGTCCACCTCAGAGGTTGGCGTTGTGACGAAACTGCCATCGCCATTGCTGGGCAGTGCGATCACGCTGGCCCCTATCAGGAACCCTGTGTTCGCATCGTCATAGGCTTGCCCTTCAAAAACCAGGTTTAGTTTGCCACCCAGCATCTGCAACATCGCACTGTTATTCGGAAGGCCCAGGTTGTAATTGGCATAAGTCAACACTGTAGTGACTACCTTCGTAGTGCTGAAAGTCCCATTGCCAAGGCCAGGAAAAGTCTGAATTGTGATTGTGCTCACATTTGCGTTGTCGTCATACACGCTGGACAGCGAAATCAGGTCAGGGATACCGTCACCGTTGACATCTGCCGCCAGGAAAGAACCTACATCTTCCTGCGAACTTGCAAGCGCGGGAATCACAGTAGGTGTCGCAAAGGTTCCATCGTGGTTGTTATGGAAGACAAATAGCTTCTGAAGTCTCCATTGCTTCGCAATGATGTCGGGATAGCCGTCACCATCAAGATCCACCGCCGTCGCCCCAATGAAGTGAACGGGATTGGCGACCGCAGTGGCTCCGGTGCTCGTAATGGGCGCTGCAAAATGTCCCTTGCCATCGTTCAACAAAACATTGATGTCGCCAAGATAGTCGAGGGCTGCGATATCCGCGGAACCATCCTTGTTGAAGTCTGCCGTCAGCGTAATGAACGTGGAGTTGTCATTGACGACAGGGTAAGGAATGGCCTGATAAGAGGGCGCAGCCAGAAAGCCGCCAAAGTTCTGAGTTGGCGCAACCTTGGACGTCTCCGGCTGCAAAGCTGGTCCGCTCGGAGCGGTCTTTGCGATTGTAGCAGCGGCCTTGGCCCTCGCTTCAATGAGGGGCTTTATCGTCCGGTCGAAGGCCGAGAGAGGAGCGGCCGGATTCCTCTGCCTTAGACCAGCCACCGATGCTGGCTTACCTTTGCCATCTGTCCTGACATATTTCGTCCCGGACGCTGAAGGCCGCACCGTCGCATGTGCAATAGCCGCGAAATGCGGGATGAGGACATGCTGGGACTGGGATTGCGTCCCCGCAGCTAACGCTTGCGGCATAGGCAACGCAAGCACAAGGGCACCGCACAGCGGGAAAGCGGCGAAACTGATTCGCTGCATCCCTGCTTTGACAAGTATCGATAGTGAAGATCGCACACCATCGGCGGTACTTGAGACTCGGGCACTTATTGTTGCAACAGTTCGTTCATGGCGGGTCTGTTTCAAAACATCTCCTTAAGAAGCGGTTCGGTCTCTAAAGAACAAGCCGGAGCGATGAGCTATTACCCTGCATCGTCATTGATATTCAGCGATTGATAAACGCGTTGCGAAGTAAGTGGAAGGTGCTCAAAAGTTCGTTGTACGTGCCAGATTTTTGAAGCGGTGCAGCAAGGACTCACTCCAAGATGAGCCTTGCTGCACCAGGTCGTTGAAGCATTAAGGAAGAGGGGCAACGACTGTCGAGCCGGGCGACAATCCAGGCTTGCCGATCGAAAGTAGCGGCCACGTGGGTGCAGCCAGTCCGATGAGCTGCGAAAATCCTCCGCTGGTCATTGCGGTCCAGACTGAGCCAGTGCTATCGATGGCAGCTTGGTGTGGGCTATAAACAGAACCATTCGGGCAAGTGGTTGCGGTTGTGGAGGTGGGATAGCAACCCAGGTAGCCGGACGGAGGAGAGAGAACGTTGCTGGAGGTAGCTGTTGACGCTGTCGTAGTGGAGTAAACGTGAAGGCCAAGCGCTCCACCGCCGGAAGTATCGGAGAGATAGACGCTACCTGCTCCATCGATAGCAGGCATATTAGTTGTCTTGGCTCCAAGCGTTGCGTTTGCGATCAACGAGCCAGTAGTGAGTGACGTGATGGGAGCGGTGAACGAGTTCGGAACGACTTCCTCCAAACCAGCGGTGGTGACGGAAGTGAAGCCCGAGATACCGTACCAGGCGTTGCCACTTGCATCCGTCACCATTCCATAAGGCTTGGGGAAACTACCGTTGAGGGTGACGGATATAGGGGTTCCAACAGTACCCGAGCTCGCATAGGATGGAGCACTTACCGTGCCCACCGAGAGGTTCGGTAGAACCGCCGCAAGCGTACCCCCGTTGAAGTAGGGAGCGATCCACACATTCTGATTGGCATCGATTGTGAGACCGTAGGGCTGGAACCCGCCAGGAGTAACAGCGTTGTAGTTGACAGCATAGCTGGACGATTGGGCGAGCTCTTGAACGTTTGTGGTGCTCACTACGGCGCTGGAAACCCAAACGTTGTTGGCCTTGTCGATCGCTATTCCATAGGAAGGCCCTGTAACTGTGTACGATGTGGGCGCGCCACCAGCGGATGCCGAGTATTGATATACCGCTGTACCACTATTCGCGACCCAGATATTACCCAATGCATCTGCAGCAATGGCGCGACCTGCAGTGCTTGTAGTCCCTGCGGTATACGACGGTGTCGTAATGCCATAGGCACTCAAGCCAACGATGTTCGTGCCCGTCGAAGTACTATAGTAAGCGGTATCGTTGGCATCCAGAGCCAGGTAGTATGGAGCGTTTGAGAGAGGGCCCGTAGTGCTCGCGTACGAAACAGCGAGGCTCCAATCCGAAGGAACGGCAGTCAGATCCGGTAGGAAGGCAGCAGTTGCGGGTACAAGACTGAGCAGTCCAGTCGTAGAACTCATGGCCGCAGCGCTGGGATAAGGATTACGTGCCAGATTGATAAAGGCCTGCAACGTATTTGTAGGAGCGACACCCGAGATGCTGGGCGTGAATCCGTAGAGGCTAGTACAGGAAGCATTTCCTGTCACACCATTTACGCAGCTCTGCATGATGTCGCCGAGAGTATTCAGCTCCACAGCAGGCACAGTTCCGTTGACGGTGGCACCCGCCACGGAGATATTCGGCGTCTGAGTACGAGCAGTACCGGAGGCATAGTTCGCGATGTTAGAGGCGTTCAGAAAAGCATGCGCAAGGCCGGCGGCTGCAGTGCTCGTTCCGGTCGCTGCATTGTTGGCAGCAGGCGCACTCACGTTAGCAACATAGAGCGAACCACTAGCCGAAGTCGTCATAAAGCCAGAAAGCGCATAAGCCGCCGCAACCGTGGTGACCTCATTGATAACAACACTCGTGCTGGCGCTCACATTGGCGCAGCTTCCGAGCGCAGCCATTAGGAGCGTGCTGTTATTGACCAGCGTCGATGCGCCGGACGGATAACCGCCCGCCGAGGTAATGTACGCCTGCTGCCCTGCCGGGCAATTTGCCGGTGTCGCTGGGTTCCCGATGGTGAATGCACCGTGCACGTCCGTCGTCGCAGTGCCGATAAGAGTTCCAGCCTGACCGTAACCGGTCGCCGCCACATTGGTCACGTAGAGATTGACGGTCGCTCCTTGAATGGGGCTCTGACCGCCATGAATGATGCCGCTAACGAGCGAGAGCGGCGTCGGAGCAGCGCTCTCAGGAGCGACGCCGCAGCCGCTAAGAAGGCCCAACGCAAGGAACAAGACGGAGCCCACAAAGGCAGCAAAAGAGAGTCTGTATCTGTGGAACGACAAGGGAATAGACATTCAGTAATTCCTCCGTTGGAAGTGCAATCAAGTGCGAGATGCAAGCGAAAGATGAAATAAAGCGTGGTCCCGGGACCACATCCTGAGGATGAGACACCATGAATAAATCAACGCCGGACCCACGTCGTGAGCCGGATATATTGATTTGGGAAGTTTCTTATTACAGAACAAAGGAACAAGGCCAATCTCTCTATGTCAGGTCAACCTTGGTGGTGGCTTAACGCAAGGGCTCATGGACAAGAGTGAAGCTGTTGATCGACACATAGTGCGAATACCTTTGCATGGTCGCAAGCACCTGGTTCTCGTTGAATCGTGAAGATTTCTTGTTTGGGAAGTGAAAATCTAACCAAAGATTATGGTGATCTTTCCAATACGTCCAATGATAATTTCAAATGGTTATGATACGTTTCGAGTATGGATATTGAAATCAGGCTTCTTAAGAATGCGATTGCCCTGGCAGAGTATGGCAACTTTGCCCGTGCGGCGAATTCCGTTCACCTATCCCAGCCCTCCTTGTCACGTGGCATTCAGGAGTTGGAAAGCAGGCTCGGTGTTCAACTCTTTTCGCGCAATCGCACTGGCGTAGAACCGACTGCGGCAGGAATACTCCTGCTGGACCAGGCTATGGAGGTAATCTCTCGAACCGATGATCTCGTGCGCGAGATGGAGTTGCTGCGCGGTCTACAGAAAGGAGAACTCGACATTGCCGCGGGCATCTACCCCGGCCCAATGTTTACCGACCTCGCAATCGGCAGATTGATCCGCGCCCATCCCGCGCCTCGCGTCAGCATTGCCTACAATCACACGCGAGAGATCATCCCGAATTTAGCGAAGCGGAAATATGACCTTGCTGTGGTCTATCTCGATCCACGCGGAATGGACCGGCAATTCCACATGATCAGCCTGAAGCCACACTACATATATTTTGTTGCCCGCAGTGGTCACCCTTTATATTCACGCAAAAAGATCACATTGAATGACATCCTCTGCTACCCTTTAAGCACCACGTCCGGAATTCCTCCGGCACTCGTCAAGCGATTTAGAGTAGCGAAGCCAAAGCAATCGGACGGTGATTCGCACGTGTTGAAGTCCATCCCCTCGGTTGGTTGCGAATCGCTTTCGATGATGAAGACCATCATCCTGGAATCGGACACGGTCGGCCTGCTTCCGCTGAATGTAGCGCTGCCGGAAATTGAACTTGGCACATTAGCCGTACTTCCGTTCGTTGAGCCCTGGATGGCCCCCAGCTTTGGGATCGTTAGACTCGCACACCGCAGCCTATCTCCATTAGCTGAAAGATTTAGTGAACTGGTTATAGAAGCCGACTCCGAACTATTCGAAATGGAACGAGAGATGGCGCCAAAGCTCGTCAATAAATCGAAAGCAGTAAACACAAAACGAAATACCAAAGCCTGACTGCCACTCCACAAACAGAAAAGCCCTCCAGCAGGAGGGCTTTTCCATGCAATACGACCGTGCCAGCTACGCCACTGCTCCACCCATCACCGGATCGGTAATGCTGCTCTTCCCCGTCTCCACGCGACCGGCATACTGCATGCTGGCACTCGACCCCTTTACCTGCACCGTGAAGTCATACCACCCGTGCGCCTTCGACGAATCAACCACTATCGAAGCCTCTTCTCCCGCCGCCAACTCCTTCGTCTGCTTGCCCGTCCCATAAGAATTGTCGGCAACCACAACGGTCAAAGCTTTATCCGACACATTCTTCACCTTCGCCGCGACATCCCCCGTCAGTCCCTTCACCGTGCGGTCGTACACGCAACGCACAACGATCGGCGAAAACGCAGCGTCCCCGCGGAACGCGCGATAGAAGCCATTAGGCCCGTGCACATCGATGTCGTACTTCCCATCCGCAAAGAGCTGCAGTGGATAGCCTTCCCTCATCGTGTCCCCGGCCTTCACCGCATAGGTCGCGACGTACATCTTCTGGTTGTTCACGCCGCGCGGGGTTGCCCCGCTCGCATGCGCTGTATTCCGCAGATACACATTGAACGGCGCACCTGCGCTCCTCGCACCATGAACAGTGTTACCCGCCTTCATCGCCACAACAAACGTCTTGGTCTCGATGTTCACATCGCCCTCGCAATACATCTCGTAGGGCAGCGCACACGCCGGCCGTGTCCCCGGCTCCTGCCGCGACGCATTCGCAACGCTCCGCGGGCTCTTGTTATAAGCCGCAATCTGCTGTTCCGAAAGCTTCTTATAGTTCGATGGGATCACCTTATTCTGCGCCCGTTGAATGCTCTCAACATGCTTGTCGCGATCCAGAAATGGCAGCGTCGATTGCGTGTCATCCGCCGGCCGGAACACCGAAGTCAGGTTCCCGCAGATAGCCCGCCTGAACTCGCTGATGTTGCTCTCCTGCACGGTCTTCCCGAACTTCCCTTGCACATACTCTTCCAGCAACTGCAGCGTAGAAGAGTGATCAAACACCTGCGAGTTCACCCAACCACCGCGGCTCCAAGGTGAAGCAACGATCGTCGGTATCCGGAAGCCCAACCCAATCGGCCCACTACGCGCCTCCGCCTTCGGCACGGCCTGCGCAATCTCATCCGGCGCATAGCTATACTCCAGCCCGGTGTCGATGCCCCCCGAAGCCCCACCCGTAGCCTTGTTCTGCGGATCAGCCGCCACGAACGACGGCGCATGATCGAAGTACCCATCATTCTCGTCATAGGTAAGAATGAAGATCGTCTTCTTCCAAACCTCGGGATTCTTCGTCAGTATGTCCACCACCTCCGACACATACCACGCCCCATACCACGGATGCGACGGATGATCGCTGAACTTGCCCGGAGGTGAAAGCCATGAGATCGTAGGCAGTTTGCCGTTATCCACATCGCTGCGGAACTGGTGGAAGACATCGCCCTTGGGCACCTTCATCTTCACCGTGTTGCCGCCCTCTTCAAAGGAGATCGTCTCAAGCGAATGAAAATCCGGATCGCCCGTATTGGTCACAAACGCCCGTCTGTGCAACTCCTGCTGCTTCGGCGGCAGATTAGACAAACCACCGCTGCCCTTCTTCAACTGCGCCTCCAGCGCCGTCACATGCGCCTGCTTCTCCTCGATCTCCGCCTTCTTATCCTCATTCATCGAAGCTGCAGCAGCGGTATTCTGCAACTCGACGATCTCGCTCTTCGTCGCATCAATCCGCGCTTGGATCTTCTGCATACTCGCATCCGACATGTGCACGTTGTACGCCGCAAATGCCTCCGTCATATTCCCCAGGTTGCCCAGCCACTCATGCGCCTCTGGTTCCATATCCGCAAGCCCAAGCTCGTTCTGGTAGATCTTCCAATCGATGTCAGCCTCATTCAGCCGCTCCGGATAAGTCTTCCACTTCAGCTTGCCGCTCGGAAACTCCTGGTTCCGCATGTACACAGTCGAGTGCGTGTTCTGCTGATCGCGAATCGTTCCCGTCCAGAAGATCGAGCGGTTCGGCGTTGTGCTCGACATCACCCCGCAATAGCTCTGGTCGCACACCGTAAATGCATCAGCAAGCGCATAGTAGAACGGCAGGTCCTCACGTGTGTAGTGGCCCATCGTAATCGGCACGCCGTTGTAGTCCGCGTTGTGCGACTTCTTCGCATCGATCCACGCATTATGGTGGCCCATGTTCCACGCGTCCACCTGGCTATCGCGACTATGCGGAATGGAACCCATCCACGTAATCTTCGTGTCCTTTATGTCCAGCCTCCACGGCGCATAGGTATCGCCACCCGCGCTGGTCTGCAAAAAGATCGAGTTGCCATTCGCCTGACGGATCGCCCGTGGGTCATTGAATCCACGCACACCTTGCAGCGTTCCAAGTGCATGATCGAACGAACGGTTCTCCTGCATCAGGATGACAATGTGCTCAGCATCCAGCCATGTAGTCCCCGGCTCCGGCGCAATGGCAAACGCCTTCCGAACAGACTCGGGCATCCCCGCGGCAAACCCTGCCGCCCCCGTCAACATCGCTGCATTCCTGATGAAATCCCGCCTCGATTGCATATCCCGTCTTCTCCTCTAAAACCAGATTATTCCCGTATGTTAACGTTCCCCAAGCTTGCCACACAACGCATTCCACAAATGAGAATACGTCACCAATGTTGCAAACGTCTCAACCAGGGAGCCACAACCTTTTCCCCAGTTCGTGTTGCTGACCTATTCCCTATTCCCCGCCGCCGGAATCGAAAACGTAAACACCGACCCATACCCCGGCTGACTCGTCACATGAATCTCTCCACCATGCGCCTCCACAATGGACCTGCTGATCGCCAACCCCATCCCCGTCCCTGTCGTCGTCTCGCTCTGCGACCGCGCCCGGTAAAACCGCTCAAAGATCAACTCCTGCTCCGGCGCATCGATTCCGATCCCTCGATCCGCCACGCTCACCAGCACCGAATCCCCTGCTCGCATCGCAGAAATCTTGATCGGCGTCTCCGCCTTCGAGTACTTGGCAGCATTCTCCAGCAGATTGCTCACCACCTTCTTCAAAAACTCCCCATCCGCAGTCACCGTCAATGTCGAAGCCACATCAATCGTCATCGGATGCCCCTCACAAACGCCGCCGCAGTCCACCCTCGCCTGCTCCACCAGCCCCAGCACATTCACCGCTCCAAAGTGCATCTGCACCTTTTGAGTGTCTAGTTGCGCCATCTCCACGGCCTCGGCCACCAGCTTGTTCAAACGGTCGCTCTCTTCGTCGATGATCGTAATCAGCTCGTGGCTGCTCGCCGCATCCACACCTCCCGCCAGCAGCGTCGTCGCCGCCCCTTTTATCGAAGTCAACGGCGTCCGCAGCTCATGCGTCACGGAGTCAATCATCAGCGTCCGCAACCGCTCCGTCTCCTTCGCAGCTTCGCCCCGCGCCAGGTTCTCCAGCGCCTGCGCACGATCCATCGCCAGCGAAACTAGCCCGCCAATCGCCTCGGAAGTCTTCTCCGAAAGCGAAACGCCGCGCAGCAAAAGCAGCCCTCGCGGCCTCACCCCACTGCGCAACGGAATCTGTATCTCATCCGGCTCGCAGCTCACCGCGCCTAGCGTCGTCGCAAGCTGTCGCAGATGCGGAATCTCCACATCAGACACCTCCTCCACACCCGCTCGATACAACCGGTCGCCGTCCAGCAAATACAAAATCCCCAGCCGCGCTCCCGTCACGCTCGCAACCGCAAAAGGCACCGATGTAACCAGCATCCCCATGCCCTCGGTTTGCAGCAGTTCTCTGCTTAGCTGGAACATCACCTCCAACTCCTGCTGTCTCAGCCTCGCATCCACCGTCTCATCGCGAGCCCGTTCCGAAAGTCTGCTGGCCACAATCGCCGTCGTAAGAAACGCAAACAGCGCCAGCCAGTTCTGCGGATCGTTGATCGTAAACGTATTGATCGGCGGCAGGAAGAAAAAGTTATAGCAGGCCGTAGCCACAATCGATACCGCAACCGCATAGCGCAGGCCCCACTTTGCCGCCAGCACGAGAATAAATAACAGCAGCGTCAGCGCCACAGTGGTAGGGTTCACGTGGAGCCATCGCCGGTACACGAGTACAATTCCGGCCAGAGCTCCAAATGCTGCAACCCATCGAGAGGTGGAAATCAGGCGGCGCGAGTTCATGAGGAGAATTGTACGGCGTGACTGAAAATAAAAAATCGCCGGAGGATTGGCTGCTCTCAAGCGAAACCGACAAACAGCGCGGCCGATTCAAGATCTTTCTCGGCTACGCCCCCGGCGTCGGCAAGACCTTCAGCATGCTCTCGGAGGGCATCCGCCGCCGCGGCCGCGGCGAAGACGTCGTCATCGGCATCGTGGAAACCCACGGCCGCCCCAGCACCTCCGAGCTCGCCGCCAAGCTCGACCAGGTTCCCCGCCGCGACATCGACTACAAGGGCACCCTCTTCACCGAAATGGACGTCGACGCCATCCTCGCCCGCATGCCACAGGTCGCCCTCATCGACGAGCTTGCCCACACCAACATCGAAGGCAGCCGCTTCCCCAAGCGTTACGAAGACGTCCTCCTGCTCCTTGAAAACAACATCGACGTCCTCAGCACCATCAACATCCAGCACGTCGAAAGCCTCGCTCCGCGCGTCCAGGCTCTCACCGGCATCAGCGTCCGCGAGCAGGTCCCCGATTGGGTACTCGATCGCGCCGACGAGATCGTCATCAGCGATCTCACCCCCGAGGCTCTCGTCACCCGCATGCGTCGTGGCGACATCTACCCCATGGACCGCGTCGAGCGTTCGCTCTCCAACTTCTTCCGCCGCGGCAATCTCATCGCCCTCCGCGAGATGGCCCTCCAGCGCGTCACCCGCGCGGTAGACCGCACGCTGGACGACTACGTCAAGCGCAAGCGCCTCGGCGCACACTGGTCCGTCGCCGAAAAGATCGCCGTTTGCATCAGCTCCAACGCCCAGGCCCGCGATCTCATCGCCCGCGGCGCACGTCTCGCCGAAGCTCTCTCCGCGGAGCTCTACGTCCTACACGTAACCAGCGACCGCGACGAAATCCCAGAGCGCAAGCGCACCCTCGAATCCAGCCTTCAGTTCGCAAAGAATCTCGGCGCCATCATCGTACCCCTCACCGGCACGGACACTGCGGCTGTCACCGCCTCCTACATCCGCGAACATCGCATCACCCAGGCCATCGTCGGCCGTTCCGCATTGCACGGTCTGCGAAAATACCTCTACTATCTGGCTATCCAGAAGTTCATGTCGGAAGCCCCACACGTCGATCTTCACATCGTCACCCAGGAGTCCCGTTGAAACGCATTCTCGTCGTCGATGACGAACCCCAGATCACCCGTATGTTGCGCGCCTCCCTGCAAAGCAGCGGCTACGAAGTCCTCATCGCCAACAACGGCGAAGAGGCCTACAAACGCCTCGTCGCCGATCGCCCAGACCTCATCATCACCGACCTCGCCATGCCCGAGATGAACGGCCTCGAACTCACGCAGGCCGTCCGCCGCATCTCGCAAATCCCCATCATCGTTCTCAGCGTCCGCGCCAACGATCAGATGAAGGTCACCGCCCTCGACGAAGGTGCCGACGACTACCTCACCAAGCCCTTCAGCATGCCCGAGCTCCTTGCCCGCGTCCGCGCCCAACTGCGCCGCAACCTCGAAGCCGAGCCTGTACCTACCCATCTCGAGACCGGCGACTTCGTCATCGATACCGATGCCCACACCGTCGCCATCCGCGGCCAAGTCATCCATCTCACCCCCAAAGAGTTCGACCTCCTGCTGGTCTTCGCGCGATCTCCCGAACGCGTCCTCACCCACAAAGTCCTGCTGCGCGCCGTCTGGGGTCCCGCCGGCGACGGCCAACCAGAGTACCTCCGCGTCCTCATCGCCCAGCTTCGCAAGAAGATCGAGCTACCCGAAGGCCCGCGCTACATCCTCAGCGAACCCTGGATCGGCTACCGTTTTTCCCCCGCCGGAACCAACGAACTTACAACTTCTTAACAACCTTTCTACGGAACCCTTACACTCACAACCCTTCTACTTAGAAGGAAAGGTTGTGTCATGCCCCGCTCGAGTTCGCTGCTGCTTATCTCTCTGGCCCCACTGATCGACCCCACCCCAAAATTGTCATTTCGACCGGAGCACAGCGGAGCGGAGAAACCCCCGTATTCGCTCTGCTTCGCAGCACCAACACGCCCAAACCGGAGCACCCCATGACCGACACCCTCTGCATCCTCCTAATCCTCATCTTCTTTGCCATCGCCCACGCCTACACCTGCGCCTGCGACCGCCTGAAAGCGAAACCACGCCATGATTGAGTCCATCATCCTCGTCCTCATCGCCATTGCCCTCCTCGTCTACCTGATCTACGCGCTCTTACGTCCGGAGAAGTTCTAATGTCCCTAAACGGTTGGCTTCAAATCTCTCTCTTCATCGCCTGCATCCTGCTTCTCGCGAAGCCCATGGGCGACTACCTCACCCGCGTCTTCGATCGCCGCAAGACCTTCCTCGACCCCATCCTCGCCCCCTGCGAGCGCCTCCTCTACCGCCTCACTGGCATCAAGCCCGAGCAGGAGATGCGCTGGACCGAGTACGCCGTCGCGATGCTCACCTTCAGCGCCGCCACCGCGCTCCTCACCTACGTTATCGAGCGCACGCAGCAGTGGCACGGGCACCTGCTCAACCCACAACACCTTCCCGGCGTAGAGCCCGCCCTCGCCCTCAACACCGCCATCTCCTTCACCACCAACACCAACTGGCAGTCCTATTCGCCAGAAGGCACCATGAGCTATCTCACCCAGATGCTCGGCCTCGCCACCCACAACTTCTGGTCCGCCGCCGTAGGCATGGCCCTCGCCGTGGCCTTCATCCGCGGCATCGCCCGCCGCGAAGCCAACACCCTCGGCAACTTCTGGGTCGATCTCACTCGCGCAACCCTCTGGGTCCTGGTCCCCATCTCCATCGCCTTCTCCATCGCGCTCGTCTCCCAGGGCGTCATCCAGAACTTCAAACCCTACGACACTGCCAAGCTAGTCGAGCAACAAAAAATCACCGGCGCCGACGGCAAACCCACCACCGTCACCACCCAAACCATCGCCCAGGGTCCCGTAGCCTCGCAGGAAGCCATCAAGATGCTCGGCACCAACGGCGGCGGCTTCTTCAACGCCAACAGCGCCCACCCATTCGAGAACCCCACACCCCTCTCAAACTTCCTCCAGATGCTCTCCATCTTCCTCATCCCCGCCGGCCTCGCCATCATGCTCGGCAAGATGGTCGGCAGCCCCAGGCACGGCTGGGCCGTCCTCGCCGCCATGACCATCCTCTGGTTCGCCGCCACGCTCACCTGCTACTGGGCCGAGTCCCAACCCAACCCCCTCATCCACAACGCCGACCAGCGAGCCTCTCTCACCCAATCCGGCGGCAACATGGAAGGCAAAGAGGTCCGCTTCGGCATCGCCAACTCCGCCCTCTTCGCCGCCGTCACCACCGACGCCTCCTGCGGCGCCGTCAACTCCATGCACGACAGCTTCACTCCACTCGGCGGCATGGTCCCCATGGTCAACATCCTCCTCGGCGAAGTCGTCTTCGGCGGCGTAGGCGCTGGCCTCTACGGCATGTTGGTCTTCGTCATCATGGCCGTCTTCATCGCCGGTCTCATGGTCGGTCGAACCCCCGAATATCTCGGCAAAAAGATCGAAGCCTACGACGTGCAGATGTCCATGCTCTATCTGCTCATCTTCCCCTTCATCATCCTCGGCTTCACCGCCGTCAGCGTCCTCATGCCGAACCTCGGCCTAAGCAGCCTCGCCAACCACGGCCCTCACGGCCTCTCCGAGATCCTCTACGCCTACACCTCGGCCACCGGCAACAACGGCTCCGCCTTCGCCGGGCTAAACGCCAACACCCACTGGTACAACTACTCCCTTACAGTAGCGATGTTCTTCGGCCGCTTCATGATGATCGTCCCCATGCTCGCCATCGCCGGCAACCTGGCCCGCAAAAAGATAGTCCCCGCCTCCGCCGGAACCTTCCCCGTCACCACGCCGCTCTTCACTCTTTTGCTCACCGGAGTCATCGTCATCGTAGGCGCGCTCACATTCTTCCCCGCGCTCACCCTCGGCCCCATCCTCGAGCACCTGCTCCTCCACGCCGGCCACACCTTCTAACCAATCGAGACCCCCATGTCCACGCACCCCAATCGCAAATCGCTCTTCGACGCCAAGATCGTCCGCCGCGCCTCCATCGACGCGCTCACCAAACTCAACCCACGCCTCATGATGAAGAACCCCGTCATGTTCGTCGTCGAGATCGGCAGCGTCCTCACCACCGTCCTCCTCTTCACCAACCTCGCCGCCC
>Ga0302302_1000781_pt1 | contig 19486 bp, 16 predicted proteins | sample III_Palsa_E1_3_FD_198766 | JGI IMG/M metagenome (GOLD analysis project Ga0302302, IMG submission 198766) | Peat permafrost microbial communities from Stordalen Mire near Abisko, Sweden - III_Palsa_E1_3 | ecosystem: Environmental > Terrestrial > Soil > Palsa > Peat permafrost | place: Sweden...
GCATGGTCTGCGGTCCTCGTATGGTTTCGTCGCCTTGAAGACTGCGCCATGCGCGCACTTCTAGCCACCCGAAGACGTCATAAGTTGTTGATCTGGCGCCGGGAAATGTGGGGATACCTCAGCCTCCATCCCCTTTGCCCCTCATTGAAACCTGTCGATAACGAGAACACGGCCTTCAAAATGGGCCCACAAGCCACGGCCCTGCATCGAAGTGAGATCGACACCCGCGAACAGAGCTTGATGCGTGAACTTCTCAGTAGGCCCGCTATACGAGACATTTTTATAGCGAACGGGACCACGCGGAGAGAGTGATCCATCCGCGTTGGTCATAAACACCAATGTCCATGGCAACTGACGAGCATCGGGCGACACTCCGGACGGCGCAGGTGCAGCGTTCTTCGCAGAAAGCGCTTGTATGGAGATCTGTAAAGCTTCCAACCCTTGTCTCAGCTGCTCTCGTTGCTGCGGCGATAGGTCACCTTGTGACTGCGGCACGCTCGGTCGCTGGGACGGCAACAGTGGCGCGGGCGGACCTTGGACATCGTCTTGCGAAAAATAGTCCATCTGCCCATATCGTCTAGCAACCGCCATCGCGGAGTTGAATTGATGCGCTCGCATAAATTGATCAATTAATGCCCTGGCCTGTTGCTGACTAAGCCGGCCACTGGCCGTGCCAGCCGATGGCGTGCTTCCGTATGAACGAGCCAGCGGCATCGCGGCGTCTGGACTAGCCACAGTCATGGGTGGGGCATTAGGCGCGCCAGGACATGGGCTGTCCTGAAAGGCCGTGGTCCCATCCTTCTGGGTGCATTTATAAATCGCTTGCCCGTGTGCCGTAATCGTCAACAGGCTCAGCATCACAAATAAATACCGGCGCATAGCCCCCCCTTTGAGTTCTGCCTTATGCAACTTTACAGATGAAAATACCCCGCCGACAACGCGTCACCCAAAAGGCGCGAAGGTGATTACGTAAAAAGCGACGCGGGATCTACCTGCGAAGGTCCGCTTTCGGGGTGAAAGCAGCCTATGGATCCTAGCGCCATGGTGACGGCATAGCTAAGATCAGATACTGACAAGGAGACGTCGCATGGCGCGCAGTTCCACACAACCAGACCAGCGACGGAAGCGCGGGCTTCGCTGGCTGCCCCTCGCGGCATTGATACTTGCCGGCGTCTACCTGCTATCCATCCACCCGTCCACGAGCTTCGTGGGTGGCATTGTTTACTTGCTCGCCGGATGGGCGATTCCTTCTGCGCTAAACCTCGTGCTGGCGGTCTGGGTAGCGCTGCTTCCGCGCATGCGTGGATTGTTGCGCATCCCGCTCGGCGTGCTGGCTTCCTTCGTGATCGGGATGAACACGCTGCTGCCCGCCGTGTTGCTGCTGAGTGTGCCACCACCGGTGGAGATGGTGATCATCCGCTCGGTGCCGGCCGTCCTGGGCCTGGCCGTGGATGCACGCCTGATACCGGTGGACCCGCGCAGCCCCTACAACATGGCGATCGAGCCCTCGCCACTCGGTCCCGAGATAGGTGGCGACGAGGGCTGCATGTGCATGTATTGGGTGGCCCGTAACCGGTCTTGGCGGGACCAGATGCAGGCGGTGATTGATGATCGTCATTTCCGTGACGGCGACGGTGCCTACCTTTTTTCCAGCCAGTTTCCGGACTCCGCCCCCTACAACAAAATCGTGCACTTCTCGGTGGATTTCGCACAGTTGGGAGCACAGCACGATCTCATCGACATGACCGTGGACGTCTACCAGGGGTTCGACAAGGTAGCGAGCTACCGGCAGCATGGCCTGCCGTTGGAGACGGGGCTCTTGCGTCGAGGGCATGCGCTGCTCAACGGGCACTTTCTGCAGAACAGCTGGGGCATGCTCATCCATCGTAACTTCTGGACCCTGCTGCTACACGATCGTTTGCAGGGAGGGCGGGCCGCCGCGCCATTCAAGGACTTTCTGGCCAAGGCCATGCCGGCGGTGCCTTGGCATGACCCGGCCAGCGACACACCGATGGCTACAGCGGGCGGCAAAGCTTATCCGCAGCCGGCCAGCCTACTGCCGCCAGTGCCGGCCAGTCCGGGCGTGAAAACCCTGATGGTGTTCCCCGAGCCAGGGGCAGGCGTGGACTGGGTGCTCGTTTCCACCAACGAAAATGAAGGTGCATTGGGTTACAACTGCGACGTGGCGGCGCTGCCCGATGGCGCAGGCCATTTCGTGGCGCGCATCGACATGGATCACCCACCCGGGCCGACAGGCGGTTGCGACTGGCGCCCGGAGCGGGTCGAAGTCCGCCTGTTCAGCAACGGCTTGTACGTGGGCGATAACCTCCTCCCTGAAGAAACCGTGCGCGACAACGGCGTGTATCGGAGCTTTTGCGTGTCGCAGGGGAAGGTATTCCCCGCGGCTTCCGGCTTCCACCTTCCACCGCTCTGCACCCCCAACGACATGGGCACGTGGGGCAGCGCACAGGAGGCGAAAATCCGCTCGAATCCCGAATCGCGGGTGATCAACTTGATGGTGGAGGTCAGCGGGAACCGCCCCGATAGCGGATATCTATAAGGCGCACGCTTCACGCCCAAGATCAGCGTGTAAGGTTTGGCTAGCTGGCGTCTTCTACCGACACGTCCGCTTTGGCGCAATGCCGCCACGGCTAAAGTGGTCAGGGACATTATCTGATGTGACACGGTCACCAAACTCGTGCACCTACCCGATTTCGTCTACCCGATGGGCCGCCCAGGTCCTTGCGTGTGCAACAGCCGCTACTTCCGAAACGAAGACAAGCTCAGCGGGCGTTGCGGCAACCACGGTGCCCGCTGTTTGGTCAGCGCGACAAACCGCAGCATGCGCTCGATACCCACCACTTTCTAAGCGGGTTGGGTTCCTGTGATCATCGCCTTGCGCCAATGGGGAATGAAAACATGCTTCGCGAGGGAGAAACCCACGACTTGCTCGTCGATGCAAAGGACGGACTTCCGTCGGCTGAACTCGTGGTGCGATCGCACGACACCCCCCTCACCACCGCCGACATGCGATCGAAGCGTGGCGTGATTGGTCAGCTCGTGGCGGCGTCGCCAAAGAAGTAACAATTAGAAATTTGGCGCTGATGGATCTCGCCTTTCCAAACTGCAGGGGGTGATAACCAACGGTACTGCAGCGCATACTATTCACCGCACTAAGCCCCGCTCCTGTAGAGGCACCAGGTAACGCCGTGGACCCACATCTACCGCAAGAAGTGGAGAAGGTATATGCGCCCGGAACTCACGCTGATTCTGTTGTTAGTGGGCTTGATCGTGGGAACTGTCGTTGCTCGAAGAGGCCGCATGTGGCAGCGCTGCCTCTTCGATGCGATAGCGTTTCTCGCCGTGTCTGGTGTACTTTTTTACAGGGATATAAGTCCATTCGTGCGCCCTACCAGCGGCACGTCACAAGCCGTGGATCTACTTGCACTTGTCCTGACGGCCTGGTGGATACTTTGTGCCCGCCTGATTGTTTACATGCCGCGGCTACTGTTGTGGCGGCATCGTTCCTCGCGTCAGTCAAAGCTGTTTTCCGACCTTTCGGCGGCAGTCATTTTTCTCGTCACGGGCTTCATCGTCCTCAATTCAGTTTTTAACATTCCTGTCAAAGGCTTGCTTGCTACCTCTGGGGTGCTGGCGATAGTCCTCGGCCTGGCCCTCCAGAACACGCTTTCGGACGTGTTTTCGGGCGTCGCCGTCGACATAGAGTCGCCCTTTGGGCTTGGTGAAGATATCGAGCTAGATGGAAAAACCGCTGGGCAGGTCATCGAAGTGAATTGGAGGTCCATCCATATCCAGACGGATACCGGAGATATCGCGATCGTTCCCAATACCCTTGTCGCCAAGTCTCAAATTGTCAATCGAAGTCGTCCTACTCCCCGTCGATCGGGCTCCGTCTCGGTGACGTACGCCAACGCGATACCGCCCGAACAAATAATCGAGTTGCTGAGACAAGCTGCACTGCTGTGCCCTCTGGTGCTCCAAGACCCCAAGGCATCGATCGGCATAGTTGACTTCGGCGCGAAGAGAATGACATACGTCCTCTCGTTCTATGTATCCACGTCGAGTCAGCTCGGTACGGCGAAGACTCAATTGCTTGAGAATATCCACAGGCAGTTGCAGTTCTCAAATTTGCTTACCCCACCACAAAAATCGCCAGATGCAGTCAGCGAAGATCCCGAGAAGAGCTTCGTCACGCCTGAGCAGATGTTGTTGGCGACACCGCTATTTGCTTGCTTGAGCGGCGATCTGATTCGCAGCCTGGAAAAATCAGTCGTAGCCAGGCGTCTCGATCCCGGTCAGGTGCTTTTCAAACAGGGGGACAACGATACGAGCTTATACATGATTGCGTTCGGCCTTCTTGAAGTGAGCATTGAACAGGCGCAAAGCGAACCCCTCTCCCTTGGATATATGGGAGCCGGCGAATATATCGGCGAGGTTGCCTTACTTACTGGTAAGGCCTATTCAGCGACGGCCACGGCGCGGGCACACTGCCTGGTTTACGCCCTGCCACATACCGCATTAATTCCTTTGATTCAGAGCGATGAGAATCTAGCCAGCAAATTTGAGAGCGCCGTAGAGGCAAGCCAAAGCCTTATCCATCGAAAGATCGCAGCCTATGCAGCATCGATGCACGAGTCGAACGAACCGTTGATCCAGCGCATACGTGACTTTTTTCGGCATCACTGATCGCAGCCCATGCACTCAGGTACCCGCCGATGCTATCCGACGCCTCCCCGCGGTTGAGTGTCTCGAGTGCAAGGTATTGATGGCGCTAATCGTAAAAGGCAGGGAGCAACTTTAGCGTGTCGGTTTGCTTCTTGTCGTGGTTGATGAAGATCGTTGCTTTGTACGTGGCGATCAATCGCTTGATTTCTTCCATCGATGCGATGGATTCCGCACGATCCGTATTGAGACTTGGCACTACGTCGCTCCGAAGGTTTTCCGCAGAATGGGCGACATCACCGGACAGGATGATGAAGCCCGATTTTTTCAGGTGCACCAATAGCGACTGGCTGCCGGGGATGTGCCCGGGTGTGGAGATCAGAACGATGCTTCCGTCACCGAATACGTCGGTGTCACCATCGAGTAGCCGCAGCTCTTTCGGCGTACCGAGGAGCTTGCGCGCCAAGGCCATCAACTGGTTGACGTTTTCGTTGGGTCCGTTGTTGGAATGGATCCAGTTGTATTCAGACCGCTGCATCAAGACCGTCGCCTCAGGGAACAAGTCGACGTTGCCTATATGGTCTCCATGCGTGTGAGATAAGGCGACATAAGCGATATCGCCGGCTTTCAAACCAATCTCGGCAAGCTGGCTGGTCAATGATTTGTCCAAGTGATACACGATTAACTTGGGCAGTGTCGACCAGCCTCGTGGATCGTTGAGCGTAGCCTCTGGAACACCCGTGTCCCAGAGCAACCATACATCCCCGTGCTTGATTAGCCAGCAAGTAGATGAGAATTCAATGCTGCGTCCAACGTTTTTTCCGGGAGTCCATACCGACTCGTCGTTTGCAAGCGAGTGGCCGCAGTCCAATCGATAGAGACGCTCAGCCACGCCGGCCCTTGAGGGGTCGGGCAATGGCGAGGCGGCGCTCGCACCAGGCACGCACGTCATTAGAATCAACCCGGCCGCCATCGCCAACATGGCCGTTATCTTCGCTTGTCTCACCATGACTGTTTCCTCGTCGAATTGAAAAACGCAACGAATAGCCATCACGCGACTAGCGGGCGCGCGTTGCGCCATAGAATCACAACTGATCAGATCGAACGATCGCACCTTGGTATCGGATCGCGAACTGAGCGCGACGCGGAAGGTCAGCTTTCCCCGCCTCTCCGTACAATCACGCGTCAGGCCTGCTCTTGGTTGCAAGCAGACCTCCCGAGACTGCCGGTTGGCCGGCAACTCCGCAAGGATCACTCGCGGTTAGAAGCCTACGTCCAGCGATGTTAAGCGGCAGCGAAAAGGCGAATCGTCCTTGGCACCGATTCCTGGGGAATCATCCACAAGGCTTTGACCGATCGCCTGGCGGCGGTCGAGGCCCAGAAGGATTTGGCCGCCTCGGCGGATATCCCGACAGGCGCTCGGCCCCGATCTCACTCTTTGCCGCCCGGCATCAGTCAGAGCGTCACACCCACTAGCACCATGTTCTCGCCGCGGTTGGACCTGGAGCGGAAGTTGCCATCGGAGATGTGGCGAATGCCGATCACCCAGTGACGTGCCTGCCAACCGAGAGTGAAGGCAAACTCGTAATCTGTACTCAAGGCCTGCGTTCGACCGTCATGGAGAAGCGGGTCAAAACTGAAAAAGATCGGTCGGTACCAGGCGTAGGGTTGACAGTACTGAAGGCGCGCACCGGCACCGAGCAACCATATGTTGTCGCGAGTATTGGGGTGGGCGCGCTCGTAGCGCGCTACGTTGCGACCACCAACCCAGCCGCCGAGGATGTTGGGGGCCACGCTGAATTGACTGCCGCCAATGAAGTGTGGGGCGAATACAACCTGCCCAAAGGTCGCAAGCGCGCCGTAACTGTCCATGTAACTCACGGCGCCCTCCAAAGAGAACTGCGCGGCGTCGACGTGCAGCACACGAAGGCAGCATATCAATGCGATGGCAACGCGACAGATTCTCTGTGGCCGGCACATCTTATTTCCTTAAGGATCAGGTTTGGACCGGTGAACTCCCTCTCGCCTTCGAGGCCTTGGCACATCAAAACATCCCCTGCTGTCATCGATATATTTGAACGCTCGGCTGATGTCCGTTTGTCACTTCCTGTGTATGCGTGAGCGCCTCTTCAGTAAGCGAACCCGCCGCCATGGCCTCCACGGTGAGATGAACTCACACTGCGCCTCATCATCCAACGCAAAACGAGGCGCAACGGCCATCCCTCCCGAGGGTCGCCCCACAGTGAAAACCACCCAACCGCGCCGAGCGATCCTGAGCCGCCTAGCCTATCGCCAACGAATGCGGAAACCTGCCCTTTGCCTGAAGGCGATTGAGATCCCTGCGACCACAAACCCTTGGCCTTGATAGCAGCCCAGCCAACGCAAATAAATGGGCGGAATGTGAACTCCCTTTGATCGCCATGCCGGGAATCTTGTCGTTAACAAAAGGACAACCAAAGCGACCAGAGCCAACATTTATCCTGGCCCAGCTGTGGCGCTTTTTCTGTAGGTGCGTATGACAGCGCCAAGGCGCTCGGCGGGTGATGGTTGCTCCATGCAGGCAAGCATGACACTTGCCACTTTCGGTCCTACTACCCTTATAAAGAGTCTACTTATAGCCTCCTTATAAGTGCGTGCTGGCAAGTACATGCTGCATTCTCGAAATGTTGACCTGCCCCGAAAGGTGGTCCCAAGCATTCGCAATATGCCCGTTTCGACGGTTGTTCAGCTCACAAGGAGTGATGGGACATGGAAAAGGATCAGGTTACCGAGTTGTGCTACCACCTGCCCGAAGCAGCCCACGAACGGCTCTGCGATACGCGTGAGGAGATCCGGTTGCTGTCCGACCTTAATGCGCGCATCAGCAACGAAGCGGACCATCTCCAGCTCTCACCCAGTGCTCTAGCCCGCTGTTTCAATCGCCATGCGGACCAGCTGGACATTGCGTTGCACGAGAGTTATTGGCCGTCGAGGCGTGAGCAACCCGAGCACATTGGGCGGCGCGACTAGCTCCGAATGGGGCGCAACTCACCTAGCGTCCTTCCTCGACTGAATTGAGCCCTTCCCGGTGCTGGGCACCCCACTCGCTGCGCCTGAGTAAAAAGTACAACCAACCGAGTGCCGCGCCGCCGTGACGTATCAACTGGAATGAAAATGGCTCCAGGATCGACGCGAGCAACGCCATGCCGAAACTTGAGGTTGTACTGTCGCCACTCCAGCGTCGGTACAAATGCACGGACCAGAACTGAAATGCGAGATCGATGGCGATCTTGCCGAGGATGATGATCAACACCGGCAGCACGATCGCAAAATGGCCACCAAAGAGAAAGGCGAGCAACAGGAAGAAGGCCGTCAACCCATAGAGCGGCTGCACCGTATCGAAAGCCTTGACCGGCAGCATCAGCGTACCTAGCAGACCGTAACGCCGGTTGCCGATCATGCTGCGATACCAGTACTGCGTCTGCAGAAAGCCGGCGAACCAGCGCCGCCGCTGACGCAGAAAACTGGGCAATGTGCTTGGTGCATCAGTGCGCGCTCTGGCGCCGCCGATCACGCGTACATCCCAGTCCAGACCGCGGTTGAAGGCATAGCGGCGCAGCCGGTGAATCAGTTCATAATCCTCGACCAGACAATCCGGATCGAAGCCGCCGACGGTCAACACGGCGTCGCGTCGAAAGCACGCAAACGCACCCGAAATCAGCAGAAGACTATCCGCTCGCATCCACGCATAGCGGGAAATAAAATTGCGGATGTATTCATAAGTCTGGAACCACTGAAAGAAGCGACCACTGGCCGTGCGACTGCAGACCGGCGACAGCAATCCTGCCGCCACCACCAAATTTGGCAATACGGCGAACGCCTGGGACATCGCCGCACATGCTCCCGGTTCGAGCAGCGTATCCGCATCGACGGTCATCACGGTCTCGGTATTCATCAAGACGATCGCCGCATTCAGGGCCCGCGCCTTGCCACCGTGAGGCATGCGCAACCAGCGCAACGTGGGATAGGACGGACTCGGTTCGCTCAACCTGCCCTCGCCGGGATCAACCAAGCCATAGCGTTCCGCCAGCAGTGCGGCAGTGCCATCGGTCGATCCATCATCGGCAATCACGATCTGTGTTGGCACGAGGGTCTGGCCGAGCAACGCATTGAGTGTGATCGGCAATACCGCCGCTTCATTATGCGCAGCAACCACCACACCCAGCGTCGGTGCGTGGTGACTGGCCACAACAGATGGCAGCGGCCTCATCAGCGAGAGTGTTTTCCACGCCACGAAGATCAGCAGCAGCGTGTCGTAAATGACGTAGGCAATACCGGTGGACCAGGCAGCAACGCCGTGCAAGAAAAACGCCCGCGCGAACAACACCAGCCACAGCGCCATCACGCCACCGTGGATCAGCACACTGATCAGAGGTGTGCGCACGGGCGAGATGCGCGGCGAGGTCAGCGCCCGCGCGCGATCAAGAACAGAAAGGGGCGTCTGCATCAACATCCTTCACAAATCGATGGCAGCATTCGATCGAATCCGGGCATATCGGTACCGAACACTATGGGATGCTCTGATCTATTGAGGCTGAAACGGCCGTCCATATGCCGTGCAGAAACTTCGGCATGGCTGCGCCAAAATGACGATTTGACCAGCTGTTTCTTATGGCCGCGGCCGCTGATCTGCTTCTGATCAAGCCATTTCCCGCTTCACAGACGCACCTCACTTGCAGAAGCCAGCAAGGTTCGGCGCGCCATCCACAAGTTCGAGAGCGCGAACAACGTCAGTACTTGCGCCGTGTTCTTAAGCAGGCCCCGGAAGCGCACCTTTTGATAGCCGAACTGCCGCTTGATCACGCGGAACGGGTGTTCCACCTTGGAACGTACCGCTGCCTTGAGGTATTCCACATACTTCGTGACCTCCTTCAGTTCACCCTCCGGCATCGCCCTGACGCTGCCGCGCTTGGCCGCGATATGCCAAGTGCGGCCACGCTTGGGTGCTCGTTTCTCAGCGCCCTGATAGCCGGCATCGGCATACACCGTCTTCTCCTGACCATGCAATAGCTTATCCACTTCGGTCACGTCGCCCACGTTGGCCGGCGTCGTGGTTACCGTGTGTACAAGCCCGGATTCCACATCCACCCCGATATGCGCCTTCATGCCGAAGTACCACTGCTGACCCTTCCGGGTCTGGCGCATGTCCGGGTCACGCTGCTTGTCGCGATTTTTGGTCGAGGACGGTGCCTGGATAATCGTGGCATCCACGATCGTGCCCTGACGCAGCAACAGCCCCTGCTGGCCCAAATGCGCATTGACCGTGTCGAGGATCTTCGCCGCCAGACCGTGCTGCTCCAGGAAACGTCGAAACTTCAGGATCGTCGTCTCGTCCGGGATCGCGTCTTCGTTCAATTCCAGCCCGGCGAAGCGACGCATCGATTCGATCTCGTACAGCGCATCCTCCATCGCTGGATCGCTCAACGCGTACCACTGCTGCATGAAGTGGATCCGCAGCATCGTCGCGGCGGGCATCGGTGGGCGGCCACGACGCCCCGACCTCGGATAGCTGGGTTCGATCAACGCCAGCAGTGCTTCCCACGGCACCACCTTGTCCATCTCGCCCAGGAACCGCTCGCGCCGCGTCGGCTTCTTCTTCGACTCGAAACTCAACGACGCAAACGAACGCTGTTTCATGGGGAGGCGCTTCCTGGAGATTGGTCGCTATGATGCCTGAGGCGAGGAATAGATCAGAGCATCCCTAGGCACTTTTGCATTGCAATACTTCGGTGGTGCCCTACTACTATGAAAGAAAAGTGGGCGATCAGTTTTACGGAACCCCAGTCTGCCGCTCGCTTCAGCGTGAGGAGAACCCATCCCATGAGCTACGAAAGACATTCTGAAGACTTTCATCTTTTTACTATCTTGACGGGCGCGGGAACATCTGGAAATGGTTCGTTGCATTTCACGAGTGATGTTGCGCCACCGCCGCTGTAATCAATGGATATCGAGCTTCCTTTTTGACATAGTGACTGGATCTTCCGTGCAAGGTACACGGGGTCATCCCAGGGCTTTTCGCCAAGAAGGCCGGTGATAGTCGCGCCCGGGCGGAGTCCATTGCAGCTCTGAATTTTGTCGTCAATTCGAAAACCTCCTTCCTCTGACCAAAGGCTGACCTCTCCCGCACAATCGAGTCGCATGAGGTTGGCCACAATCACGGCGGCCAACTGCTTCTTTGTTTGCAAAGATAAGTTGTCGACTGGTTCGATCATGTAAGCATCTTCAGTCAGAGCTTTTTTGAGGAATTTGATGAATGCGCCCTTGGTAGCAATGGCTCGGTCCAAGTCTTCCAGCTTTTCGCTGCGGTGTTCTTTGACTACGAGATCACTCCAGAGGTGCGTTTTGTCGCGCGTGTCTGAGAGAACCGATTTCCATGATTTGAAAAATTCTTCACTTGCCTCTGGACCCACGCCGAGTGATGCCGTCGCGGCAAACATCACGACCATCCCGCAGTGATAGGGCGCTTGGCCTGGATGTTGGGACTGCAGAAGATCGTGCAGCGAACTTCCGTAGGCTAGATCGAACTGACATTGGTTCAGCGCTTCCGAAACTTTGTTGAGCGCGAAGGAAGCTGGCCGAGGGGCAGTTTTCGAGCGCGCGAACACGCTTGCAAGTTCGGCACCTCCTTCCAGAGCGAGCAGCGAATCCCCATCGCCAACAAAGTTGACCCGGGCATTCCATACATGGAAAACCTCGTGCGCTAAAAAGTCGCTGAGTTGTTCTTCTAGGGTCTGGCTTTGCAACAGCCAACCCTTACCAAGCAAACCGAGGGTAATTGAGCCGGGTAGTCGATCCCCCCAGTGATAGGGCGCCGCATCTATGGTGCTTTGGGCATAGATGATGATAGGGGGAAGAGGTTGCGGCCCCATCTTGGCAGCGTATAGGCCAATCGCTGATTCAAGTATTTGGGCCATTTTCTCCTTGGCCCAGGGCGGCGCTGCCTTGTCTAAGACCAGAATCATCGCACCTGAGTACTCAATCTCTGGATTGCCAAAGACGACATACCCCGGCACTGAAGCATCGCTATCAATCGACGACCGACCCCACTCGTCGCCAGCACCGACCTTGCTCCTGGGCGGTGCTACAAAATGCGTGCACTGCGGCTTGCCGTCTTCAGCCGAGAAATCGAATAGCGACGAGAGCACGGCGATGGAGCGATCTTCGAAGAAAAGTGCGGGTGCATAGACACGATCCTGGCGTCGGTTGGTTTCCGGCAGGACCGCGGTCAAGCTGACGCTCGAGACCCTTTCTGTCACCCGCACAAGTTCGTTTCCGCGAAGACGAGCAACAGCGGGATCGACCGCCCACTTCGTTGAGCTTGGATCGCTCCCTGTTCCTAGCTTCAATACGCCGACACCACGTGGGAACCGGAGGTCCCACTTAATCGTCCGATTTTCCGTGCTTACATATACTGTGCTCAGGCCGCATGTCTGGGACCGGGTTCCGCCCGAAGCTAGCAACAGCGAGAAGCCTAACAAGCCCAGCGCTACGCGCATCATGTAGCACCAGACAGGGTCTGCTCTGCTCTGCCACGGATTGCCGTTTCCAGCCGATTACGCGGGTATCCTCCTGCAATCAGGGTTTCAGCGACATGGTCGTAGAGCTTCATGATCGCAGAGCAATAAACACTCTTACCCGCAAAGCCGTCCGACTTGCTGAACCTGTTCTCCACATCACCACCACGACAAATTGAAGACCAGCGGCAATCACGGCATTCGGTGGGAAGGGTGCTCCGAGCCTCCCTCAAATCTTCAAACACACTTTGCGTGAGCCAGTCTTTCAATGTCATCGTCTGGACATTGGCAGTTGCTGCGCGCTGGTACCATTCCATGGCTGGCATAAGGGTGTCGTCAACGGCGACATCTCCATCGGAGTGGAGTACTACAATCTGGTTGCTGATGTAGTTTTCTGGCGCATGTCTATACTCAATCTTTCCGGTGAAGTTGCTAAGTAATTCGGCAAACTGTCGCACCTCCACATTCTCCATCCCATATTCGAGCCATTCGTCAAACAAGGTACAAAGGACGTCCCCATACCGGGAAATGACGTCTTTCTGCTTGAGGTCCGCGTCTCTGTTTCGATCGGGCAACAGGAAATTTAGATAACTGACGCCGAGATCTCGCGTGAAGTGTTGATAGATTTCTCCGTAGTCAAACTCGCTGTTGAGAACACATACCAGCCCGATTGGCTGGATCCGGCCTTCGCTGGAGGCAGCGTTCAACTTTTTCACATTGTTGTAGATTCGATCATGAGAACCGCCGCCCTTATGGTCCAAGCGGTAGACATCGTTGAATTTCATGTTTCCGTCGATGCTTACGCCGACGGATACCTTGTGTTTCGCCAAGACATTGATCCAGTCCTTGGTCATATGCACACCGTTGGTCTGGATGCTGAACGATAACGATGAGCAGTGGGAAAGGTTTGCGCTAAGGTAGTCACACATCCAGTCGAAAAGAGCATGTTTCATCAAGGTGGGTTCACCGCCATGAAAGATGATCGACAGGTTTGCGATTGAATAGTCTTCACAACCATGCTTCAAAAATTCGGTGACCGTAATGATTGTGTCACGTGAAATTACCGGTGGGCGCATGTCTGTCTTGGAGTCGGCGCCTGAGTAGTAATAGCAATACTGGCAATTCAGGTTGCACCTTTCGACAATTTTGAAAATAACTTGGAGCGTTCCAATCGTGGTCTTATCCATGCGCCACCTGTGGTCGAGAGAGCATGTGGCGCGTATACGCCACATGCTATTGCTTTCCTTAGCCGAATTTTATTCGGCGACGTGTGTGTCTGGACGCGGCGGCGGGCAGCTTTGATTGTACGGCCCCGCCTGGCCCATTTGCGTGTACCATCCGGGGCACGTGCCATGCTGCGTATAAGGATTTCCATTCTGGGCATGGGGGGCGTCGCCGCCGCTTACCAGTTTGATTTCTTCGCTAGACAAGAGCCGAGCAACAAGTTTTGATACTTTTGCATTGTTCATCGTAATTCCCTTTTAATTTTCTGCTTTTCTGCCATTCCTGGCAGTGCCTCCGCGAACCCCGTCATGGATGTTGTTGCGGTCAACCATCAATTGATCTACGCGATATTGGGCATCTGAAAGAGTTGTTTTTTACTTTCTCCTTCACAGGTGTTCTTGGTGAATGTGAGCAGTTTTGCTAGTCCATGAAATGGTAAAGCCGTATTTTTATTAGCGCCTCTCCTCAGGCTTCTTCCAAGACGTTAGCCGGAGGCTGTCCATCTGAATCGATTTTTCCAAGTTCGATAATGCGTCCCGCGCTGGCCATGGTTTCGGGCCTATGGGCAACGATAATTCGTGTCAAGTTGAGTCCGCTGACCAATGCATTGACTTGCCTTTCGCGCTCGACGTCAAGGTGGCTGGTGGCCTCGTCGAGTACGAGCAATCTGGGTTGTCGATAAAGTGCCCTTGCGAGAATTAAGCGTTGTTTCTGCCCTCCAGACAGGCTCGACCCCATGTCGCCAACCAAGGTCTGGTACCCCATGGGCATCGCCAAAAGATCGTCGTGAATGGCGGATAATTCTGCTGCAGCGACGACCCTCTCAAAAGTTGGGTTGGGGTCGAAGAAGCTAATGTTGTCTGCTACGGATCCAGCAAAAAGCTGATCGTCCTGCATCACGGCGCCCACAAACCCCCGATAGGCGCTAAGGCCGAGTTTGCGGATGTCGACAGAGCCGAACCGGACATCACCCTCGGTGGGCTGCAGAAGGCCAAGCATGATTTTGGCCAACGTGGTTTTGCCGCAGCCGCTGGGGCCGACGACGGCGACGGACTCGCCTGCCTCGATGCGCAGGCTGCAGTTTTTGAGAATCCACGGTTCGCCTTCGCCGTATCGAAAGCTGACGTCACACAGTTCGATGCTGGCCTCGGGGATCGGGCCATGCCAGAGGGACCCGGTCAGTGCCTCCGGCGCACTCAGAGCGATATCTGCCACACGCTCGGCATGCAGCCTGAGCATGCGAAAGTCCACCCACTTGTCGATCAGGCCGGCTGCGCGGCTGGTGAACTGCTCGGCATACGCGATAAAAGCGATCAGCATGCCGGCGGAGAACGTGTTCTTCAGCGCGAGCGTGGTGGCAATCCAGATGAGCGCCACCCGGCCGGTGCCAAACATCAACTGGTTGCCCAGAGTGAATGCAATGCTCAGCCGCTGGATACCGATGTCGCGGTTGGTCGTTGCTACTGCGGCGTTTGCGTAGCGCGCCAGCCGCTCGTCTTGTTTGTTGGCCAATTTGATCGGCATGGCGCCGCGAATGGACTCCAGTAGTTCGCTCTGCTGGCGTGCGACGCAGACTATCTGTTCTTCGCTGGCGCGGCGCAGCGGGTTGAAGAAAGCCCAGCGGACTAATCCATAGGCAAGGAACAGCGCCGCGACGAGCACGGTGAGCCCAGCGCTGTAGAACGCCATCACCACCAGGGTCACCAGCGACATCAGTCCGTCCAGTAACGAGCCGATGAACTGCGTTGTCAGGGTGCGCTGGATAGTCTGGATGGAACCAAAGCGGGACACAATGTCGCCGACGTGGCGCTTCTCGAACCAGTCCAGCGGGAGGCGCATGAGACGTCCGAACAGGTTGCTCGCCCCTTGTACATTGAGGGTCGCCGCCAACCACATGACAGCCCAGGAGCGTATCGCCGTGATCACCGCCGAGAAGATGGTGACGCCGAGGAAACCCAGCCCAAGCAGGGTGAGCAAATCGTGATCGGCCGACACCAACGCCTGGTCCAGCACCCATTGCAGATAGAACGGCGTGGCAAGCGCGAAGACCTCCAAAGCCAGCGCCAGCAATAGAATCTGCGCCAAGGCTGGCACCAGCCCGCGAGCCCGACCGGTGAGCGCACGCAGCGACACCGCTTGCCGCTCGCGCACCGGGGTGAAGTCCGCCGTGGGGCTCAGCTCCAGCACAATCCCAGTGAAGTGTTCTGAAACATCCTTCAGGCTCAACTTGCGGAGGCCGCGCGCGGGGTCGTGAATGACGATGCTTCGCCGGCTGACTTGCTTCAGCACCACGAAATGGTTGAGGTTCCAATGCAATATACAAGGAGCTTTCAGTTGACTCAGGTGGTCCATGTCGAGCTTGAAAGGGCGACAGGCGAAGCTCAACTGGCCGGCCATCGCCATCACGCGCGCCAGCGTGACTCCTCTTAGTGAGGTCGAGAAACGACGGCGCAATCCGGCTAGATCGATATCATGGCCGTGGTAGCTTGCCACCATCGCCAAGCACGCCAAACCGCATTCGGCTGCTTCCGTCTGCAATAGTATCGGCAAACGCCGCGACCAGCCAAACTGCAGGGCCGCCTGAAGGCACGGCTCGCGTGCCGCCTGCTGTGTGCCGTCAGCCATGCGCATCACCTCCGCTCAAGCGATGTCCGATGCCGTAGAGGGGCTCGAAGACCCATTCGATCAGGCGCCGCTTTTCCATCAGGATGTCCGCATCCAGTACCATGCCGGCCTTGACCGGCTCTTGCTTGCCGTAAGCCAGCACCTGCTGTCGGTCCAGGGCGACCTGAATGCGATATAGCGGTTCCTTTACTTGCTGACCTGTCAGCGTGCTGGCCTCGGACGGAGTTAGGGCGCTGCGCGAGATATCGATGACACTGCCCTATTGTTGGCCAAACTTCTGATACGGGAAGGCCTGATAGCGCAACACCACGCGGCTACCAGGCGCAATGAAGCCGATCGCTCGACTGGGTACGAGTAGCTGCGCCTGCAAAAGCGAGCCCAACGGTAGGATGGAAAGCAGTGACTGGCCCGCGGTAGCCATTTGCCCTTCTTTCAGCAGTACCGCCGAGACGATGCCATCGTGCACCGCGCGGAGCACCACGGCGCGTTGGGCTTCGTTCTGTGCGATGGACTGACGGATCGAGGCGAGCTGACGTTCGGTGTCGCTGCGCTTGCTGGCGGCATCTAGAGGGAGCTGTGCAAGCTGCTGTTGCGCGGCATCCAGCTGCTGACGCGCGTCGAGTTGCTGACGAACCAGGATCTTGTATTGCGCCTGCGCACCGAACACGGCAGTTTGCTGCTGCTGGATCTGCAGCACCGAGACGTAGCCCTCGGCGACGAGTGGCTTAATGCGATCCAGCAGTTGCTGATAACTGCTGACCTGTTGTTGCTGGATAGCTAACTGTTCATCGATCTGGACGAGCTGCGAGCGAAGCAAGGTCATCTTGGCTCGTAGTGCTTCGGCCTGCTGTTTGGACAAGGCCGTTTGCGTTACCAGATCCACTTGCAAACCTGTGCGCTGGACATCGAGCTGTTGACCAACGAGCTCGTGGGTATCTCCCAGCGCCGCACTATGTTGCTCACTGACAAGTTCCAGCAGGGGATCGCCGGCCTTGACGGACTGCCCCTCCCTCACGGAGAGATGGACGATCGTGCCTGCACTGGGGGCAGCCATCGTCAACAGGCCCGCACTGGGCACCAGTTGGCCAATGACTGATTCGCGACGGGTGTATTGACCCAGGATTAGAAACAACAAGGTGGCGCCAGCCAGCGCTAATGACAGTGCAGCCAGTAGCCATCGCGATAATGGGGCCGCGACGAGGATGTCGCCCAGCCAATCGCCGCGCTTTGCATCCACCACCTGCTGTCGGAACAATCCCTGAGTCAAGCGCTTGTTTTCCTGATTGCAGAGGAGCTGGTTCGCATGTTCTTGCGAAGCTCTTGTGAGCTTGATGAGTAAGCTTGTCAACGCCTTTTCTTTTCGTTTTTCACCTTTTCAGGCATAGGCGAGGGGCATCAATCAGCACTTCAATTCGACCGGAAAACAGTGGCAATCGACATAGCAAATGGGCTGAAATGCCTTCTGCAAAGCCATTTAGGGGGCGACTCAGGAGCCCGTGCTTACAAAAAGACGTCACATCGCGAGGTCGCATTTTGTAAGTCAACAACTAGGACACAGCGCGCTGATTCCCCGCGCAGGTGGCTGGCAATCCCCTACGCGCGCGACAAAAAATGCAAGCAACGACGACGAAATCGTCCTGATTGCCTGATAAGCACCCCATGGCTTGGCCATAGACACCACCGCGCGTCTCATGCGTAGTCTTTGTCGCCGCCCGGCGTAGTGACATCAGCGCGGTGGTGAGGCTCCGGCCGCGCGATGAATGGGGCGGAGGCTGAAGTGTCCCGAGAATTCATGCGGGCACCTACGTCTGAACGAGGAAGATGCTCCCTTCGCTAGTAAAGAGGCGCGGCGATCGATGTAAACGAAAACGGCGCCAGAGCATGGCTCTGGCGCCGTTGCCAAAAATCCGCGGAATCAGGCGCTGAAAGAGCCGCTGTTGCCGGACGATGCCTGGGTTGATGTGAACTCGCTGGCGCGGCCGTTCAGTACCAGGGTGCCGGCGATCAGGTCATGCAGGCCCTGTTTGCGCTTGGTCCAGGCGACCATCAGGAAGCCGATGCAAAGAATGAAGGTGCTGAGATATTTCGCCGGGTAGCGACCCAGCGCACGCGGAAAGCTGATCCGCCGCCCCTGCATGTCGGTCACGCGGATGCCCAGTGCAAGCTTGCCCACTGTCGCCTGCCAGACCGAACTCTCGCAAAACGCAAAGTACAGCCAGGTGATGACGGTGATGATCAGAATGGCCGGCATCATCGTGCTATAGAACTGGCTCAACGCCGTCAGCATCACTTGAGGATCGCCCGGCGACGCTGCTTGTGCCTGTTTCATCGCCGCTTCCGCGGCATCGCCGCCCATCATCTTCTGGATGAGCATGCCGGGGATGTACAGGATGATGGCATCAAGAATGTAGGCGGCTACGCGCTTCCAGAAGCCGGCATAATCTTCCAGCGCGGCTGAGACAGTCGGCGCCGGCGGCATGCTGACCGCGGGCGGGGCGGACGGGGGTGTGCTCGACACGGCATCGGGAAACAGCACCGACAGTGGTTGCCAGTCGGCGAGACCTTCGTACCACGCCAGATCCTCGCGGCTGAGCTGGCCGCTGCGCAGCCACTGGCGCACATCGTCTTCCTTGTACGGGCCGTGCCGTTCGCCGTTCCGACCGATCCAGATTTCCATCGTGCAAACTCCCCAGGCTGGTCAAAGTCAGCATGATGCCATGACCGGGTGGCTCGGGGCTGTGAGGGTTAGGCGCGACGTCAGGGTTGCGCCATTCGCGCTTTCGCGTTCAGAACGTTCAATACCGCAAGCGATCAGGCCGCGTCCCGGCGCTTCAAGTGTACCAACAGCAGCGAAATCGCCGCTGGCGTGACGCCGCTGACGCGTGCGGCCTGGCCGATGGTCGCCGGCAGCGTGCGCTTGAGTTTGAGCAGCACTTCGGACGACAGCCCGCGCACTTTGTCGTAATCGAAGCTGGTCGGGATCGCAGTGTGCTCGTTGCGACGCTGGCGCTCGATTTCCTCGCGCTGGCGTTCGAGATAGCCGGCGTATTTGACCTGCACCTCGACCTGCGCGGCAACATCCTCGCGTTCAACCGCGGGGCCGAGTTCGGCGACGGTGGCGAGTTTTGCGTAATCGACTTCGGGCCGTCGCAGCAGATCCAGCGCACTGGTTTCGCGGCTTACTGCGATACCGAGCTGGCGTTCGATCGCCGCACCGAGTGCATTGTTCGGCGCCGCCCACAATGTGCCAAGGCGCTGCATTTCCTGTTCGACAGCGGCACGCTTGGCGCGCAACGCATCGAAGCGAGCCTGCGGCACCACGCCGAGTTGATGGCCGGTTTCGCTGAGGCGCAGGTCGGCATTGTCCTCGCGCAGATGCAAGCGGTATTCCGCGCGCGAAG
>Ga0302302_1000787_pt1 | contig 19379 bp, 17 predicted proteins | sample III_Palsa_E1_3_FD_198766 | JGI IMG/M metagenome (GOLD analysis project Ga0302302, IMG submission 198766) | Peat permafrost microbial communities from Stordalen Mire near Abisko, Sweden - III_Palsa_E1_3 | ecosystem: Environmental > Terrestrial > Soil > Palsa > Peat permafrost | place: Sweden...
TCCACCGACTCGCATTCCACCGGGATATGCCCCAGCTGCACCAACAGAAATCCGGCCAGCGTCTCAACCCCATACGCTCGCGGAAACTTCCAGTGCAGCTGCGTCACCAGGTCTCTCAAACTAGCGCTGCCATCCAACAGCAAACCACCACCAGCCGCAGGCAACGGCAGGTTCCGCCCCGTATCGAACTCGTCCTCCAACTCGCCCACAACCTGCTCCAGCACATCCTCCGCCGTGATCAACCCGAGAGTCGATCCAAACTCATCCACCACAATCGCGATCTGCCTTCGCCGATCCTTGAACTCCTGCAACAGCTCCACCGCTAGCTTGGTCTCAGGCACCACCAGCACATCCCGCATCACCTGCAACAGCGTGATCCCCGAAGCGCCGCGATTGCCCAACCCCTGCGCAATGCTACGAAAGTGAATCAGTCGCGCAACGTCCTTTGAATAAGCCACACCAATGATGTGGTCTCGCCCCTTCTCCGGGTCATACACCGGGATACGCGAGTGCTGCTCATCCACAATCCGCGCGCTCGCCTCTTCCAGCGTCATATCGGCAGGCAGCGAGAAGATCTTTCCTCGCGGCGTCATGATCTCGCTCACCGCCACCTGGTTGAGCTCGATCGCCCGATGAATCATCTGCTCCTGGAACGGTGGCAGCAACCCCATCCGCCGTGTAGCCGTGGCCAGCATCTTCAACTCTTCCGGCGAGTGCACTGAACTCTCTCCGCTCAACGGCGCATGGAACATGCGCAGGACCACCGTCGCCGACGCATTCATCATCTCCACCGCCGGCCGCGTCATCCGTATGAACACATCCATCGGCCCCGCAACCGCCAGCGCAATCCGCTCGGCCCGCTGCAGCGCTAGCGACTTCGGCACCAGCTCTCCCAGCAAGACCTCAAAGTACGTAATGACGGCGAACGCCAGCACCACCGCGGCAGAATGCGCATACAGCAAAGCATGCGCCTGCACACCCGGCAGCCGGCTAAGAAAGCCCACATGCGTCAATCCGTGGAGGATCGCATCGGCCAGTGCCGGCTCACCCAGCCCGCCCAGTGCCAGGCTGGACAGTGTCACGCCAAACTGCACTGCCGGCAAAAACTCATTGAGATTGTGTTTGAGACGGAGCGCCGTTCGTGCGCCGGGACGGTTCTGCGCAACCAGTTGCTCGATCCGCGTCTCCCGCACGCTGACCAGCGCAAACTCCGCAGCCACAAAAAAGCTGTTCGCCAGGATGAAGAAGGCGATCAGGCTTCCGTGAACAAGACTCCATTCCAGCATCGTTGGCCTAAAGTCTACACCGGACGCAGCAACGGCCCGCGGGGTCTACTCGCTCAGCGGGCCGTACATTCTGCAACCTTCGATAACCCTTACACAAGAACGCGCTTCAACGTCTCGTCGATCGTGTCCTTGGGGACGAACCCAACAATCTGCTCGGCAACCTTGCCGCCCTTGAAAACCAGCAACGCCGGAATGCCACGAATGCCGTAACGGCCAGGTGTCATATTGTTCTTATCGACGTCCATCTTCATAACCTTGAGCTTGCCGTCATACTGCTCGGCAACCGCGTCAACCACGGGAGCCAGCGCACGACAGGGTCCGCACCACGCTGCCCAGAAATCCACCAGAACCGGTGTTTCTGATTGCAAGACCTTCTGTTCGAACTCAGCGTCGGTTACTTCAGACACAAACTGACCTGCCATATCACTCATCTCCCTGGGTTTACTCGTCATTCGGCTTGTCCACACTATTTGCCGTCTGTCAAACCCACTCCATCATAGATGCTGCAGCGTGGAAAACGATGCGACAGGCCTACAGCATGGTTCGTTCAACGCCCAAGCCGATGCGCAGCGGCAATAGTTCCACTTCGGGACCCACCAGCGCCTGGACACGCGTCTCCCCCTCCAGCAAGGTCGTCCCCTCAGCCAGAAACACCAGAACCGAGGGCCCTGCCCCGCTCAGCGCAACGCCCGCAACCTCCGCCTCGTCCATCAGCGGAAGCAGCTTCCCCAGCAGCGGACACGCCTCTGCCCGATACGGCTGGTGCAGCCTGTCCTGCATCGCAGTCTTCAGCAGATCCAGCCGCCCCTGCGCGAACGCAGCCACCAGCAACGCTGCTCTCTGCACATTGAAGATCGCATCCACCTTGGAATAGCTCTCCGGCAGCAACGCCCTTGCCTGCTTCGTCGCGAAACTCGTTGGCTGAACGGCCAACAGCATCTCCCAACCACCCGTCTTCTCGACATCGACCCCGAAACTCGCGACCTTTACCGCGTCGCCATCCTGCGCCGATACAGTAAAGCCGCCATACCAGCAAGCCGCCACGTTGTCCGGATGCCCTTCCCGACGACAAGCCTCCGCCACAATCCCGCCATCACCCATCCGAAGCCCACCGAAGTGATCAGCCAACGCCACACCCGCGAGCAGCGCCGCCGCACTCGACCCGCACCCCATCCCCAGCGGAATCTCGTTGTGCAGCTTCAAATTCAGTGGCACTTCCTTCCCGCCCACGCGAGCCAGCACATCCCGATACGTATCCAGAATGAGATTGTGCTCGAGCGCGCCACACGGCGCCGCATCGCGCCCGGTAGCCTCTATCTGAAACGCCGCAGCAACCCTCGCCTCGATCGTCAACCGCATCGAAAGCGCCAGCCCGGCCGCATCGAACCCCGGCCCCAAATTCGCCGACGTCGCCGGCAGGCTCAACCGCAGCCCACGAATCTCTTTCTCCGCGCTCACGCTGGCATAGCCGATCTAGCTTGCGACTCAATCGCCCGTAGAACCGCATCGGCATCCGCATCAAGAACAATCGGCGCATGGCGTAAGCCGGCGATCTGTCCCCGTTCTTCTGCGCTTCCCATCTCGCTCTCTGTCAGCAACTCGCCCAGATGATATTTGATCGTGTACTCGGAATCCTTCAGAGTGTGTCCCGTGAGCAGAAGGACTGCCGTCTCTTCCTTCCCAACCCGTCCATCAGCCACCAACTTCTTCAGTCCCGCCAACGTCACCGCCGACGCCGGCTCGCATCCAATGCCCTCCGCACCGATCTCGGCCTTCGCCAGCGCGATCTCCCGCTCACTCACTTGCTCGCACCAACCGCCGGTCGACACCAGGATCTTCACTGCCTTCTTCCACGAGGCCGGATTGCCAATCTGAATCGCCGAAGCTCGCGTGTTCGCCGTGACGGGCTCGAGCGAAGCGCCCCCATTCGCCTGCATGCTTTGGTACAGAGGATTCGCGCCCTCCGCCTGGATCACACTGATCTTCGGCACGCGGTGAATGAACCCGAGATGCTTCATTTCCGCAAACCCCTTACCCAGCGCTGAACAATTCGCCAGGTTTCCACCCGGCACAATCACGTGATGCGGCACCTGCCACTCGCATTGCTCCAAAATCTCAAACGCCGGCGTCTTCTGTCCCTCCAGCCGATACGGGTTCACCGAGTTCAGCAGGTACACCGGCGCCCGCTGCACAATCTCGCTCAGCACCCGCACGCAGCCATCAAAGTCCGTCCGCAGCTGCAACGTCGTCGACCCATAATCCATCGCCTGCGACAGCTTTCCCCACGCAATCTTTCCCTCGGGAATCAGCACCATGCTGCGCAATCCAGCCCGAGCCGCATACGCCGCCATGGCCGCCGAGGTGTTCCCCGTCGAAGCGCACGCCACCCACTCAAATCCACTCGCCACCGCGACGGACAGCGCCGCCGTCATCCCTGTGTCCTTGAACGATCCGGTCGGATTCATACCCTGATGCTTGGCCAGCAGCCAGTTCAACCCCAGCATTGCAGCCGACTTCGGCATCTCGTACAGCGGTGTATTGCCCTCGCGAAGGGTCACGACACGGTCGTACTCAACAATCGGTAGCAGATCCCGAAATCTCCATACACCGCTCTGGTCAATGCCCATCGTCGACGTCCGACGCTCCTGCCAGAGGTATCGCAGCGCGCTCGGATTTGGCCGATTCTTCGGCGCCGGTCGACTCGCCGAGTAGCCCGCATCTACTCCCCCCCTCTCAGGCGCGCCCTCGCTCCACGGATACTCGACCTCGAACAGGTCGTCGCACGTGCGGCATCTAAAATTGCTCTTAGCATCCTTGGCGGCGATCCTTTCGCCGCATCCGGTGCATCGAAGGACATGTGATGAAGAATTCATGCTTTTCTCTAGGGTACCGTAAAGCGCTCTCGGCCTGCGCTGTGTCTGCCCTCTCCTCCCTATTTCTTGTCGTGATATTCGCAGGGCCGCTAGCCGCGCCTGCGCAATCTCCCAAAGAGCTTCACATCGCCGCTGCTGCGGATCTTCAGCCCGTGCTCCCCACCCTCGCCGCCGAGTACGAACAGGCCACAGGCGTCAAGATCATTCCCTCCTTCGGCTCATCGGCAACTCTTGCGCAACAGATCACCAACGGCGATCCTCAGGACCTCTTCCTCTCGGCCGACTACGTCCATCCCGAGCAACTGGTAGCCGCAAACCTCACCACCAGCCACGCCCCAACCCCCTATGCCCGCGGAGTCCTCGTCCTCTGGGCCCGCAACGACTCCCCCGCACAGCCACTCACCCTCAACGTTCTCACCAGCCCCAAAGTCCAAAAGATTGCCATCGCCAATGGCCTGCACGCGCCCTACGGTCTTGCAGCCGACAAGGCCCTCGCAAGCCTCGGTCTCACCGACAAGGTCGCCGGCAAGCTGGTCGTCGCTGAAAATATCGCCCAGACCGCCCAGTTCGCCGAGTCCGGTAACGCCCAGGTCGGCATCATCTCCCTCACCATCGCAAGCTCGCCCCACTTCCGCGATCTCGGCACCTTCGTCCGCTTCCCCCCTCAAAGCTACCCCGAGATCCATCAGTGCGCGGTCATCCTCAAGTCCTCGAAGAACCAGGAGGAAGCCCAGAAGTTCCTCGATTGGCTCACCAGCAGCAACATCCAGCAAAGCCTGACAAAATTCGGCCTTGATCCCGCGAACTAGCCTCTGCGCTACACCCAGTCGCAAGCTACAAGCTAGACTGGCACCACCATGGACTTTGCTGCTCTCGGCCTGACGCTTCGCCTCGCCAGCTTGACGACCCTCTGCCTGCTCCTGGTGGCGACACCTCTGGCTGCATGGATCGCGGGCGGCAACGGCATGGCGCGTCGCGCAGCCCAGGCAGCCGTCGCGCTTCCTCTGGTTCTGCCACCCACCGTGCTCGGCTTCTATCTCCTCGTCGGCCTCGGCCCCACGACCGCGCTCGGCCGCACGCTCATCACCCTCATCGGACATCCCCTCGCCTTCACCTTCTCCGGCCTTCTGCTCGGCTCCATGATCTACAGCCTTCCCTTCGCCGTGCAGCCACTTGTAGTTGCGTTTATTTCCATCGACCGCCCGACCCTCGAAGTCGCCAGCGTTCTCGGCGCCTCGCCCTGGACCGTCTTCCGTCGCATCACCCTTCCGCTGTCCCGCATGTCCTTCATCACCGCGGCAGTCCTCACGTTCGCCCACACGGTCGGCGAGTTCGGAGTCGTCCTCATGGTTGGCGGCGATATCCCCGGCGTCACTCGCACCCTTTCCATCTCGATCTTCGATCAGGTCCAGGAGCTCCGCTACACCGACGCGAATCTCACCGCCGCCGCACTCGTCGCGCTCTCATTCCTTGCTCTGCTGATCGTCTACGGCCGCGGCAACCGGAGGTCTGAGCTTGCCTGAGCCCCACCACCTCCTCCGCGTCAACGCGACCCTCGGACCTCTGCACGTTTCCGCAAAGATGATGCTATCCGCACCTTGGACCATCCTCTTTGGACCCTCCGGCAGCGGCAAGAGCACCATCCTGCGCGCCGCCTGCGGCCTCATCCCTTCCGCCGACGTAGACTTTACCCAGACTCTGCCCGCCGGACAAAACCGGCCGCAATCATCGCTCGAGCGCATCCCGACCCACCGCCGCAACCTCGCTTACGCTCCGCAGGGCACCGTCCTTTTCCCGCACCTCACCGTTCGCCGCAACGTCTCCTTCGCGACCGACATTCGCCGCCAACCTCACTCGGCCTCGATCGATTCAGCCCTCGACCTCTTCAACCTCTCCCCACTCGCCCATCGCCTTCCCCGCGACCTCTCCGGCGGAGAACGCCAGCGCGTCAACCTGGCCCGAGCCTTCGCCGTCCCCGCCCCTCACCTCATCCTCCTCGACGAACCTTTCACCGGCGTCGATCGCTCCCTGCGCGACCTTCTACTTCCCCGCATGCAACAACATGCCGCGCAGCAAGGCATCCCCATCCTCTCCGTCACCCACGACATCGAAGAAGCGCTCATCCTCAACGCCGAAGTCATTCGTCTTGAAAATGGAGTTATCCTCGACCAGGGTCCCGCCTCCCAGGTCCTCGCCCCAGAGCGTGCCCGCACGCTGCAAATCCTGCAACGTTAAGCTAGGGCGCTAGCCCACCAGCACTGGCTCGCGCTCCAGCGTGATCCCAAACCGCGCAAGCACCCCGCGCACAATCTCGTCCTGCAGCCGCTCAACATCCGCAAACGTCGCCCCACCCCGATTCGTCAGCGCCAGCGTGTGCCGAGTCGAAATCCCCGCTGGCCCCACCCCATACCCCTTCACAAATCCAGCCTGCTCCAACAGCCACGCAGCCGGGACCTTCATCGTCCCCTCACCCGCTGGCCAATGTGGCACGCTGCCCTCCTCCACCCCAACCGCAGCCGCAATCCCTGCCAGCATCTCCAACCCCACAATCGGATTCTTGAAGAACGATCCTGCGCTGCGGCAGTCCGGATCCCCCTCCACTAGCAACATGCCCTTCGTCCGCCGAATCTCCCGCACCGCCGCCGCCACCTCCATCAGCGTGACGCCTTCCTTGCCTGCGAACCTCCGCTGCAGGTCCGCATAGCGTAGATTCGGCTCCCCGTTTGCCCGCAGCCGAAACCTTACCCGCGTCACAAGGTACCGTCCTGGCTCATCCGTATTGAACAGGCTCTCTCGATACCGAAACCTACAGGCAGCGTTACGCAGTTCCACCCATTCCAGCTTCTCGCGATCGAACGCCCGCACCGACTCAATGGTCTCCGCGACCTCCTGCCCATACGCCCCAACGTTCTGCACCGGCGTCCCTCCGACGGAACCCGGAATCCCCGCCAGGCACTCCATCCCCGCCATCCCCAGCAACGTCATCCTCTCAACAAACCGGTCCCATACCTCGCCCGCCCCAACATCGAACAAATTTCCGCCCGACGTCTCGACACCCATCACGCCGACCTTCACCACCAACCCCGCAAACCCCGAATCCCGCACCAGCAGATTGCTTCCGCCGCCCAGCACAAAGAGCGGCACGCCATGCTCCTTTGCCCAGAAAACCGCCTCCACAACCTCTTCCTCGGTAGTAACTACGGCGAAATAGCGCGCAGCGCCCCCAATGCCGAACGTCGTAAACGGCGCCAGCGGTATCTCTTTCCGAATCTGTAACCCAGACGGCACGCTTCGAGACTACATCAGCCTGCCCGCAACAAAAATCACCCTTTGGCGCGACCGATTCCGGCCACGTACAATCAAATGAGCAAAGTTTCGTTTCACCACGACCAGGAGGCAACACGATGTACCCAGAGTTGATGCTCATACCGATGCGCGAAGAGCTGACCAAAGCCGGTGTTCTCGAGGCCCGCACCAGTGCCGAGGTGGATGCCGCACTGGCAACCCCAGGAACCACCATGCTCATCGTGAACTCCGTCTGCGGTTGCGCCGCAGGCAAGATGCGTCCCGGCGTTCGTCTTGCCCTGCAGCACACCACCAAGCCTGACCAGACCGTCACCGTCTTCGCCGGCCAGGATCGAGAGGCCACCGAGCGCGCCCGCAGCTACTTCCAGGGCCATCCCCCCACCTCCCCCGCCGTCGCCATCCTGCGCGATGGTCAGCTGATCTACCTTCTCCAGCGCTCGGCCATCGAGAACTCCACCGCCCCGGCCATCGCCCAGGAACTCACGCGCGCCTTTGACACTTACTGTGCCAAGTCGGTCGCGTAACGTTACGGCAACTCCACGAAACTCCAGAGAGGATGGCACCCGCCATCCTCTCTTTGTTGCTCAGAACCTCGCCATCACATGCAGTTCCCGCCTCCGTTCCCCTAGAGAGATCACCGCAGGCTGCCGATACATTAGCCATGTCAGTCCTGGATCGGGTTCCGAATTTCTCCTCGGTAGATCTCGCTGCACCACACGAGATGACATCGAAAGCTCCTTCTCCGGCTCTCTGGCTGGCCGGCTCCGGCGCAGCGATCACCCAGCTGCGAGGCCAGATTCATCGAGTTGCCCCCTATTTTCGGACAGCTCTACTTGTCGGCGAACCCGGCTGCGGCGAAGAAGCGGCCGCGCAACTCCTCCACCAACTGTCACCCCTAAGCCAGCGCCGATTCATCAGCCTTGATTCCTCCAATTCCCTCCCGCTTTTCGAAGAGGCTCGCTCAGAAGATGCCTTGGCATCAGTCGGCATGTTCTACATTTCCCGTTCTGACCAGCTCCCCGCCGCCGCGCAGGCCGCATTGCTTCGCCTGGTTCGTCGGTATGGGCCACAGGCTCCGCGCATCGTCGCCTTCGCAGAGCGGGGCCTGCGACCGCTGGTGACCGCGAACGGTTTTTCCCCCGAACTGGCAGAGTTCCTTGGATCCCTGCGCATCGCAATTCCCCCCTTGCGCGACCGCCGCGAAGATATTCCTCAACTGCTTTCAAACCTGCTGCAACGCGTCGCCACCCAGTCCAGCGCGCCTCTCCCGCAACTTGCTCCCGACCTCGTGGATGCCGCCCGGCTACTGCCCTGGCGAGGCAATCTACCCCAGTTATGCTCGGCCGCAGAAGGACTCATGGAGCGCGCGAATCGGCACATCCTGCATGCACCGGACCTCGATGCTGTCCTTGGCTCCATCTGCGCACCGGCTTCGGCCCATCCCCACGAAATCCGCATGATTCGCCTCGCCGATGTCATCCAGGAACACATTCGCTCCGTTCTCTTCGCCTGCAACGGAAACAAGCTTCGCACCGCCGAAGTCCTAGGCATCAGCCGCTCCACCCTCTACCGCATGCTCGACATACCAACCCACCCCTGCTCTTCTCAATCTGCCAACTCATCCACTCTGCGGATGGCAGGTTAAGCAAAGCTCTGTTGTTCCCGCAGGTGTCCTCTCGCATTTGGCAAGCCGCCCGCTTCCAGCCTTTGATAGCCTTGCTGCATGACCGCCATTCAAACGTGGGAGTCCGCCACTCGTCTACGCATCGCAGTCCTCGGCGCCGGCAAGATGGGCGGCATACTGGTTCAGGCATTCCTGCGCTCCGGCCTCTTTCCACCAGAACACGTAGTCGCCACGGTGGCCCACGAAGCTCGCGCCACTGCCCTTACCAAGCAGTTTGGCATCCCGGTCACGACGAACAATCTCGAGGCCGCCAAAGCTGCGGACATCCTCCTGCTCGGCGTAAAGCCACAACAGGTGAACGACGTCGTCACCGGAATCGCTCCGGCACTTCGCCCCGGTAAGCTGCTGATCTCTTTCGCCGCCTCGGTCAAGACCAGTGCCATCGAGCAAGCCGCCGGCTGCAACATCTCCGTCATCCGCGCCATGCCGAATACGCCCGCCATGGTCGGCGCCGGCATCACGGCCATATGCCGCGGCAACTTTGTAACCGATCAGCAGCTCGCCCTAGCCGAACAGATTTTCGCCACCGTCGGCCGCACCGTCATCGTCGACGAGAAACACATGGACGCGGTCACCGGTCTCTCCGGCTCCGGCCCCGCCTTCCTCTACATCATCATCGAAGCCCTTGCCGAAGCCGGCGTCAACGTTGGCCTGCCCCGCGACATCGCCACCCTGCTCGCTGCCCAAACCACCTACGGCGCCGCCAAGATGGTCCTCGAGACCGGCTCCCACCCCGCTCTACTCAAGGACGAAGTCACCACCCCCGCCGGCTGCACCGTAGAAGGCATTCTCGAACTCGAAGAAGGTGGCCTGCGCGTAACCCTCATCAAGGCCGTCAAGCGAGCGACGGAGCGAGCCCGCGAGCTCGCCGGAAGCTAGTCGCCACGCCCGTATACCGCACACATCTGTGTCCGTTCGCTCGTACAATCGATCCATGAGCAGCACAGTAGTTCCTATCTCGACCCGGGCCCGCAGCAGCCGTTCCCGCGCGCTCCCGCAGTATGCCGCAGTCGTCGTCGGGTTCATGGTGCTCGTTATTCTCGAAGGCGCCATCGTACGAGCCACCGGATCGGGCGCCGGTTGTGGAAACCACTGGCCCCTCTGCAACGGCGACTTCTTCCCCCACCATCCCCGTCTAGCCACGATCATTGAGTACACCCACCGATCCATGACCGGCCTGATTATTTCGCTGGTCAGCATCCTCATCGGCTGGACCTTTCTCGCACGCCCTCGCGGCGACCGCGCGCGCCGCGCCGTCGTCTGGTCCGGCATACTGCTGATCACCGAAGCACTCCTCGGAGCCCTCCTCGTCAAAGGCGGCTATGTCGAAAGCAACGCCTCCAACATGCGCGTCGTCATGCAGTGCATTCACTTCACCAACACGATGCTGCTGCTCGCCGCCATCACCCTTACCTGGTGGTGGCTGCGCGATCGGCCCGAGCCCTCCACCAACCTCCGCCCTCAAGCCCGCATGGTCGCCTGGATCTCACTCATCGCCACGCTCTTCGTAGGCGGCACCGGCTCCGTAGCCGCGCTCGCCGACACACTCTTTCCCCCAACATCCCTGCAAGCCACCTTCCTCCAGGACTTCGCCGCGCAGTCCCCCCTCATGGTCCGCATGCGCTGGCTGCACCCCGCAACCGCCATCATCGCGCTAAGCTGCGCCATCTGGATCGCCCTGCAACTCCGCAACAAGCTCGGCCAGTTAATCCTAGGCCTCGTCTGCCTCCAACTCCTGCTGGGCTCCGCCGACGTGCTTCTGCTCGCACCCACATGGCTCCAGGTACTCCACCTTCTCGGGGCTGACCTTTACTGGATCGCCCTCGTGGTCGCGTGCGCATCCATCCTCGCACCCGGCCGCCTGACTCCTGCGCACGCGGCGTCCACCTCTACACCCTAGCTCCACGGCTACTCCGTAGACGGGTGCCCATCCACGTCGTGCGCGACCTTCTTGGTTCCGTGCACCGTCTTGTGGTACCCCTCTTTGCTCACGTCGGCGGTCTTGTGCGCCGCCACCGTCGTCCCGTGCGCCGTATCGTGCGCTGCGACCTTCGTCCCGTGCTCCGTCTTATGGGCCGCGATTTCGGTCCCATGCGCAGTCTTGTGAGCGACCGTCTTGCTGGCGTGCGCCGTATCGTGCCCCGCGTCCTTCATATCCTGGCCAACGGTTTGCGCTTGCGCAGCCCCGACCACCAGTAATCCCGCCAGCGCCATTCCCGAAGCAATCAGCATCTTCTTCTTCTTCATTAACGTGCCTCCGCATCCTGCAGCAATCTTTCATAGGATGCGGCGTAACCCCTTCGAGGGCAGATTTTCACCGGCGGCCGCCTTGCCCCGCCCATCACCCAACCCGCAAAGTTTTATTAACACGCTTTAATCCAAGCTCTTCCCAATCGCCACTGCCGGATGGTAGATTCTTATGGCGTTACTGTATGATGATTCCCGACTTACAGTAAACGATTTCTGGCTTGCAAACTCGGGTAAACCCTCTGCAGCCGAACTCCGGCGCGTGGCAGCTGGTTCAGGAGATACAAAAGAGCAATGGCGCAAATTCAGGCAGCTTCCAACGTACGGTCGTCCAACGCGCTTCCCGGATCCACCAATTACAGTGCCATGGCAATGGTCACCACGTTGTTCTTCACCTGGGGTTTCTGCACGGTGCTCAACGACGCGGTCATTCCTCACCTTCAATCCATCTTTGAGCTCAGCTATCTCCAGGCGTCGCTCATTCAGCTGGCCTTTTTCAGCTCCTACTTCGTGTTCGCACTTCCTGCCGGCAAGCTGGTAGAGAAGGTCGGATACAAGTCCACGATGGTGATCGGCCTCGGCCTCATGTGCCTAGGCGCTCTCCTGTTCGTTCCGGCAGCCTCAGCCGCCACCTATTCGTTCTTCCTCATCGCCGAAGTAGTTTTGGCCGCGGGCGTCACCCTCCTGCAGGTCGCCGCGAATCCTTACGTCACCATTCTTGGCCCACCCGAAACAGCATCGAGCCGTCTCAACCTCACCCAAGCATTCAATACCCTTGGCGATACTGTTGCGCCCTACATCGGCGGTGCTTTTATCCTCGGCAAAATTGCAACACTGCCGCACGCAGGTCAACTCCAGGGCGCGGCCCTGCAGGCCTACCGCACGCATCAGGCATCCAGCATCAAGCTTCCCTTTCTTGCGATTGCGAGCGCCACGTTGGTCCTCGCGCTAGCCATAGCGCTGTATAAGTTCCCACGTCTGGAAGTGACGCAGGATTTCCGGCCGGGCGGCCTCGAGATCGAGAAAGATAGTATCTGGAATCACCGCCATCTCTATCTCGGTGCAATCGCGATCTTCATTTACGTCGGCGCCGAAGTCTCCATCGGCAGCTTCCTCGTAAAGTACTTCGCGGATCCGAACATCCTGGGCATCTCGCTCGAGAACGGCGCAAAACTCGTCACCCTCTACTGGGCCGGAATGATGGTTGGCCGATTCATCGGATCAGCAGCTATGCGCCGTATCGCCGCCAACAAGATCCTCATGTGGGCCGGCTTCGGTGCGGCCCTCCTGGTTGGCGGATCGTTGCTCGGCTCCGGCCACTTTGCCGCCGTTACCATTCTCGCCGTCGGACTGTTCAATTCCATCATGTTCCCGACCATCTTTACGCTGGCTGTCGCGGAGCTCGGCCCGCTCACCGGACGCGGCTCGGGTTTGCTGGTGCAGGCGATCGTTGGCGGAGCAGTGTTTCCCATGTTGATGGGCTACCTTGCGGACCATTACGGAATTCACCACTCCCTCCTGATGCCGCTCCTGTGCTACTTCTTCATCGCCTACTACGGATGGAACGGCTACAAAATTCAGCCTGGCGAAGTCCAATCTCATATCGAAGTAGCGAAAGCGTAAGCTTCGTTTCCACCGCTCTGCATCACTCGAACCCGGCCACGTCCGGAAGACATTAACAAGTTTCAGCCATACGAGGAGAACGAAATGGGTCGTCAAATGACAATGGGCGTCGTTGTAGGTAATCGTGGATTTTTCCCCAGCCACCTTGCCACCAGCGGACGCCTGGAAATGATTGCAGCACTTGAAGCCGTGGGAATCAAACCGATCGTGCTCACCCCCGAAGAAACCGCGCACGGGGCGGTTGAAACTTACGAAGACGCGAAGAAGTGCGCCGCCCTATTCAAGCAGCATGCCAAGGAAATCGACGGCATCATCATCACGCTCCCGAACTTCGGCGAAGAGCGCGGCCTCGCCGACGCCCTCCGCCTCGCCAACCTCAACGTTCCCGTCCTCATCCAGGCGACACCCGACACACCCGGCAAGATGGGCATCGCCTTCCGCCGCGACTCCTTCTGCGGCAAGATGTCGATCTGCAATAACCTAAAGCAGTACGGCATCCCCTACTCGCTCACGACCCTGCACACCGAAGCCCCTGACTCCAACGAGTTCAAGGCCGACCTGCAGTGGTTTGCCTCGGTTTGCCGCATTGTGCGCGGCCTGCGCAACGTCCGCTTCGGCGCCATCGGCGCTCGTCCCACCGCCTTCAATACCGTCCGCTACTCCGAGAAGCTTCTCGAGCGCTCCGGTATCACCGTCGAAACCCTCGACCTCTCCGAAGTCATGGGCCGCATCGAGAAGTCCAAAGACAGCGACGACGCTGTCCAGGCCAAGCTCTCCGCCATCAAGAAGTACATCCCGGTCGGCGACACGCCTGAACCCGCCCTCATGAAGATGGCCAAGCTCGGCGCCGTGATTGACGGTTGGATGGCGGCCTCCGAGCTCACCGTCTCCGCCGTCCAGTGTTGGACCTCCATCGAAGAGTACCTCGGCATCGTTCCCTGCACCGTCATGTCGATGATGAGCGAGCAGCTCATCCCCTCCGCCTGCGAAGTCGACGTCCTAGGAACCCTCTCCATGTACGCCCTCACCCTGGCCAGCGAGACGCCCTCCGCCCTCCTCGACTGGAACAACAACTACGGCGACAACCCCAACAAGGCCGTCTGCTTTCACTGCTCTAATCTCCCTAAACACTTCTTCCGCGAAGGCGTGAAGATGGACTACCAGCTCATCATCGCCGGCACCGTCGGCAAGGAAAACACGCACGGCACGCTTGACGGCACAGTGAAAGCCGGCGACATGAGCTTCGCCCGCTTCTCCACCGACGACTTTACCGGCAAGATCATCGGCTACGTCGGCGAAGGCGCCTTCACCGACGACCCGCTCAACACCTTTGGCGGCGCCGGTGTCGTCGAGATCCCCAACATGCAAAAGCTCCTCCGCTACATCTGCGAAAACGGCTTCGAGCATCACGTAGCCGCCAACTTCGCCACCGTCGCCAGCCCCGTCTACGAGGCCGCCTCCAACTACCTCGGCTGGTCCATGCACCGGCACGATTAGCTTTTTACTGAGTCACCACAAAATCAGGGCTGTGCGGGAAATTAACCTTCCCCCGTGCAGCCCTGATTTAGTCTCGTAACACGCATGGCTGTCCGGAAACAAACCGAACCCACCAAGAACCTTCCCCGCCGCTCCGCCAAAGCTCCCGCCCTCCCTCCCGGCGGCCGCCTCATCGACCGCGACGAGAGCTGGCTTCAGTTCAACTGCCGCGTCCTTGAAGAAGCCAACGATCCCTCCAACCCGCTGCTCGAGCGCGTAAAATTTCTCGCCATCACCGCCAGCAACCTTGATGAGTTCGTCGAGATCCGCGTCGCCGGTGTCCTGCAGCGCCTCGAAGAAGGCTTCAACCTTCCGCATCACCTTGATGCCGGAGGACTCACCCAATATGAGCGCATGCAGCGCGTTCGCGATCGCCTCCACCAGTTCAACAGCGATCAGGCTGCCAGCTGGAACGATCGCCTCGTCCCCGAGCTCAAGCGCGCCGGCATCTCCCTCCTCAGCTGGAAGCAGCTCCACAAGACGGATCGCGAGTTCGCCATCAAATTCTTCCAGGAGCAAGTCGACCCTCTCCTCACCCCCGTAACCCTCGACCCCTCGCATCCGTTTCCGCGCGTCCTCAACAAGGCTCTCTGCCTCGCTCTCCTGCTCCGCCACAAGCGCAAACTCAAATCTGGCACCAGCCCAAAAATCCTCGGCGTCATCACCATCCCGCGTTCCCTTCCCTCGCTTATCGCTCTCCCTGAGCACAAAGGCCAGCGCAACTTCCTTCTCCTCGAAGAGCTCATCGAAGCCCACATCGATACCATGTTCCGCGGCTACAGCATCCTAAACCGCACCGCCTTCCGCGTCACCCGCAACAGCAACCTCTACATGCAGGAGGAAGAGGCACGGTCCCTGCTAGAAACCGTCGCCGAGGAGCTGCACAATCGCCGCAAGGGCGACGCCGTCCGCATGGAGATTGACGCTTTCGCCTCCGAAGAGATCGCCGAACGCCTGCGAATCAACTTCGAACTCGAACCCTGGCAGGTCTTCCGCACGTCAGCGCCCATCAACCTCTCGCGCCTCATGAGCCTCTACAGCGCCGCCAAGATACCCGCGCTTAAATTTACCGAGTTCCACGGCCGCCGTCTCCACCTCGACCAATCCACCAAGCCGCCCACCAACATTTTCGCCGCGCTCCGCAAAGAAGACATCCTCCTGCATCACCCCTTCGACAGCTACAGCACCGTCGAAGACTTCATCGCCTCCGCCGCCGCCGACGACAACGTCATCTCGATCAAGCAGACCCTTTATCGCACCAGCGCCGACTCGACCATCTTCAGCGCCCTCAAGACCGCCGCCCAAACCAAGGACGTCACCGTTGTGGTCGAGCTCATGGCGCGCTTCGACGAGGCCTCCAACATCCGCTGGGCACGCGAGCTCGAAGACGCCGGCGTGCAGGTCTTCCACGGCATCTTTGGCTTCAAGACCCACTGCAAGCTCGCACTCATCGTCCGCCGCGACTCCGACGGGATCGTGCGCAGCTACGCGCATCTCGGCACCGGAAACTACAACCCAGTCAACTCGCGCTTCTACACCGACATCAGCCTGCTCACCGCGCGCTCCGAACTCACCGACGCCGTCCTCCGCGTCTTCCGCTACCTCACCGCCGACTGGAAAGCCGGTCCCAACGCCTACCGCCCTCTCCTGGTCGCGCCCGTCACGCTGCACAGTGACATCCTCGCCCTCATCGGTAGAGAAGTCGAACACGCCCGCGCCGGACGTCCCGCACGCATCATCGCCAAGATGAATGGCCTGCTCGACATCCCCACCATCGACGCGCTCTACGCGGCCTCGCAAGCAGGCGTAGAAATCGACCTCATCGTCCGCGGCATGTGCGCCCTTCGTCCCGGCATCCCCGGCTTCAGTGACCACATTCGCGTCCGCTCCATCATCGGCCGCTTCCTCGAGCACAGCCGCATCTTCTTCTTCGCGAACGGCGGTCCCGACGACGGACCCCAATCCGAAGTCTTCTGCGGCAGTGCCGACTGGATGACCCGTAATCTCTACGAGCGCTGCGAGGTCGTCTTCCCCGTCGTGGATCCCACCTTGAAACGCCGGCTGCGCGAAGAGATCCTCGATTCCTACCTCCGCGACAATCTCAAGGCCCGCCTCATGAGCCCTGACGGCTCCTACACACGATCGCCCATGTCCGTTCCGGCTCTTAGCGCTCAGCAATTGCTCATGGAGCTCTCGCGCTCTCCCCAGGAACGCCTCACCCGCGACAAAACCGTGGTGGTCGAAAGCACTCCGGCGGAAGAAGCGGAAAGCGTCCTGTCCAAGGAACAATCCGGCCTCTAGCCGTGCGCCTCACTACATCGCCAGCGCCCCAAACTGCTAAACTTACACTGTAGCGGCGTGGCACTTATCCCCACGCCAAAGGAGCACATTATGGCTAACCAGGGAAATGGCACACACAACGGCAACGGCGCAGGACTACGACTCAAGACCGGTTTGGCCGAGATGCTCAAAGGTGGCGTCATCATGGACGTCATGAGCGTCGCGCAGGCCCGCATCGCCGAAGAAGCCGGTGCTGTCGCCGTCATGGCCCTCGAGCGCGTCCCCGCCATGATCCGAGCCCAGGGCGGCGTCGCCCGCATGGCTTCCCCAAAACTCATCAAGGAGATCATGGCCGCCTCCACCATCCCCGTCATGGCCAAGGCCCGCATCGGCCACTTCGCAGAAGCCCAGGTCCTCCAGTCCCTCGGCGTCGACTTCATCGACGAATCCGAAGTCCTCACCCCTGCCGATGAGGTCTACCACATCGACAAGCACGCCTTCACCACCCCCTTCGTCTGCGGCGCTCGCAACCTCGGAGAAGCTCTCCGCCGCATCGCCGAGGGCGCAGCCATGATCCGCACCAAGGGCGAGCCCGGCACCGGCGACGTCGTCCACGCCGTCCAGCACATGCGCCAGATCACCCGAGAGATCAAGGCTCTTACGGTGCTCGGTGAAGAAGAGCTCTACAACGCCGCCAAGGTCCACGGCGCGCCTTACGAGCTTGTCCGCATGGTCGCCAAGGCCGGTAGGCTTCCTGTCCCCAACTTCTCCGCCGGCGGCATCGCGACACCGGCCGATGCGTCTCTCATGATGCAGCTCGGCGCCGAGACGATCTTCGTCGGCTCCGGCATCTTCATGAAGGAAGGCGCCATCCCGCTCGACATCGAGGACAACGCCGACGAGCGCGCCGAGGCCATCTCCCGCGCCCGCGCCATCGTCCTCGCCACCCTGCATTACGACGATCCCAAGATCGTCTCCGAGGCCTCCGAGGCCATCATCGGCAGCATGAAAGGTCTCGCGGCCGCAGCCATCGAAGAGAAGGACCTCATGCAGACCCGCGGCTGGTAACTTCTTCGAGCTGGAACTCGCGGAACAACTTACATCCTTTGACAGGCATCGCAGTAAGAGTCGGTTTATTCTCCACTTCGCTGTCCACAAAGGAACGTTAATGAAAAAGTTGCTGCCGCTCGTAATGCTTTCCGCCTTCATCTGCTCCAACGCCCACGCGGCTGACAAAGCCAAACTCGATGCCCGCATCGATGCAGCCCATCAAGTTCTTCATGAACTCATGGACACCCCCGACCACGGCCTTCCCGATAGCGTAGCCTCGCATGCTACCTGCGTAGCCGTTGTTCCAAGCTTCAAGAAAGCTGCATTCGTCGTCGGCGGCGAATACGGCCAGGGCGTCGTCACCTGCCGCACCGGCCATGGCTGGAGCGCTCCTGCCTTCATCCAACTCACCGGTGCCAGCTTTGGCTTCCAAGTCGGTGGCCAGGCTACCGACCTCGTCCTCGTTGCAGTGACACACGAAGGCGCACAACGTCTCCTGCATCAGAAGGTTAAGCTCGGCGGTGACATATCCGTGGCCGCCGGCCCAGTCGGCCGCGATTCTCAAGCCTCCACTAGCGTCCTCGCCAACGCCGGGTTCCTCACGTACTCCCGCAACAAGGGCCTCTTCGCCGGCGTCGACCTCAATGGCGATGTTGTCAACCAGAACATCGACGACACCGAGACGTACTACGGCCACGATGTCTCCTACCAGAAAATCCTGTCAGGCGGAGTTCGCACTCCCGCCAGCGCGGTCCACTTTGTCCGCACGGTCAACGAGCTCTTCCGCGCTCACGCACGTAACGGGAAATAACCTTAACTGAACCCTGAACATGAAGGCCCGATCACAGTCGTGATCGGGCCTTTTCTTTGCTTGCCCCGCATCAAACCCATCCACCATCCACCACGTAACTCTGATTAGTAATCGCCGAGCTATCATCCGCAGCAAGGAACAACACCAGCCGCGCCACCTCTTCGGGCAGAATCATCCGCTTCAATGACTGGTGTGCCAGCACCTGTCGCACATAATCCTCGGACAGCCACAATTTCTTCTGCCGCTCCGTAAGGATCGCCCCCGGCATTACGCAATTCACCCGCACCTCGTCCTCGCCAAATTCGTGCGCCAGCGCTCGCGTCATTCCCACAATCGCAGACTTCGCGGTCACATACACTGGTACATTCTTCGAAGGAATCACCCACGCAATCGATCCCATATTGATGATCGATCCCCTCCTTGCCGCTCGCATCGATCGGGCCACCGCCTGCGCCATAAAAAATTGCTGCTTCAGGTTAATCGCCATCCCCGCATCCCATGTCTCCGGGGTCACAGATTCGAGCGATTGCCGCGCATCATTCCCCGCGTTGTTCACCAGCACATCCAACCGTCCGCAGGACTCCAGCACGTGGTCAACGGTCCGCTGCAGCAAACCGAAATCGGTCACGTCGCAGTGAAAATAAGTGGGGGCACGCAGTCCGGCCTCCGTCATCCGCGCCACC
>Ga0302302_1000804_pt1 | contig 19177 bp, 18 predicted proteins | sample III_Palsa_E1_3_FD_198766 | JGI IMG/M metagenome (GOLD analysis project Ga0302302, IMG submission 198766) | Peat permafrost microbial communities from Stordalen Mire near Abisko, Sweden - III_Palsa_E1_3 | ecosystem: Environmental > Terrestrial > Soil > Palsa > Peat permafrost | place: Sweden...
CCGCGACAGTGAGTACTTCTTCAAGAAGATCAAAGTCGCCTTCCCCGGGAATCCGTGAAGAACCAAAAAAAAGCGGCGCGCCGTTTCAATGAAACGGCGCGCCGCAAGATCAAGCAGGAATCAGTGCTTTTCTTGCAGGTAGCGCTGGACGCCGGCCAGGATCTCGGCCTTCGCCTCTTCAGCGCCGACCCAGCCCTCGATCTTGACCCACTTGCCCTTCTCCAGATCCTTGTAGTGCTGGAAGAAGTGGCCGATCCGCTCCAGCCAGTGCGGCGAGACGCCCTGGATGTCGTTGATGTGCGCGTAGCCCGGGAAGATCTTCGGGGCCGGCACAACCACCAGTTTCTCGTCCGCACCTGCTTCGTCGGTCATCTTCAGCATGCCGACGGGCAGGCAGCGAATCACCGAACCGGGAATCAGCGGCAGCGGCAGGATTACCAACGCGTCCAGCGGGTCGCCATCGCCGCCCAGCGTGCCCGGCACATAGCCGTAGTTGCACGGGTAGCGCATCGGGGTGGACAGGATGCGGTCGACGAAGATCGCGCCGCTTTCCTTTTCCACTTCGTACTTGACCGGCTCGGCATCCTTGGGGATTTCGATGACGACGTTGATTTCGTTCGGCACGTCGCGGCCGGCGGAGACAAGATGCAGACCCATGAGATGTCCTTGGCGCAGATTGGGAAGTGGGTCTGCAAGGATACGCGAAACGCTGCTGCGTCGCAGCAATGGCGATAAGGCGGCTTATGCCTGCCGCTGAGTCTTGAACGGCCGTTCGCGTAGCCATTTGGTGGCGATCCACTTTTCACCGCGGATCACCGGCAGGCCGGCGTGCAGGGACGTGCGGTCACCGCCTTCGTAAGCGAAGTAGACGGCCGAACCGCGTCGCGCGGTAATCGTCAGCCCACTCTCGGGAAAGGCCGTGCCGCCGCCTTCCTCGGGGGTGTTCAGATACATCACCACGCTGGCGATGCGTTGGCCGCCCACCTTGGTCATCGGGCCAAAGCTGGGCAGTTCGGGATCGAACCAGTCGTAGTGCGGCTCGTATTCCTGACCCGGTCCGTAATGCAGGATCTGCAGACCTTCCCCGTGATTCACCGGAATATCCAGCAGCTGGGACAGGCGCTGCTCGATCAGGCTGACGAGTGGCAGCTCGTTGATCTTGAAGAACATGCCCTCGCTGGTACGCCGGTGATCCACCTGATGCCTGCCGTCGGTATCGACGGTGAGGGTACGCGCCAGCCGCGGTCGCGCCAGCTCGATCAGATCGGTGCATTCGCGCTCCGAAAGGAGTCCATCCAGTACCCGCACCGTGGGAGCCTCCATGTTGACCGAGACGCCGATAGCGCGCCCGTCGACGATGACCTGCGGTGCGGTGGGGTGCTTTGTGCGCAGGTCCTGCGGCGAGCGGGTTACCGCAGGCGCCGCGGCGATCGCCGGGCGGGTGGTCGCATTCAACGTGGCCAGCGGCAGCTTCAGCACTTCGGCGACAAAGCTGCGGCTTTGCCGGGGGTTGTAGCCGTTCTGCTCCATCAACTTCAGGACGGTCGGCACATCGTGCCCGGCGCGGGTGGTGGCAAGAATCCATTCGCGCAATTCGGGACGAATCAGGGTGCGTGTATTCATGGCGCTGTGACTTGATCGGTGTGGCGGAAAGTTTACTGCATGCACCGTCGCCGACAGTGTTGTTGCCGTGCGCAGCGAGCCAGCAGAAGCCGGCTCGCTGCGCACATGGAAACAGTAGCGAGGTTACTTCAGCTGATCCCACAGAAAGTCGTAGGCCAGGGCATGCATCAGCGCCGCCTGCTTGTTGTCGGCGCCGGCACCGTGGCCACCTTCGAGGTTCTCGTAGAACCAAACGTTGCCGAGGTCCATCGCCTGCATCTTCGCGGCCATCTTGCGCGCTTGCACCGGGCCCACGCGGTCATCGCTGGTGGTGGTGTAGAACAGCACCGGCGGGTAGTGCGCGTCTTTCTTCACGTTCTGGTACGGCGAGAACGTCTTGATGAAGTTCCAGTCCGAGGTATCCGGATTGCCGTACTCGGCCATCCACGACGCGCCAGCCGACAGGTGGGTGTAGCGCTTCATGTCGAGTAACGGCACTTCGCACGAGATCGCACCGAACAGCTGTGGATAGACCGTCAGCATGTTGCCCATCAGCAAGCCGCCATTGCTGCCACCTTCGGCACCGAGATGCTTTGCAGAAGTCACGCCGCGCTTGACCAGATTCTCGGCGACCGCGGCAAAATCTTCGTACGCACGTGGCCGGTTCGCCTTCAGCGCGGCCTGATGCCATGCCGGGCCGTATTCACCGCCGCCGCGAATATTGGCGACCACGTAGACACCGCCGCGATTCAGCCATGCACGACCGATGCTGCCGCTGTAATGCGGCTGCAGCGAGACTTCGAAACCGCCGTAGCCATACAGCAGGGCGCGGTTGGAGCCATCCAGCTTGATGTCTTTCGGCGCGATCTCGAAGTAGGGCACGCGGGTGCCGTCCTTCGAGCTGACAAAATGCTGGCTGACCTCGAACTTCGAGGCGTCGAAAAATGCCGGATCCTGCTTGATCGTCTCGGCCGGCACGCTGCCCAGTACACCGCGTTGCAGCGACGACGGCGTCAGAAAGCCGGTGACGCCGAGCCAGTACTCGTCGCTGTGGTCAGGATCGGTGTCGGCGATGGTGATCGTGCTCATGGCGGGTGCGCCCGGCATGGCTTCGCGCTTCCAGTCATCGCTGGTCGCCGACTTTTCCGGAGGCGTCAGCACTTCCACTCGGCTCTTGACGTCGTCCAGCACATCCAGGATCAGGTGATGCTGGGTCCATGCGTAGGTATCGAGCGAAGTATGCGCGTCCGGCTTGAACAGCACGGTGAAGTGCGGCTTGCCAGCCATGAATGCATCGAACTTGGTGGCCAGCAGAGCGCCGGACGGATAAGTCGTACCGGCCACGGTCCACGGCGACCGCGTCTGCACCAACAACCATTCGCGATGGGCATCGGCGGTGGCGTCGGTCGGCACGTCCACGCGCGTCAGCTGGTCACCGACGCGCTGGTACAGCTCGCTGTGAAAGAAATCCTTGGCGACATTGACGAAATCACGCTCGAACCCCGGCGTGCGGTCGTGCGAAGCGCTGACGGCCAGGTCGGTCGGCTTGCCTTCGTACACGATGGTGGCCGCCGCCAGCGGCGTACCGCGTTTCCACTCCTTGACGATGCGCGGGTAGCTCGATTCGGTCATCGTGCCCGGGCCGAAGTCAGTGCCGACGTAGATCGTGTTGTCATCGATCCAGCTAGCCTCGGTCTTCGCCACGGGCAGATCGAAACCGCCCTTGATGAATGCCTTGGTGGGAATGTCGAACTCGCGCACGGTCACTGCGTCGCCGCCATCCGGCGACAGCGAAATCAGGCAGCGTGTGTAGTTCGGCTTCAGGCACTGCACATCCTTGAACACCCAGCGCTTGTCTTCGGCCTTGTTCAGCGCGTCGATGTCCAGCAGCACCTCCCACTGCGGGTTGGCCTTGCGGTACTCGGCAAGCGTCGTGCGCCGCCAGATGCCACGTGGGTGCGCCTTGTCGCGCCAGAAGTTGTACAGGTGCTCGCCCATGCGGCGGACCTCGGGAATCCGCGCATCCGAATCGAGCACCTCAAGAATGCTGTCGCGGGTTTTGGTGAACTCGGTGTTGTCGACGAACCGCTTCGTCGTCACCGCATTCTGTTGCTTCACCCAATCCATCGAGCGAGCGCTGTGGATGTCCTCCAGCCACAGGAACGGATCATTGCTGGCCTGGGCATCTGTGGCGGCGGGGGCGGGTGGGTTGTTCTGGGCGTTGGAGTTGTTCATGCCGCCCAGTGTGACGCCGAGTGCCAACATCAGCCAGACCGATTTCATCGTGTGCCTCTCATTTGCGGTGGACGTGTGCAGGTAATGCGGCGGATGCCGCCCGCAATCGATCGAGCGTACCCGCAGCATGGCATGGCTGCCCGTGACTAAAGTCAGGGCCGAAAGAAGTCGGGAGCAAAAGAAAAGCCCCACACGGGGCGGGGCTTCGTTCTAGTTCGATGCGGCTTGATCCTCACCTCACCCCCTCACCCGCGAGCGGGTGAGGGGGTTTGTAGCGTGCGGCCTCCCTCGTCACAAGTTCGAGGTAACGCCCATGGTCAGAGCAGCGGGATGAGCAACAAGGCCACGATGTTGATGATCTTGATCAGCGGATTCACGGCCGGACCGGCGGTGTCCTTGTAGGGATCGCCGACGGTGTCGCCAGTGACCGCTGCCTTGTGTGCATCCGAACCCTTGCCGCCATGGTGGCCGTCTTCGATGTACTTCTTCGCGTTGTCCCACGCGCCACCGCCGGTGGTCATCGAGATCGCCACGAACAGGCCGGTGACGATGGTGCCGATCAGTACGCCGCCAAGCGCTTTCGGCCCCAGCAGCAGGCCAACCACGATCGGCACGGCCACTGGCAACAGCGACGGCACGATCATTTCCTTGATTGCTGACTTGGTCAGCATGTCCACCGCGCGCGAGTAGTCCGGCTTGGCCGTACCCAGCATGATTCCCGGTATATCGCGGAACTGCCGGCGCACTTCTTCCACCACCGCACCGGCGGCGCGACCGACCGCTTCCATCGCCATGGCGCCGAACAGGTACGGGATCAGGCCGCCAATCAGCAGGCCGATGATCACCATGTGATCGGAGAGGTCGAACACGAAGATCTGTCCGGGATGCGCGGCCTGCAGGTTGTGCGTGTAATCGGCGAACAGCACCAGCGCCGCCAGTGCCGCCGAACCGATCGCATAGCCCTTGGTCACCGCCTTGGTGGTGTTGCCAACCGCGTCGAGCGGGTCGGTGACACCGCGCACTTCGGGCGGCAGATCGGCCATCTCGGCGATGCCGCCGGCGTTGTCGGTGATCGGGCCGTAGGCATCCAGCGCCACGATCATGCCGGCCATCGACAACATCGCGGTGGCAGCGATGGCGATGCCGTAGAGGCCGCCCAGGGCAAACGCGCCCCAGATCGCCACGCAGATCACGATCACCGGCATCGCCGTCGATTTCATCGACACACCCAGACCGGCAATGATGTTGGTGCCGTGGCCGGTGGTGGAAGCCGCCGCGATATGCTGCACGGGCTTGTACTGGGTGCCGGTGTAGTACTCGGTGATCCACACGATCGCACCGGTCAGCGCCAGCCCGATCAGTGAACAACCCCACAGATTCAAGCTGCCGTAGGACGAGTCGCTCATCAGCTGCGTCGTGATCGGATAGAACGCGATGGCGGCGAGTACCGCCGACACGATGACGCCTTTGTACAGCGCGCCCATGATCGAACCACCCGCCTTTACCTTGACGAACAGCGCGCCGATGATCGAGGCGATGATCGACGCGCCGCCAAGCACCAGCGGATACAGCACGGCGTTGGCGCCGGCCGTGGATACCATCAGGCCGCCAAGCAGCATCGTGGCGATCAGGGTTACCGCATAGGTCTCGAACAGGTCCGCTGCCATGCCGGCGCAATCGCCCACGTTGTCGCCCACGTTGTCGGCGATCACGGCCGGGTTGCGCGGGTCATCCTCCGGAATGCCAGCCTCGACCTTGCCGACCAGATCGGCGCCGACGTCCGCACCCTTGGTGAAGATGCCGCCACCCAGGCGCGCGAAGATGGAGATCAGCGAGGAGCCAAACGCGAGCCCGACCATCGCATGCAGCGAAGCATCGCTCGAGTAGCCGAAGTGCCGCAGCACATCGTAGTAACCGGCCACACCGATCAAACCGAGGCCGACCACCAGCATGCCGGTGATTGCACCGCCGCGAAATGCCACGTTCATGGCCGCAGCCAGGCCGCGGCGCGCGGCCTCGGCCGTGCGCACGTTGGCACGCACCGAGACATTCATGCCGATATAGCCAGTCGCCCCGGAGAGAATCGCGCCGATCGCAAAACCCAACGCGGTGGTCCAGTTCAGGGCAAAGCCGACTACCAGAAAGAGCACCACACCGACCACCCCGATGGTGGTGTACTGGCGATTGAGGTAGGCGCGTGCACCCTCCTGGATCGCCGCGGCTATCTCCTGCATCCGATCATTGCCGGGCGACTGCGCCAGGATCCAGCGCACTGAAAACGCACCATAAAGAATGGCCACCACCGCACAAGCCAGCGCTATCCACACACCATACTGCTGCAGCATCGGAACCTCCCCACGAGTTATCGTCCCAGGAAACCGGAATGCCGTTGACACCCGGCGGCGGCCGTCAAGAGCGAGCGGCCTGGTCGAGTATAGGCAGAGGTTGTGACGTATCGCGTTGTGCGGCGCAACGGATGCAATGCGGCCCAGTCACTCCCTGAAACCCATGGGCAGGTTCCGCTTGCATGGCATTCCCTGGCCACCCTAAGCTCGGGATTGGCTGCACTGGGACGGGGGAATCGGATGCCGTGGCGCGTACTGGGCGTAATCATTGCCGTCTCGCTCTGCCTGTACGGTTTGGCGTGTGTCTACCTTTATCTGAATCAGCGGCAGCTGATCTATATGCCGCAGTCGAGCCGGCAGGTGCTGCATGCACCGGACTTCGTGCTGTCGCGGGATACCACGGTGCTGCGTGGTTGGGTTGTCAACCCGGGGCAAGCCAAGGCGCTGCTGTACTTCGGCGGCAACGCCGAGCGCATCGAAGATTCGCGCGAGGATTTTTCCCGCGAGTTTCCGGATCGCACAATCTATCTGCTGCCTTACCGCGGTTATGGCATGAGCGGCGGCGAGCCCAGCGAGACGGCACTGATCGATGATGCGCTGGCGTTGTATGACGAAGTGGCGCGTCACCACACGGACATTGCCGTCATCGGTCGCAGCTTGGGCAGCGGTATTGCGATGCAGCTTGCCGCGCGACGGCCATTGGAACGACTGGTGCTGGTGACTCCGTTCGACAGCTTGCTGCGCGTGGCACAACACGCGTACCCCTACGCGCCGGTATCGCTGTTGTTGAAGGATCGCTACGAATCATGGCGCGTTGCCGGGCAGTTGCATTGCCCCGTGCTGGTGCTGCGTGCCGGTGATGACCTGGTCATCGCTGCGGCACGCACCGCACAACTGGTGGCCAGCTTCGCCACGCCGCCGGCGGAACGGGAGATCGCCGGAACCGGACACAATACGATCCAGGATGATCCCTCGTATCAACGCGCACTCGACGCCTTCCTGAGATCGTCGGGATCGCGTAGGTTGGGGTGAGCGCAGCGATGCCCAACAAGTCCCTCAAGCATCCCGCAAAGACGTTGGGCATCGCTGCGCTCACCCCAACCTACGCGATGGGTTACGCCAATCCGGAAGGTGACTAGCCGGTGCCATGAGCCCGCAAGGCCGAATTTGCGTTTGCCTTCAACCCATCAAGTGCCGAACGCAGGCAGCTTTTGCGCCACGGCGAAATTCTTCAACGTTACATATTCAGGCAGCCCGTTCTTGCCATACGGCGGCGGTGCTTCGCCCTGGATCAACGGTGCGAGGTATCGGCGTGCGGCGGCGGTAATGCCGAAGCCGTCGCGGCTGATGAAACCCTTAGGCATTTTCTTTTCGCGATTGGCGATCTTCGCCAGCTCGGCCGGCTCGATCTTCCAGCGGTACGGGGCATCGGCGGTGCGCACGATCACCGGCATCACCGCGTTCATGCCTTTCAGTGCGTAATCCACCGCGGCTTTGCCGACCGCGTAGGCCTGCTCGGCATCGATTCTGGAGGCGGCGTGCCGGGCGGAGCGCTGCAGGTAATCGGGCAGCGCCCAGTGGTACTTATAGCCCAGTTTCTCTTTCACCAAGGCCGCCAGCACCGGCGCCACGCCGCCGAGTTGCGCATGCCCGAACGCATCGCGCGTGCCCGCCTCGGCGAGGAACTGGCCCGCCGCGTTGCGCACGCCCTCGGAGGCGACCACGGTGCACCAGCCGACGCGCTCCACGGTCGCCTTCACCTTGGCCAGGAAGGCTGCTTCGTCGAACGCGTTCTCGGGGAACAGGATGATATGCGGCGCAGCATCCGCGCCCTCACCGGCCAGCCCGGCCGCGGCGGCGATCCAGCCGGCATGGCGGCCCATCACTTCGAGAATGAACACCTTGGTCGAGGTCGAGGCCATCGAGGCCACGTCGAGACTCGCTTCCAGCGTTGAAATGGCGGTGTACTTTGCGACCGAGCCGAAACCGGGGCAGCAGTCGGTGACGGCAAGGTCGTTGTCCACGGTCTTGGGCACGCCGATGCAGCGGATGTCGTAGCCCATGGCCTTGCCCAGCTGCGAAATCTTCAGCGCGGTGTCAGCCGAGTCGTTGCCACCGTTGTAGAGAAACCAGCGAATGTCATGGGCGCGGAATACATCGATCAGCCGCGCGTATTCGGCACGGTTTTCTTCCAGCGATTTCAGCTTGTAGCGACAGCTTCCGAAGGCGCCGCCGGGGGTGTGACGCAATGCCGCGATCGCTGTCTTCGATTCCTTCGAGGTATCGATCAGCTCCTCGCGCAGCGCGCCGAGGATGCCGTTGCGCGCGGCATAGACCTTCACGCCCCGGGCGCGTGCGGCCTCGATCACGCCGGCAGCCGTCGCATTGATCACGGCCGTAACGCCGCCGGACTGGGCGTAAAGCAGGTTGCCGGTGATGGCGGCAGGGCGGCGGGTCGGGCTCATGGGTATCCTCATCGCAGTAGTCGTTCGGGCGGTCATTTGGACACAGAGACAGGCGGAAACGGCGTGTCGGTGGTCAGGGGCAAATCTTTTGGCAACAAGCACTTGGCGACCGGTGGCCGACGCCGCCGTTTGACGGCACCGGGTGCAGACGCTAATTTGACAGCTAAATCTGGATACGGACGGGCTGTGGCAGTGTGCGACAGCCCGCCGAACTTGTGGAGCATTATGCGACTCGTCCTACTTGGTGCGCCCGGCTCGGGCAAAGGTACGCAGGCCGCCCGGCTGAAGACGGAATTGGGCGTGCCGCATATCTCGACCGGCGACATGCTGCGCGCCGCCGTCGCGGCGGGTACTGCGATGGGACTCAAGGCCAAGGCGGTAATGGATGCCGGCCAACTGGTTTCCGACGATATTCTGCTCGGCATGCTGGAGGATCGTCTGTGCCAGGACGATGCCAAGGCCGGCTTCATCCTCGACGGTTACCCGCGCAACCTCGCCCAGGCGGACGCGCTCGATCATCTGCTTGACCGCATCGGCCAGCCGCTCGATGCCGTAGTGAAGCTGAAGGTGCCGAGCGAAGTGATCATCGGCCGCTGCGAAATCCGCTTCAAGGCCGAAGGCCGCGCCGACGACAATCCGGACACGGTGCGCAAGCGTCTGGCGATCTACGCCGAACAGACCGCGCCGGTGGCGGATTTCTACGCCAAGCGCGGCAAGCTGCAGATCGTCGACGGTGTCGGCGAACTCGACGAAGTCACCGCGCGAGTCAAACGCGCGATCGAGAACGAGTCGGCCGCAGCAAGCGGCTGATTTTCAAAGGTCGCCACCTGGCAACCCGTGGGCTGACCGCGATCGCGTCACCCGACGGCAAACTTCACGCGAACATCCTCCATACCATCAGGTAGCTCATGCGTCTGCACATCCTCGGCATCTGCGGCACCTTCATGGGCGGTGTCGCCGCGCTGGCGCGAGAACTGGGCCTGGAGGTCGAAGGTTCCGACGCCAGCGTCTACCCGCCGATGAGCATCCAGCTGGAAGCGCTGGGCATCGAATTGATGCGGGGTTATACCGCCGAGCACCTGCAGTCAGCGCCTGATCTCGTGGTGGTGGGCAATGCGATGACCCGCGGCAACCCTGCCGTGGAATACATGCTGGACCAGCGCCTGCGCTACATCTCCGGTCCGCAATGGCTGGGCGAGACGCTGCTGGCCGATCGCGATGTGCTGGCGGTCGCCGGCACCCACGGCAAAACCACCACCACCAGCTTGCTGGCCCACCTGCTGGAATGCGCGGATCTCTCGCCCGGCTTCCTGGTTGGCGGCGTGCCGGGCAATTTCGGGGTGTCGGCACGGCTGGGGCAGGGCAAGCCGTTTGTGATCGAGGCGGACGAGTACGACACCGCATTTTTCGACAAGCGCTCGAAGTTCGTGCACTACCGGCCGCGGATCGCGATCCTCAACAATCTCGAATACGACCATGCCGACATTTTTCCGGATATCGCCGCGATCCAGCGCCAGTTCCACCACCTCGTGCGCACGGCGCCGGGCAATGGCCGGCTGATCGTCAACGCACACGACCACTACCTCGCCGAAGTGCTGGCAATGGGCTGCTGGACACCGGTGGAAACATTCGGCATCGGTCTGGGCGACTGGCAGGCCACACTGATCGAAGCGGATGGCTCGGCCTTCACGGTGCACCGCCACGGCGAGCTGATCGGCAACGTGCGCTGGCCGCTGCTTGGCAACCACAACGTGATGAACGCGCTCGCCGCACTGGCCGCTGCCACCGCAGCAGGCGCCGATCCACAGGCGCTGCTGAGCGCGTTCACTAGCTTCGAGAGCGTCAAGCGACGGATGGAACTGGTGGGTGAGGTGAACGGCGTACGTGTCTATGACGACTTCGCCCATCACCCCACCGCCATCGCCACCACGCTGGCCGCGCTGCGCGCAAAGATGGGCAAGGCACGCATCCTGGTGGCACTGGAGCCGCGCTCCAACTCGATGCGTCAGGGCGCGCACGCCGAGGCACTGGCGCCGTCGTTGAAGGACGCCGACGCAGTGACGTTCCTGCATCGCCCTGAACTGCCTTGGGATGCTGCCCAGGTTACTGCGGCACTGGGTGGCCGCGGCAACACCGCGCCAACCGTGGATGCGTTGATCGATGCGCTGTGCGCCCAGGTCCAGCCAGGCGACCAGGTGATCTTCATGTCCAATGGCGGCTTCGAGGCTGCGCCACGGCGCTTCGTCGAACGTCTGCGGCGGTACTGAACCCCGTTTTGGCGTGATGGGCGCCGCTGACCCGATGCCGCGGCATCGCTACACTCGTCGTATGGCCGCACAATCTCCACTCATCGAGATGCCACTGTTCCCGCTAGCCACCGTGTTGTTCCCCGGCGGGCAGCTCCAGCTGCGCATCTTTGAACCGCGTTATCTCGATCTGGTGCGCGAGTGCTCGCGTAACGACACCGGGTTTGGGGTGTGCCTGATCCTTGATGGGCGTGAGGCAGGCATGCCTGCCGTGCCGACCGCCATCGGCACCATCGCGCGGATCAGCGATTTCCACCGCGACGAAGACGGCCTGCTCGGCATCGTCGCCGAGGGCGGTTCACGTTTCCGGGTCGAACGCAGCCGGGCGCGAGCCGATGGTTTGCTGCGTGGTGAAGTCGAGATCTGGCCGACCGAGCCGGAGCAGCAGGTGCCGGTGGAATTTGCCTTGCTGCAGAGCATTCTTGAGCGGCTGATCGAGACGATGGCGCCGCACTGGCGGCATGCGCCGCGCAGCGCTTACGACGATGCCAGCTGGGTGGGTTTTCGTCTGGCCGAGCTGCTGCCATTGGATCCGGTTGAGCAGCAGCGCATGCTCGAGCTCACCGATCCGGTACTGCGGCTGGCGGAGTTACGCGACATCCTGCCGCGTTTTCAGAAACCTTAGACTGGCATTTTCGACGGAGTCGACGCAATGGACAATCTCGCTGGCAAGACCTTGTTCATCACTGGCGCCTCGCGTGGCATCGGGCTGGCGATCGCGCTGCGCGCTGCCCGCGACGGCGCGAATATCGTGATCGCAGCAAAGAGCGGCGTGGCCAATCCGAAATTGCCCGGCACCATCCATACCGCAGCGGCCGCGATTGAAGCCGCCGGTGGCAAGGCGCTGGCGCTGCAAGTGGATATCCGTGAAGAGGAGCAGGTGGTCGCTGCCGCTGCGCAGGCGGCTGAACATTTCGGCGGCATCGATATCGTGGTCAACAACGCCAGCGCGATCTGGCTGGCCGGTACCGCCGATACGCCGATGAAACGCTTCGACCTGATGCATCAGGTCAATACCCGCGGCACCTTCCTGGTCACCCGCAGTTGTCTGCCGTATCTGAAAGAGGCGGCCAACCCGCATGTGCTGATGCTGTCGCCACCGCTGAACCTCGACCCTAAATGGTTCGCGCCGCATACGGCCTACACCATCGCCAAATACGGCATGAGCCTGTGCGTACTGGGCATGAGCGCGGAGTTCGCGCCGCTGGGCATCGCGGTAAACGCCTTGTGGCCGCGCACGGTGATTGCCACCGCCGCGATTGCCATGATCGATGGCGTGAAGGCCGAGCATTGTCGTCGGCCGGAAATCGTCGCCGATGCCGCACATGCCATCTTCACCCGGGCAGCGCGTAGTTTCACCGGCCAATTTGCCATCGACGAGGACGTTTTGCGGATGTCCGGGGTAACTGACTTCGAGGCCTATGCGGTAAGCCCTGGTACGCCGCTGTTGCCGGATTTATTCCTCGCCTGAACCCGCTGTATTGGCGGTCTGAGTGGATTTTGGCGTGCCTGTGGGATGTTCCCTGACAGGCATTTAGGCCGTTCCCTGACAGGAAGTCATCTCAGTGCATCAATTGTGGCGTATAGTTCGCCACTCTATTGACAGCAATGTTCTTCTGTGCCTAAGCCATGACTGGCGGTCAGCCGCCGGTAGCGGACAACCAATAAACAGGATGGTGGACGGGAGGGGACGATGGACGACACTGCGAGGGGCGGGCGTTGCGTGGTCTGGTTCGGTGAGCCGATCGCAGCGGAGCAACAATCCTTGGCCAAGTCAGGCTGGTCGGTCCGGGTAGCCAATATCAAGGCGCGCGAAGGGGTTGGGGTCCGCGCCGGTGAAACCGTGGTGGCGATGGCTGATTTCCGCCACGGCGATGACGATGTCCTGCAGGCGATGGGGCGCCAGATCGCCCAATACCCACGGGTGCCGTGGATTGCGCTGGTTTCTTCCGAAATGCCGACGCAGCAGCCGCTGGTAAAGCGCATCCTGCTCAATTGCGCCGAGTTATTCACCGCACCGATCGATATGCCAAGGCTGCTGGAGACGCTGGCGCGCTTCAGTGACAGCAAGCAGCCGCAGCCCGTGGTGGCCGAGCCGGACTCGCTAGGCATGGTCGGGCAGAGCGCCGCGATGCTGGCCGTGCGCTCGAGCATCCGCAAATACGCCCCGGTGGATCTGCCGGTACTGATCACGGGTGAAACCGGTACTGGCAAGGAGGTTGCCGCAAGCGCGCTGCACGAGCTGTCGGTGCGCTCCACGCGGCCGTTCGTCACGATCAATTGCGGTGCGCTGCCGTCCAACCTGGTCCAGTCAGAGCTGTTCGGGCATGAGCGAGGCGCATTCACCGGCGCCAATGCGCGGCGGATCGGCCACATCGAGAGCGCATCCGGTGGCACGGTGTTCCTGGATGAGATCGGCGACTTGCCGCTGGACGCGCAAACCAGCCTGCTGCGCTTCCTGCAGGAGGGCACCTTCGAGCGAGTGGGCAGCAGTCAGCCGATCCGTGCGGACGTGCGCGTGCTGGCGGCCACTCATGTCGATCTGGAGACGGCGGTAGCCGAAGGTCACTTCCGCGAGGATCTCTATTACCGCCTGAACGTGCTGCGCCTGCGCATGCCGGCATTGCGCGAGCGGGCGGAGGACGTGGAGATGCTTGCGCAGCATTTTCTCGATGCCTTCCGCGAGCAGCACCATAGCCATGCCCGTTTGTTCAGTGGTTCTGCAAAGCAGGCGATGCGTGCGTTTTCGTGGCCCGGCAACGTACGCGAATTGCTCAACCGGGTGCAGCGTGCCGCGGTGGTGGCTGAAGCCACCTTGATCAGCGTGGCCGATCTGGACCTGCAGGACGCGCCGCTGACAAACGGCCATCGCTCCAGTCTGGGGTTGAGTCGCGTGTCAGCCGAGCGCGAGGCGGTGGAGATCTGTCTGCGCGAAAGTCGTTTCAACATCAGCGAATGCGCGCGCCGGCTGAAGGTGTCGCGGGTCACCGTCTACCGCTTGTGCAAGAAACATCAACTGGTACCTGAGCAGCTGCGCTGAGAAAGCCCAGTTACGCCGGGGAAGCATGATGTTCGTCCAAGCGGGCGGACTGTGCTGCTGGCCCCACCCTCGTCGGCTCTGCACATCGTGCAAAAGCCAGCCGCGGTTTATGATGCGCGTCAGCGCAGGCCGCCGCGAGGTTCGCGGGCGCTCGCGTTCCTGATCATCTCCATTGAAGGCGTTGTCCTGGCGACGACGCCCGGAATCCACCATGCAGGCAAAAGATCACTCCACGCAGTCCCTGATCGATCTCGGCAAGCGGTACTGGGTACCGGTATACAAGCCGCGCGAGCTGGTGCTCGATCACGGCAGAGGCGCGCGAGTGTGGGATACCGGTGGCAAAGAGTACGTCGACTTTGGCGCCGGCATCGCGGTGAATGCGCTGGGTCACCAGGATGCGGATTTGCTGGCTGCGCTCACCGGGCAAGCGCATAAGCTCTGGCACAGCAGCAACATTTTCTACTCCGAGCCACCGTTGCTGCTGGCCGAAGAGCTGGTGCGCGCATCGCACTTTGCCGAGCGCGTGTTCCTGTGCAATTCCGGCGCCGAGGCGAACGAGGCGGCGATCAAGCTGGTGCGCAAGTGGGCGGCCTCCAAAGGGCGCGCGCCGGAGCAGCGCACCATCGTCACGTTCCGCGGCTCGTTCCACGGCCGCACGCTGGCCACTGTCACCGCTACCGCACAGCCGAAGTACCAGGAAGGTTACGAGCCGCTGCCGGGCGGTTTCCGCTATCTGGATTTCAACGACGTCGCTGCGCTGGAAGCAGCGTTTGCCGAGGGCGGTATTGCCGGCGTGATGCTGGAGCCAGTGCAAGGCGAGGGTGGCGTGCTGCCGGCCGCGCCGGGATTCCTCAAGCGTATCCGCGAACTTTGCGATCAGTACGACGCACTGCTGGTGCTGGACGAAATCCAGTGCGGCATGGGCCGTACCGGGACCTTGTTCGCGCACACCCAGGACCATGTGCAGCCGGACATCGTGACGCTGGCCAAGGCGCTTGGCTGCGGCTTTCCGATCGGCGCGATGCTGGCCGGCCCCAAGGTGGCCGAGGTGCTGCAATACGGCGCGCACGGCACCACGTTCGGTGGCAATCCGATGGCGGCGGCGGTGGCACGCGTCGCCTTGCGCAAGCTCGCCTCGCCAGCGGTACTGCTGAATGTGGAGCGGCAGGCGAACGATCTGCGTACCGGACTGGCGCGCATCAACCACGAACTGAATTTATTTGCCGAAGTGCGCGGGCGCGGCCTGATGATCGGCGCCGTGTTGAACGACGCGCACAAGGGCAAGGCTGGCGAGATTCTCGATCATGCCGCCGCGCATGGTCTGCTGTTGCTGCAGGCAGGCCCTGACGTGCTGCGTTTCGTGCCGCCGCTGACGATCAGCGACGATGATCTGGCCGAAGGGTTGCGTCGGCTACATGCGGCGTTGACGGCTTACGTGGCAGCCTAGTTTTTTTGCAAAGGACAAGTGGATGAAATACCTGCACAGCATGGTTCGCGTGCGCGACCTGGAAGCCTCGTTGCGTTTCTATTGCGAAGGACTGGGTCTGTACGAAGTGCGTCGCAACGAAGTGCCCGAGGGGAAGTACTCGCTAGTGTTTCTCGCCGCGTCGGAGAGCCCTGAAGCGCAAATCGAGTTGACCTGGAACTGGGGCTCGCAAGAAGACTACGGTTCGGCGCGCAACTTCGGCCATCTCGCGTTCCGCGTGGAGGATATCTACGCCACCTGCGCGCGGTTGCAGGCGATGGGTTACACCATTCATCGCCCGCCACGCGATGGCCACATGGCCTTTGTGCGTTCGCCCGATCTGATTTCGATCGAGCTGCTGCAGGATGGTCATCTGCCGCCGCAGGAACCGTGGGTCTCCATGCCGAACACCGGCAGCTGGTAAGACCTTTTCGCCCGCGCCATAGCGGCGCGGGCGACCTTGCTCAGGCGCGCGCTTCGCGCAACGCTTCGCGCGCGAATTGCAGCGTATCGGCGATGTCCTGCTCGCTGTGCGCACTCGAAATGAAGCCAGCCTCGAACGCCGACGGCGCCAGATACACGCCGCGCTTGAGCATTCCGTGGAAGAAACGATTGAACAGCGCAGTGTCCGCGGCCGTGGCTTGTGCGTAGCTCTCCACTTTCTCGCCCGTGAAGAACAAGCCGAACATGCCGCCGACCCGATTGGTACTGAACGCGACACCTTCGCTGTCCGCCACCGATTGCAGCCCATCAGTCAACAGGCGCGTGCGTGCAGCGAGCTGGTCGTAAAAGCCCGGTGCCTGCACCAGCTCCAGCATCGCCAGGCCCGCAGCCATCGCCACCGGGTTGCCGCTCAAGGTGCCGGCCTGATAAATCGGTCCGGCGGGTGCGATCTGCTCCATCAATTCGCGACGGCCGCCATAAGCACCTACCGGCATGCCGCCGCCGATGATCTTGCCAAACGTGCTCAGGTCTGGCGTCACGCCGTAATGTGCCTGCGCGCCACCCAGCGCAACACGGAAGCCGGTCATCACCTCGTCAAAGATCAACAGCACGCCGTGCTGCGTGCACAGTTCGCGCAGGCCTTGCAGATAACCGTCTTTCGGCAGAATGCAGTTCATGTTGCCGGCGACTGGCTCGATGATCAGCCCTGCGATGTCGTCGCCCTGTTCGGCGAACAGCAGTTTCGCCGCATTGAGGTCGTTGTACGGCAAGGTCAGCGTGAGATCGGCATTGGCCTTGGGCACGCCGGGCGATGTCGGTACGCCGAACGTGAGTGCGCCGGAGCCCGCCTTCACCAGGAAGCTGTCGCCGTGGCCGTGGTAGCAGCCCTCGAACTTCACGATCTTCGAGCGGCCGGTGGCACCGCGGGCAAGGCGGATCGCCGACATCGTGGCCTCGGTACCGGAGTTCACCATGCGCACCATCTCGACCGATGGAATCAGCCGGGTGATCGTCTGGGCCATCGTCACCTCGGCCGGGCAGGGCGTGCCGAACGACAGGCCGCTTTTCACGGCGAGCTCAACCGCCTCGCGCACGTGCGGGTGGTTGTGGCCGACGATCATCGGGCCCCACGAGCCCACATAGTCGATATAGCGCGTGCCTTCCACGTCCCATAGATAAGCGCCGTCCGCGCGTTGGGTGAAGAACGGCTCGCCACCGACCGACTTGAATGCGCGCACTGGCGAGTTCACGCCGCCGGGCATCAGCGTCTGTGCGCGCTGAAAGAGTTCGTGGTTGCTGGTCATGGTGATGTTCCGCAATGGGATGAGAAGAGGTCGGTAAAGCGTTGCGCCGCATGGCGCACGTCATCGGCGCCAAATACCGCCGAGATGACGGCCAGGTAGTTGGCGCCTGCTTCAATCAGTAATGGCGCATTGTCCGGGGTGATTCCGCCAATCGCCACCCGCGGCACTCCCAGCGCGGCACTTTGCCTCAGCAGCTCGATCGATGCGCGAGCCGCCAACGGTTTGGTGGGAGAAGGGAAGAATGCACCGAACGCGACGTAGCTCGCGCCAGCGCTTGCGGCTGCCTTCGCCAGCTGCAGTGAGTCGTAGCAGGAGATCCCGATGATCGCATCCGCGCCCACTACGGCACGGGCGGCGGCGATATCGTCATCGTCCTCGCCCAAATGCACTCCATCGGCGGCCACCGCCTGTGCCAGCGCGATGTCGTCGTTGATGATCAGCGGTACGGCGTAGGTGTCGCACAGCTGTCTGAGCGCAGCGGCTTCGCCGTGACGCCGCGCCGAATCCGTGCTTTTGTCGCGGTATTGCAGCAGTCGCGCGCCACCGTCAAGCGCGTGCGTCACCGCGTCAATGAGGTCAGGTCGCGGGCCATCGGTGATCACGTACAGGCCGCGGCCCGTCGGTAGTTCGAACGCTTTCAAATCTTGATCTCACGCGCGTGGATTAGGGTAATCAGCGATGATGCATGCTTTCGCATTGCCCGACGAGTTGCGAGAATGCGCCATCCCACCGTGATCATAGAAGCCCGACAATGAGCCAGAGTTCCACCCAAGCCACCGCCTTGCGCAAATGGATGTGCGTCGTCTGCGGTTATATCTACGACGAAGCCGTGGGCGTGCCCGATGAAGGTATTCCTGCCGGCACGCGCTGGGAAGATGTCCCGCTGACCTGGACGTGCCCGGACTGCGGCACCACCAAAGACGATTTCGAGATGATTGAACTCGACTAAGGGCCCCTTCCTGCCCGCAAACGGCCCGAACTCGTCACAGTATTGACCGGGCCGTCTGTTCTGATGCTCCTGCGCGCGGCCAGATAGCGCGCTACTGTAAGGAGCACACCATGCAACAGTTCATTCCGTTTGAAGATGACTGGGACGCGCTGGAAAATCTGCGCCCAGAGGCCTTGATCCCGTTTCGCCTCGGCCTGCTCGGTACATCTGAGCTGCCCGCTCCGCGCCCTGCGCACACGTTGCCTTCGATCTTCGGCGCACCAGCCTGCGTGCCCGTCGAGTGCGTGCTGCCGCTCGACAACTCCAGCAGCACATAACAAGTGGGCGCGCTGCGCGGATAGATAGTGCGTGCAGGAATCGACCTCGCACGTGGATATATCGAGGCGTCGAGCATCAATCGATGTTCCGCCTCAGGACGATCTGCATCGATTGCTTCACATCGAGCTGGATGAGCAGCAGAGCGCCTACAGAGGCGGTCATGTGAAGTAGAACATCATCGTCTTGTGCCCTTACGAGAGAAAAGTCTACGCGCCCTCTTCACAGACGGGCGCTGCGGCGCTATGATTCTCCCCCCTTCGACGAGCAGTCCTTCACGAAGGGCGTCACCACCACCGCGGATAGAAAATTTCTTATCTCAAGGTGTTGACGGTCGCCAAAAGCGATGTAGAATGGGCGGCTCACCTAGGACGAAACGTCTCAGGTAGTTACTGAGGAATCAGTAACAAGCGATTGATCTTTGACAGTGTGCGCAGGTGAATTGTGTGGACGTCTTGCGATGGAGGGTTACGACCTGTCCAAATAAATGCAAGCGTCCAACCAAAGAAACACAGTAATGAGTTTTTCGGTTGGGACTAACGCTTCGGAAAGATAGATGAGGAGTTCCGCAAGGGACGAATTGTCGAAAACTTAAGTGAAGAGTTTGATCCTGGCTCAGATTGAACGCTGGCGGCATGCCTAACACATGCAAGTCGAACGGCAGCACAGTGGTAGCAATACCATGGGTGGCGAGTGGCGGACGGGTG
>Ga0302302_1000805_pt1 | contig 19109 bp, 8 predicted proteins | sample III_Palsa_E1_3_FD_198766 | JGI IMG/M metagenome (GOLD analysis project Ga0302302, IMG submission 198766) | Peat permafrost microbial communities from Stordalen Mire near Abisko, Sweden - III_Palsa_E1_3 | ecosystem: Environmental > Terrestrial > Soil > Palsa > Peat permafrost | place: Sweden...
CTCCAGGTAACCCAATCAACCGTGACGTCCGCCACAGCGGCTGTGAAGACGTTGTCCGAGAATAGGGCGGTGCTTTCAGTGCTGGAAGTTAGGGTCAGGGCGTACCAGGTGAACGGCACGGGCGAGGTAACGCTCACGAAACTTCCCGAAACTGCGTTGTTCTTGATGACGGTCACGCGGGGTGAGATCGGCGACGACTCCAAGAATAGGGCGATGCTTGGGGGAGTGTTGACGCTGACCACCAGTTCAATCATGTTGTCGGTGAAGGTCGTGTCATCGTCCCCGGTGCCAACGGGGTTCTCGAGGTCGAAGAAGGAAACGGCGGGCGTGCTGGCGGCAAAGTCGAGGTTGAACGTCGACCGGCTGATGGTGAAGGCTGTGGGTCCCGTGCTCTCGATGGCCGCAGTCGCCGTGCCAGCGAAGATCATGTTGAAATTACAGCGATCCGCCAAGATGGTGATCGTGCCCGGCGGCGAGGCGGTGATCAGCGGCGCGTCATTTGAGATCAACCCGCAGTCCTGCAGCACCACGCTTGTTCCGTGCGTGATGGTCACTGGAGTCGTCCCGGTGGCGGTAAAGTTGAAGAGGCAGTCCGTGAAGTTGAAGTGGCTTAGGGCACTGGTGAGGGAGACACCTGCGGCAAAGGTCACACCCTCCACCGAGAGGACCTTGTTGCCGCCACCCGCGGCCAAGGCGAAGGTCACTGGGTTCGAGAAACTGACCGTCTGCGACTGCGAGAAAGTCGAGAAGGTGTCGTAGGCCTGGAGGCTGATCAGGTGGTAGGCGGCGAACGACGGCTGGTCTGCGTATGAGCCAGGCATCATCATGAAGGTGTAGATGCTCGTGGCAACAGGGGTCGCAATCGAGGCCATGGCGGCCGTCAGGGTCTGGAAAGGGAGGTTCCGCTCGAACGGCTGGCCGGTCGCGTCGTCGCCCTCCACCGCATCCACGTAAATCGTGAGGTTCGTCAGAGAAGGAGGTAACACAGTGGCCTCCCATAGATACCAGCCCCTGTTGCCGTCACTCCGCAATGAGACGGAGAGGGTTGGGGTTGGGACAGTGAGGACGCTGCCGGCGAGAGCGTTTGTGAACGTCCATGGCTGCGGACCGAGCGTTGCGCTGGCGCTGAAGTGGAGATCCTTCCCGATGACCGTGGTGGCGCCGGGCAGGGTGAGGGGGAAGGTGGGCGCCACAGACGCAAAGAAGACGACCGAGTCCGTGACCTCAAAGACGTATATGCCGGTGTCAATCTCCCTCACGTTGCCCCCGGTGCCGGTATTTGACACCACGGCCCCCGCCCCATCTTGGTCATCTACATAGAGCAAGATGGGCAGAGACCCCGGATTCGTTTGAGGGGTGATGAACGCACCCAGAGGATGCTGATTGTGGCGGAACTGGAGCGTGCTCGCCCCGGTACCGGCTTGCAGGTTGACTAGGAGGACGGAGCCGGAGGTCACGGTGGCGGTGTTCAGGTTGTAGGAGACCACCGCATTGGCGGTGTTGGCCGCGGCTGCCACGGGTGAAGTGTAGTAGATGAAGGCGCTGTGCCCGAAGAGAATCGACACTCCCCCCCCGATGGTGTTGTGCGTAACTGTGGCCACATGTCCCGGGAAGGATGACGTCTCCCTCAGCACTGTGAAGGGGACGTTGTTCGTCTGCACGAGAATGGTGTTCAGGGTGAAGGTGGTATCATCAGAAACCGTAGCACCCCCGCTCGGATTCGCGAGCGTGTAGAGGGCGGCGGTACCGACAGCGTTGTTCCAAATGAAGTTGTCGAAGATGCAATTCGTCACTTTCACCACGACCGGCCCAGTAGACTCGATGGCCGAGAGATTCGTGGTAAAGGTCGTGCCGGTGAACTGGGTCCCGTCGGCAACGAAGATCGTTCCTGTAGAGCCAGGGTTCAGGGACACCACGGGGGCATCGGTGCTGGTCGCGACGCTGCCCCTGTTTAGGATGAGTGAGGCGAGTGGGGTGCTCACGGTGATCCCTGAGACCACCTCGCAATCACTCATCGTTACGGCGGCGGTCCCTGCCGTAAACGCCACGCTGCTCTGAAACGTGAGACCCTGGAGGGTCAGCGTGGCAGCCGGAGCCACACTGGTCGCGGTGAGAACGGTCTGGGCCAGGGGGATGATGACGGAGTCCGCATCATAGGCCTGGAGGCTAAGTGCGGTCGTGAAATTCACAGGCCAGACAATGGTCTCACTGTAAGTGCCCGGCATGATCTGCACATGGTACTCAAGCGCGGAAGTCACGGCCAGGGAGGCAGCGGCCAGGGCCGCGCTGATCGTCTTGAACGGCAGCGCCCTCACCTCCACCTCGCCAGTTCCATCAACACCAAACTGTGCGTCCACATAGACCGTGAGATTGGTGTCGAAGAAAGGGCCCGTGGCACCGGTCGCACCAGTAGCCCCAGTGAAGCCAGTGGCTCCCGTAAGCCCTGTGGATCCGGTGAGACCAGTGGCACCGGTTTCTCCTGTGGGGCCGAAACCAGGGGCGGGCACCACGGGGGTGATGTCGGTGACGTTCCAGTTCGTGCCGTCTGACTGCACCGTGGACGAATAATAGCCCTCTGGAAAGTCAGGCGTCAGATCAACGCCGCCGAGGGGGCTGTAGGTCACCGGGAGGGCGTTGGTGGTGACCACCTTGTAGATTTTGCCGAAATAGAGCGTTGGATCCGGGAGGGTGATGCTCACCGTGCCGCTGGCGGCCGTGGAAATAAGGGTGTAGTCGCTCTGCAGTGCCGCGTAGGGCATCGTGGCAGCGGTGATGTCCGTCACTGCGCCGCCGTTGCCAGTGTTGGACACCACGGCCCCGGTGTTGTCCTGATCATCAACGTAGATCGTGATGGAGGACAGCGGGGTCCCTAACTGCTGTCTCGGGGCCACGGGGTGCTCGTTGTGCCTGAAGATGAAGACGTTGCCGCTTGTGGAGGGGGTGAACCCAACCAGGTACAAGTCGTCCACCCCGATGGCTGCCAGGTTCTGGTTTGCGGAGAAAACCGCGCCACCGAATGAGTCCTGGCTCTCATAGTACACGCACTCCGAAGGCAGGGTGCCTGTGATCACATTGTTGGCGACCACATCCTGATGGGTGGAGTTCCCTGAGGCGATGAGGAGCAGCGAGAACACGGCCCCAGCGCTGCCAAAGATCTGGATGCTGCAGCCTGTCAGCGTCAGAGAGTCGGGAGTTGAATTCGGGAATTCAATCAACCCGTTCTGGGACTGGTAGAAGATGTTCTGAGGTCCCGGGCCGACATAGTTGATGCTGAAGTCGCAGTCGCTTATGATGGGAGCGACTCCCTGCGCCAGCACAACCGCATTCGAGTTCATCGCGGTGGCGAGGAACGTGCAGCCGCTCACAGAAAAGGTGGGCGCGCTGTTGCTTCCGGCGACCAGGCAGGCACCGTCGGCGCTCTGTGTCAAGTTGCAGTTGACGAGGGTCACAAAGCCCGCAACTGCCGCAGAGTATGTGAGAGAGCCTCCGCCTGAGGCGGAGAAGTTACAGTTGGTGGCGGTGATGGTCACCGGGGCCGAATTGTTGTTGAGCGCCAGTCCAGCCGCGAAGTTCAGGCCGCTGAACGCCAGCACCGCGTTTCCGGTGTCGGTGAACGACTGCTGCACCGGGAAGACGACCGAGTTGACGTCGTAGCCCTGGACAGTGAGGTTGGCGACACCGGAGTAGTCCGGGGTCTCATTGTAGGTCCCCGGCATGATCTGCACGTGGTACTCCGTGACCGGGTTGGGCGCGCTCGCCCGGATGGCGTTCATGGCGGCGGAGACGGTGGCGAAGGGCAGGCCCCGCACCTCCAATTGGCCGGTCAGGTCGTTGCCGATCAGCGGGTTGCCGTCGACATAAACCGTTAGGTTTGTCAGGAACAGAGGCCCGGTCGCCCCGGTCACTCCTGTTGCCCCAGCATCGCCAGTGGCACCGGTGGCCCCAGTCATCCCGCTCTCACCTGTGGCGCCTGAGGATCCTGTCACTCCGGTTTCACCCGTGGCCCCGGTGGTGCCGGTGGTGCCGGTCTGCCCTGTGTTTCCTGTGCTTCCGGTCGCACCCGTGAGGCCTGTAGCCCCAGTTTGGCCAGTTTCCCCAGTTGGGCCTGTTTGACCGGTTGGACCTGAGCCTGGGGTTGGGATCACCGGAGTGATGTCGGTGATGTTCCAGACTGTGCCGTCGGACTGAACGGTGGATGAGTAATAGCCCTCGGGGAAGTCGGGCCTCAGGTCAGCGCCGCCCAGGGGGCTGTACACGACGGGGAGGGCGTTGATGGAGACCACCTTGTAGATCTTGCCGTAATAGAGGGCCGCGCTAGGCAGGTTGATGGTGATGATGCCGGCGGGGTCGTCGGAGATGAGGGTGTAGTCACTCTGCAGGGCGGTGTAGGGGGTGTCTGCGCCGGTGATGTCGGTCACGTCGCCCCCGTTGCCGGTGTTGGACACCACCGCCCCAGTGTTGTCCTGGTCGTTGACGTACAGCGAGATTCCGGTGGCCGAAGTGCCCAGTTGCCGCTCAGGCGCCACCGGGTGCTCGTTGTGCCTGAAGACGTAGACGTTGTCGCTCGTGGGTGGCGTCACGGCGACGAGGGACAACTGCCCCTCCCCGATCGTGATCAAGTTCTGGTTCGCCGAGAAGAACGCGTCACCAAAGGAATCGGCGACCTGATAATACACCGCCTTGAACGGCACGCTGCCGGTGATGATGTTCCCGGTGACCACATCCTGGTGCGCCGAATTGCCTGAGGAGATCATCAGCAGTGAGAATACGGCCCCTGCGCTGCCCGCAACCTGGATGTTGCAGCCGCTCATCGTCAGGGAGTCGGAAACCGTGGTCGGCGCCGAGATGCTCCCGCTGTCGCACTGGTAGAAGATGTTCTCACCTCCCGGGCCGACGTAGGTGATGGCAAAGTCACAGTCGGTGATGCTGAATGGCACCCCTTCTGCAAGTAGGGCGGGGGCCCCGTCGTTCGCGGTGGAGGTGAAGGTGCAGTTCCGAGCGGAGAATACCGCGCTGGGGGTGGCCGGCCCGGTATTGGAGGCGGTTACCAGGGGCAGATCCGAACCCAGGGACAAGGTGCAGGACGTGAGAGCCAGGCTTCCTCCGACGCTGGTGGTGAAGTCCACAGGCTGTGCGGCGGAGGTGAACGTGCACTGATCGGCGGTGATCGCCACCGGCCCGGACCCGAGGGTGATCTGCAGGCCGGCGTTGAAGTTCAGCCCGTGGAATGCGAGGACGGCGTTTCCGTTGTCCGTGAAAGTCTGCTGCACCAAGAAATTGACCGAGTTAACGTCATAACCCTGAACCGAGAGGTTGACGACCCCAGAGAAGTCCGGGGTTTCGTTGTAGGTTCCCGGCATGATCTGGACGTGATACTCCGGAATAGGATTGGCCCCGCTCGCCCTGATGGTGTTCATCGCGGCCGTGATCGTCTGGAAGGGCAGGCCGCGCACCTCCAACTGGCCAGTGCTGTCATTGCCGATCAGGGGATTGGCGTCCACGTAGACCGTCAGATTGGTCAGAAAGAGCGGGCCTGTGGTGCCAGTGGCGCCATCGGTGCCAGTAGCCCCAGTCGCGCCGGTGGCCCCGCTCCCACCGGAGGGCACGACCGGGGTGAGGTCGGTCATGTCCCAGAGGGTGCCATCCGACTGCACGGTGGTGGAGTAGTACCCGTCAGGGAAGTCAGGGCGCAGGTCCACACCGGCGAGGGGGGTGTAGGTCACTGGCAGCGCGTCGGTGGTGACCACCTTGTAGATCTTGCCGAACGACTGCGCCGGGTCCGGGAGGATGATGGAAACAGGCCCGGTGGCGCCCGTGAACACGAGCGTGTAGTCGTTTTGGGCCGCTGCGTAGGGCATCGCGGCGGCAGTGATGTCGTTGACAAACCCGCCGTTGCCTGTGTTCGACACCACCGCGCCCTCGTTGTCCTGGTCGTTCACGAAGAGGCCGGTGGTGGGGACGGCCGGGGTCAACTGCTGTAGGGGCGGTACCGGGTGCTCGTTGTGCCTGAACTGGTACACATTTCCCGCGACGGCCCCAACAAGGTTGACCAGGTACAAACTTCCGGGGAGAAAACCAGCGATCAAGTTCTGGTTGTACGAGAAGGTCGCCCCTCCCGGAGACCCCGTGGTCTGATGGTAGATGAAGGTGCTGTTGACCAGGCCGAGAAAGTGGTTGTCCATCACCAGGTCCTGGTGCCCGCCGAAGCCGGTGGTCACATCCATCAGCACCAGCGGCGAGAGGTCAAACTCGGATAATGTGATCGTGCAGCCGCTTATCATCAGCGAGTCGCTGCTGTGGGTCGTGTTGAGCGACTGGTAGAACGTGCTCTGGGCCGCCAGGGCCACGTAGTTCACGATGATGGTGCAGTTCATGATGGTCCCGGGCACCCCGTCAGTGACCGAAATCGCCGCGCTGGCCACCGCGCCGGTGGATGTCATCGTGCAGTCCACGACCGAGTATGAAGGCACCACCCGCGATCCCGCGACAGACGAGTTCACGACCGTCAGCAGCGGGTCATCTGCACTCTGCAGCAATTGGCACCTGACGAGACTCAGGCTGCCCTGGGCCGAGGTGTTGTAGTTGACCGGTTGCAGGGTGGCCGCGGCGAACACACAGTTAGCGGCAGAAATGACCACCGCGGCGTGTGACACCTGGAGCAGCAGCCCGGCCGCGAAGGTCAGGTTCTGGAACCCAAGCGTCAGGTTGCCGGTGTCGGCAAAGACCTGGCGAGGGGAGAAGGTGACCGAAGAGGCGTCGTAGCCCTGCACCGTGAGATTGACGACCCCAGAGAAGTCGGGGGTCTCGTTGTACACGCCAGGCATGATTTGGACGTGATACTGAGCGATGGGGTTGGGCCCGCTGGCCCTCACCGCAGCCATCGCCGCCGTGACCGTCGCGAAGGGCAGACCACGCACTTCCAACCGGCCGGTAAGGTCGTTGCCGATCAGGGGGTTGCCATCGACGTACACCGTCAGATTAGTCAGGAACAACGGCCCCGTTGCACCTGTAACCCCCGTCACGCCAGTGGCGCCGGTCTCGCCAGTTTGTCCAATGTCTCCTGTGGCGCCGGTCTCGCCAGTTTGTCCAATGTCTCCTGTGGCGCCGGTCTCGCCAGTTTGTCCAATGTCTCCTGTGGCGCCGGTCTCACCAGTGGCGCCGGTCTCGCCAGTGGCGCCAGTGGCACCAGTTTCCCCACTTGCCCCCGTTTCACCAGTGGCACCAGTCTCGCCTGTGGCGCCGGTTTCGCCGGTGGCGCCACTGCCTCCAGTCGCACCTGTAAGACCAGTGGCGCCACTTCCTCCGGTCGCACCTGTAGCGCCAGTTACTCCAGCCCCGCCAGTGGCTCCAGATTGTCCGGTGCTCCCAGTATTTCCTGTTGCACCAGTGTTTCCCACTTGGCCAGTGGCCCCGGATGGACCCGTCGCGCCAGTCTGACCACTGGCTCCTGTGGTCCCAGTCGCCCCGGTTGCACCGCTTGCACCGGTAAAGCCAGTTCCACCGGTCTCTCCTGTCACTCCGCTCAATCCAGTCGCTCCTGTTGCTCCAGATGCTCCGGTGGCTCCTGTTGCTCCAGATGTTCCAGTCGCACCAGTTGCTCCTGTTTGTCCACTGTTGCCGGTCTCGCCGGTAGCACCTGTTTGCCCACTGTTGCCGGTCTCACCAGTGGCGCCTGTCTGCCCACTCGCACCGGTAGCCCCACTTGACCCGGTGGCACCCGTCGCGCCTGTGAGGCCCGTCTCTCCTGTCTCTCCCGTTTCACCTGTTTCGCCAGCACCGGTGACACCTGTCGCCCCGTCCGACCCTGTATTTCCAGTGGCGCCAGTCTCCCCGCTCGCGCCACCTCCCGGGCCGGTCGGTCCTACGGGACCAGTCACACCCACCCCCGTGGGACCCGTGGCGCCCGTGGCGCCCGTGCCGCCTGTCGCTCCCGTTAAACCGGTGTTCCCAGTGGCGCCTGTCGCTCCGGAAACTCCTGTGGCCCCTGTCAGCCCAGTAAGACCGGTAGATCCAGTTAGTCCAGAGGAGCCGGTGACGCCTGTTGCTCCCGTAACACCTGTCACCCCCGTAAGTCCAGAGGAGCCAGTGATACCCGTGGCTCCCGTAAGTCCCGTTGAGCCGGTGAAACCAGTCGCCCCTGACAGCCCTGTCAGGCCAGTCGAACCGGTCGCTCCCGTCTGCCCAGTTTGTCCTGTTCCACCCGTTGTACCAGTCGAACCGGTCGCTCCCGTTGCTCCAGTCTCTCCTGTTTCACCAGTCTCCCCTGTTTCACCAGTCTCCCCTGTCCCTCCTGTTGCTCCAGTCGCTCCCATTGCTCCAGTTGCTCCCGTTGCTCCCGTCAACCCAGTGGCTCCTGTAATCCCGGTGAGGCCCGGGGTTCCCGTCGCGCCAGTTTGGCCGGTAGCCCCACTGGCCCCAGTCACACCTGTCTGACCACTGAGGCCGGTTTGTCCCGTCTCGCCACTTGATCCTGCTTGGCCGGTTGGTCCATCGGCACCAGTCGCCCCTGTCTGACCGGTTGCGCCCGTTTGGCCGCTGGATCCTGTCTGGCCGGTGGCGCCTGTTTGGCCGGTGGCGCCTGTTTGGCCGGTAGCGCCTGTTTGGCCACTAGATCCTGTCTGGCCAGTTGCACCACTGGCCCCAGTCACACCGGTCTGACCGGTGGCGCCGGTGGCGCCGGTCTGGCCACTTGATCCTGTTTGGCCACTAGATCCTGTCTGGCCGGTGGCGCCTGTTTGGCCGGTTGCCCCTGTCTGGCCGGTGGCGCCTGCTTGGCCGGTTGCGCCTGTTTGGCCGCTGGATCCTGTCTGGCCACTTGATCCTGTCTGGCCGGTGGCCCCTGTTTGGCCACTTGATCCTGTCTGGCCGGTGGCCCCTGTTTGGCCACTTGATCCTGTTTGGCCGGTGGCGCCGGTCTGGCCACTTGATCCTGTTTGGCCGGTGGCGCCGGTCTGTCCACTAGATCCGGTCTGGCCGGTGGCGCCTGTCTGGCCACTTGATCCTGTTTGACCGGTGGAGCCGGTCTGGCCACTTGATCCTGTCTGGCCGGTGGCGCCAGTCTGACCACTAGATCCTGTCTGGCCGGTGGCGCCGGTCTGGCCACTTGATCCTGCGGCGCCAGTTTGCCCTGACGCGCCTGTTGCCCCACCTGGGCCAGTCGGGCCAGTGGAGCCCGTTACTCCGGTCTCACCGGCGCCTGTCATGCCTGTGGCACCGCTTGCACCGGTCGAGCCAGTCGAACCTGTAAAGCCAGTCTCCCCGGCACCTGTTACTCCAGTCCCACCAGGAGGGCCTGTCACGCCTGTTGCGCCGGTCTGCCCTGCCTCGCCACCGCCGGGGCCGGTGGGCCCCACGGGACCCGTGTTTCCGGTGTTCCCGGTGACGCCACTCTGACCCGCAGGACCTGTAGGGCCACTAATTCCGGTCGGACCGGTGCCACCCGTCTCCCCAGCCCCGGTTGCACCAGTAGCACCTGTCGCCCCAGTCGGCCCGCTCTCACCTGTCGAGCCAGTCTCTCCTGTCTCTCCAGCCCCAGTAACCCCTGTGGCCCCGGGGAGGCCCGTAGATCCAGTGGCACCCGTCTGTCCACTTGCACCAGTTAGGCCGGTGGCACCCGTCTGGCCGCTTCCGCCAGCAAGGCCGGTGGCACCAGTCTGGCCAGTGGCACCTGTGCCCCCGGTGGCGCCAGTTGCTCCAGTGAGGCCGGAAGCGCCTGTCTCGCCGGGAGATCCTGTGGACCCTGTACCTCCATCTCCTCCGGGAACTCCTGTGTTCCCAGTAGAGCCTGTTGCGCCTGTCAGACCCGTGGGACCGGTGGCGCCCGGGTTTCCCGTCATCCCCATAACTCCGGTCACTCCCGTAGCCCCTGTGGAACCAGTTGAACCCGCACTTCCAGTCAACCCGGTTGTCCCAGTTCTTCCAGTCTCCCCAGTCGTCCCTGGAGGGCCTGTTTGTCCCGTCTGCCCGGTTTGCCCAGCCAAACCTGTGACTCCAGTAGTCCCCGCAAGTCCTGTCTGCCCTGTTTGTCCCGATTGTCCGGCCTGCCCCGTTTGTCCTGTTGGCCCTGTTTGTCCTGTTGGCCCTGTTTGTCCCGTAGGTCCTGTTGGCCCTGTTTGTCCTGTTTGTCCTGTTTGTCCAGGGCCAGTACCGGTGCCCCCTCCTGCAGGGCCTGTGGCCCCTGTGGCGCCGGGCGCGCCCGCCAATCCTGTCGGTCCGACGGAACCGGGAACACCTGGAGGTCCTGGGACCACAATCACAGTACCATGACGATGTCGCCAATCGTGGTGTTGCCGACGCCCCTCTTCGCCAAATGACATCGTCGATCTGATCTGTTGAATGAGCACACCAAAAAGAACGGGAAGCCCAGTTTATTTGAGATGACCTTGGAGTTGAGGAGTTTACAAGAACCAAGCTTAAAAAACAACTTTGCCTCGGAGTGGAGTGGGGAGAGTCCCACCCACTGACCTGCCGCCGGGGCCCATAGAAATTGATGATTGAAAGAGGTGCGCGAGCTCCCTTGGCGCATAGAAGAAATCCTCCCAGCATCTTTGACGAACACCTTCGTCTTGGTCGTCTGCGATCCAAGGCTCACTTGTTTGGCGTCAAAATAGCCTGCGTGCCATCAGTAAATCCCACCCCACAAACAGGTGTCTCTGCGATAATGAACTCCGGGCAGGTCATGGGCGACATGACCCCAGGGATGGGGGGCTCCAGTCCGCCCCTGAGGAAGTACGTCACTCTGCTCCCACGTCCTTGTCTGCTCAAGCCATCTCGGCCCGCTTGCTGCGGCAAGCCTGCGCACTACGAAATTCGCATGGTTCAGGTGGCCCACAAGGTGCATCCGGACCTGCCAACGACAATGATGTGGCTCTACGAGGGGCTTCTCGAACCCCCGCTTCTTGAAGTCACCAGAAACTGCCCGATATCAGTGCGGTGGATCAGCGACCTGCCTCTCATTCACCTGCTGCAGTCAAGCATTGATCACACGCTCCCTGGCGCAGGGTACGATGTCCCAGACGTCAGGAACGTGACTCACGTCCACGGTGGTGAGCAGTCGGCTGCCAGTGACGGCGGACCCCAGGAGTGGTACACCCCAGGGCACTCGCGGACGTTTCACTACCCTGCTGTGCAGCCGCCCACGATGCTCTTTTTCCACGACCACGCCATCGGCATCACCAGACTTAACAACTTCGCCGGTTTGAACGGCGGTGTGTTCATGATCCGCGATCCCGCCATCGACATACCCCTGCGCCTCCCTTGTGGGGAGTTCGAGGTCCCTCTGGTCATCGCTGACAAGACCTTCACGGCGAGCGGGCAACTCAATTTCTACATGCCGCCCAGCAATCCCGCGGTGCACCCTATTTGGGCGTCTCATTTCCTGGGGGACACGATCTTGGTGAACGGTGTGGTGTGGCCATTCCTGGAGGTCAGGCCGTGCCGCTACCGCCTCCGGATTGTCAACGCCTCCGACACCCGCACCTACGGCCTGCAGTTGTTCAACCCCGTTGCTGGCGTCGCGGGACCTTTGTTCGTCCAAATTGGCAGCGACGGTGGCTATCTTCCTGCCCCTGTGATCGTCCCCAACCTCTTGTTGGCCGTCGCCGAGCGTGCCGACATTATCGTCGACTTCACCGCCGTCAGCCCAGGGACCACCTTTGTGCTGCAGAACACCGCAAATGCGCCTTATGCCGAGGGCATGCCGCCCGACCCCGCCAATGTTGGCCAGATCATGCAGTTCAAGGTGGTGGCGTTCGACGATGACAGGCAGGCGCGGCATGGCGCGGCCTTTAGGGCTGCCACGCCCTGCGATCTCTTCAGGCGGTTGCCTCTGCCCCCGCACCCAAAACGCCGCCAGTTCCTGCTGCAAGCCTTTCCCTTCCCGAACGCCGCGCACCCTGATGCGCTGTACATCAACAACTTGGCGTACATGGCGCCAGTGGCGGAGATGCCTCGCCTTGGGGACACGGAGATCTGGGAGTTCGTGAACATGACGACCGGCATGCACCCGATGCATGTGCACCTCGTCCAGTTTCAGTTGAGGGACAGACAGTCTTTTGACCTCGCGAAGTATACCGTCGATTATCTGGCCCTCAATGGCGCGGCGGCGGGAGGTGCCGGGATCCCGCATCCCCTGGATGTCACGCCGTATCTCATCGGCTATCCACAAAGCCCGGCGGGGACTAATGAAGACGGCTGGAAGGACACGATCCAGGCGTTAGGGGGCCCCATGGGTCAGGCCCTGGGGACGGTCACGCGCATCGTTGTGCGCTTTGCCCCGCAGACCGACGGCACCGACTTCCCCTTCGACGCCACGCGCGGGCAGTACGTCTTCCATTGTCACATTGTCTCGCACGAGGACAACGACATGATGCGTCCATTCCAGATAATGGCACGTCACCCAGCGGTCTCTCCTTGCGCGAGCATGGAAAGACGCCTCGGCCACGGGGTGCGAAGCCTGGAGGCTGACTACGTCGTTGTGGGAAGCGGGGCCGGCGGCGCCTCTCTGGCCTCGACCCTCGTCCGCAAGTCTTCGTCGACCGTGGTCATGCTGGAGGCGGGGGCCAATCACGACCGGGACGCCCTGATCGCGGATGGGGCGAACGCAAACGTGCTGCCGGTTCAATATGTCAACCAATATTTCTGGACGAACGGCCAGACGACCGCGCAGGCCGCAGTCGATTTCAATGCCTTCGATTACACCGGCGGCCGCCTTCTGGGGGGCTCGACCAGCATCAACGGCATGCAGTATGTGCGTACCTCCCCCGCTCTTCAGCAGCGCTGGGCAGACCTGGTCCAGGACGATACCTGGGGCCCCGCAAATGCAGAAAGAGTCTACACCGACTTCGAGAACTACAATGGAGCATCCACAACAGCGCGTGGCCGCTGCGGGCCTGTCGATATCCGCCAGTCTCCGCTGACATACCCCACCACGATGGCCCAGAAGTTCGTGAGAGGTTTGAGTGCCATCTCTGGATTGTCATCCATCGTGGACTACAACAACCCGGCGACGCCCATGGGACCCTTCACCCAGTGGCAACTTTACCAGCGAGATGACGGCGTCCGGGTCTCAAGTGCCACCGCCTTTCTCGAACCCTTGTTCAGTCAATTTGGGAAGAGTTGTGCCAAGAAAAAGACATGTGCCTGGGCGCCTGAAGAGCGTGAGGAGCAGTTCAGACTCCTCACGCAGGCCCCGGCGCTCCGCATTCTGTTTGAGTCCGATAAACGGGCCACGGGAGTGCTCGCCCTCCAGGATGGGGAGGTGGTTATCATACGGGCTCGGCGCGAGGTTATCGTGTCGGCGGGAGTCATGACCCCTGCCTTACTGCTGCACTCCGGTGTTGGGCCTGAGGAGGATCTGAGGAGACTCGGCATCCCTGTGGTCTGCCATTCCCCCCACGTTGGCCAGAATCTGGTGAACCAGACCATGATAACACTTAGCGGCACGGCAAACCCTGGGGACCAGGGCGGAGTGATCCCGGCTGACCTCTACACCGGGGGCGCGCTCCTCCCTGATCCCACCAGTGGCAGTCCAGACAGGGGGATTGAACTCATAGGAATGAACCCCACACCCGAGACCTTTCAGGTGGTGGTCATCCCCTTGCAGCCCCGTAGCCGCGGCTCACTGACACTGGCGAGCGCCGATCCGATGCAGGCCCCCATTGTTGACATTGGCTACCTCAGCGATCCCGCCGACCTCGCCACCTTGCGCGCGGCTGTGAGACAGGCTGCGGCGGCGGTGGCGCACATGGGCGATCCACACTATTCGATCACAGTTCCAGACAGCGCCACCCTTCAGAGCGACAGGACCCTGTCTTCATTTATCAGGGCCAACTTGTCCCAAACCCACCATTGGGCGGGATCCTGCCGCATGAGCCACTGCCCCTGCCAGGGAGTCGTGGACTCTTCCGGGAGGGTGTTCGGAGCCCGCGGCCTGCGGGTTGCAGATGCCAGCGTCCTGCCCATTGAAAATGACGGGAACACCTCTGCGCCCGCATTCCTAGTCGGCTTGCTAATCGCCGCCAAAATCTTGGACAGGCCACACTGACACGATGGACCTCTTATGGGTCAAAAAGTTAGCGAAGAGTCGTTGTCAGGGTGTCTTGTGCAATCGGGTAAAAGTAGACAACAAAAACAGATGATCACTGCCTTTTTCATAGCGGGATACGAGTCACCTCATCGCCAACTTGCTGAGCCAACCAACTTTGGGGGCCGCAGATCTCAATCAGGGGCTCCATTTGTCCGGAGGCACGCACCAGCGCGATGAACTCCTTGCCGACCTCAGCACGGTAAAGGTGCATGAAGCCATCGCTGGCGCGGATTCGCCCATCGAAATCGCTCCATTTGTCGGTGGGGACGCGCAGCAACATGTGCAGAAAGGACAGGTGGCCGCCGTTGACGTCGTGCCTCAAGAAGGCGAGGAGCTCCTCATGGCTCCCGTTTGCAGGCAGCCACCTGAAGAACGGCTGGTCATCATTCATCCCCTCGATGACCAGGCCAACGTAGTGTGATACTTCGGCAGGCAGGAGCTCGCGCTCAGTCTCCCGGGCGATGATGTCCAGCAGCAGGTACCTGACGCGGGAGAACGAGCCAAGGCCCTCGCGCTCGGCAATCCCAGCGCGGTCACGCTCGAGGTCCATATGGGTCCAGTGCTTGAGAAACTCTTCCTCAGCCTCCGCCACAAGGCCCTTGGCCCACTCGAGAGACTCGTTCATCGCATCGTACACATTGTCCCCAACTACTGCACTGTCCGTCATATTATAGTTCGGTGAAGAGAGTCAGGAAGACGGAAGCAGAGAGGGGGAGACACTGATCACTTGGCGCCCTCCTTGGGGATGTTGAGATAGGCCTCGATCAGATCAAGACGCTCGAGTATCTTGATGAGGAGCATCTCGATCATCATCATTCCCGCGGATGATGACGCATCCTGCATCGGCATGAAGACATCGGCTGACTTGGCTGACTCAGCAGGCTCGGGGGACACTGCGGCCGCAGGAGTCTCGTCCTTGAGACCCCAGAGCCAGTCCAGGGAGGCCGCCACCTGAGCCACGCCCACCGCGCGCTCGTTGACTGCGGTGATGTCTGCCCTGTAGGATGAGACACAGAGATGCGGCAGATTGCGGTGACCAGTGCAGTCCACCGCCATGACGCCGTGATCGATGGTCAGGTCGCAGAACGCCCCGTCAAACTCCTTGAAGCCGGGGAAGACGCCAAAGTAGTACTGGAACATCTTCCAGCGAGACTCCTGGCAAGGGTTCCAGAAGGTGAGGAAGTGGTGGGCGTTGTTGCGGATGTGCGCGGGGATCGTCGCGACATACGACATGACGTTGACGATGGTGAGGCCCATGTGGCTCCCGTTCATCAGGGCGCGTTGTATGACGGAGGCCGTGATCTTCTTCTTGGAGCAGAGGAAGTCGTCGAAGATGACGAGGACCTTCTCCAGCGGGAGACGCCTATCCACCCTGCGCTGCTGATGCTTCATGATCCGCTCCAAGAGGGCCTCATCATAGCACACCTCAGGAGTCCGCAAGTGGCTCGGGTCGCGGTCAGGGTCAATGAAGTGCACGACGCGATCATGACTCGGCGCCAATTTGGCGATGATTTCATTGAGCAGCACGGTCTTGCCACTGGCCCGCTGCCCGCAGATGAAGATCACCCCCTTCAAGTCCTCAATCTTCAATTTCCCCCACGCCGCCATTGTGCTCTCCGGCTAAATCAGGATTCAGGTGGAACTCAGCCTTCGAAAGAATGGTGAGATGTTTTGAGCTATCGCCCGTCATTTTATTCGATCGCCAAGGGAAGCATGATCTGGGAGAAACTAGAGGGGGACCGGGGCGTGCTTGAGGTAACCTGAAACTGCCCCAGTGCCGGGGTCACGGAGCTCCTGAACGCGCATGTGAGGCCTCCCCTGGTGGCCCATCTCGTAGATGATGTGGCTGAGATTTTCGGGGTCACACATCTGGATGAAGTGGGTCTCCATCAGCGCGGAGAATTTGCTCGCCCAGGGCATCGGAATTGGCACGTCGCTGACGGCGGAGAGCTCATAAAAGGTCTCGCCCCAAATAAGGTCCCCCGGACTGTTGAACTTGGCTGCAGTCCCATCGCCCGCCTGAAGGCCGCAGAACGAGACAGCGGCCTCCTCTTCATTCCCAACACATTTGGGCGAGGCGCCCCTCCCATCACCGCCTCGATGTCTGAGAATCGCGCTGAGCCTGACTCCAGTCTGCCGAGTGGCGAGGTAGTGGACTCCCTACCGCCTGCTGGCGTGGTGCCAGAGATATGCGGGTTCGCAGAGTCGCTTTCGCTCGCTGAGCAAGGTGACCACAGCCAAATGTCGGCTACTGAAGCCTTTCAGCCCGCCGTGCCTCCTGCCGTGCCTGCCGCAACCTCCTGGTGGCAATTCCTCTGGTGATGGCCTTCTGTTGCCCCAGTTGATCTATCGTTGATTTGAACCAAGAAATGTGACATCTTCCTCCGAGATTGCCAGATATTTCAAATGAAATGATTTTCACTTCGCTATTCCATTATCCATTGCGACATTTTGATAATCCTTTCAAGGTGATGCGTGTTGACAGATTGAAAGCCACCGGCATTTGGTCTCTTATCGTCTTCTGCTTCTCCTCCCTTGTTCTACTTTGAATTCCTGCACCTTCTCAAGTCATGGGCTACGGAGCATCAGGCGCGGGAACTGGAGGCACCGCCTCTCTTCTCTTTCAGATTCTGGAGTCGGAACCTAAGCCGGACTGGATCACGAAGCTCGTTGTTGCGCTGAAGATGCACGATTTCGACGCTCCGGAGGCGGAGCCAAAGGTTCTGCAGGCCATGGGAGACGCGCTTCGCCTCGGCGCCGTGACTTTTCCGAGCTACGAGGAGTCTGACGAGGGCGCACGTCGTCGTCTCCATGATGGTGTGCCCGCGATGCTGGGCGGCGTCGCCGCGTACATGGACGTGCTCCTGCTCCAGGCCGCGGCGAAGGCCAAGGCCAAGGCCAGGGAAGATGAACTCTCCGGTGTCTTGCTGTCCACCGGCGTGTGGTATCGCAAGCAACTGTTTACTTGGGTCGGCAGGATGTTCGGCCTGGAGAACTTCAACCGTCTCAGGGCGGGTTGCGCGGCCGTCGAGCAGATGCCCTCAGGCACTGGCTGGCTCATTCAGACCGGCGACTCCGACTTTGACGAGCGCGTCAGGCATTTCCTCGCCAGCACTGATCCCGAGACCTTCTGTCTGACGGAGATTGACGGGAGGTACCCCTCTGCCCTGAAGGAGAACTACGAGCTTGTGGGCTCGCCTTCCCCATCATCTTCGCCATCTTCCTCTGTGCCGAGGGCATCTCCCACGAGGATCGTGCTGCTGGAGTCGCACGGGCAGGGCCTGCACACTGGGCTGGTTGTCAGCACCTTCCTGACAACTCACAAGAGCGGCGCCCTTATCGAAGAAGGGCCGGGCGTCGGTGTTCAGCAGGAAGCCCGACACCATCATGTGGGTGGGGAGCCAGCAGCAGGCCCCTGCCTCGAAGATGACCTTGAGGTCGAACAGCGACCCCGAGCCAACCTGATTGAAGCAGAACGGGCCCGCACCGCATTCGGAGTCGGAGACAGACTCCCTGCCCAGGCCCCAGGTGAGGTCCACGGTCGGCCTCGAGGACCATGTCGCGTGGGGGTAGAGGCCGCGCCAGACCTTGAAGCCTCCCTGCTGGCTGGAATGTGCCTCCCTGTCCAAGAACCAGGTGTGGGAGAGCAAGAGGCGCTCACCTCCGTACTCCACCGAGATGGGCATCATCCGCAGGGTCTGCCCATCGACGGTCACGAAGGGAAGCACGCTCTTGGCCTGGGCGTCCCAGTACCCGAAGTCGAGGGTGCGAATGACGTCCATGCACCTCGGCACGACAGCCTCATACGAGTGCAAATCGGCGCGCTTGTTCCAGACCAGCGGGTGCATGAAGTTGTACGCGACGGACACCTCCCGAGGAAAGGCAGCAAGACGCAGGCAGCCACTTTCCAGGCTGCTTACAGGCTCCAAATCTCTTGCCGACAAAGACATCACCCCACTGTAGTCGAAAGAGATGGAGAAGTCTGCTGGAGAGACAGAAAAGAAGTGGTGCGTGTGAACTGCAGCAGACTTCTGATGTTGAGCTCACCTTTTATGCCACCTGATTGCTTTGTCACAGACGATCAAGAATCTTCCTTCCATGTCACTCAGCATCAAAATATCTGAATTTTTCCATTTCCTGATATCTACAATGAGGGGGCCGCATCAGGGGAGAACGCACGAGGCACACACTCGCAAGGCGGTGCTGCGCCGCCTCCTGGGCCGCATGGAGATGGTGTCCCTGATCTACGTCCTGCAGTGCTCAGTCTGTGCCTTTGGAGGCATCGCGGGCGGTGTGGAGGCGCTAAGTCGCGGTGTGAGTTGCGGCAGTGCGGGGCAGAATCATCTGTCAGTGCCGCTCTGGCTGCTCTTCTGCGGCCTCATCCACCTCGCCCTGTATTTCATCGCCGGCACCGTTGTCGTCAAGCAGGTGATTCGGGCACCCCAACAAGCCTCATCGCCCCCATCAGCGTCATCATCAGCGTCATTATCCCCCACATCAGGACAGCGATCTTCATCAACCTCAGCCCCATCCATCACATCACCGACATCGCCGACATCAGATTCAAGACTAGAAGCAGGATCGGGACCCGTATCAGGATCAGGATCAGAATTGGTATCAGGATTCGCGCGCTCGTCTCGGTTCCCCAGAAACAGTGTGGGGGTGTGGATGATTATCGTGATGATCAATTTTTCGCTCATCTTGAGCGGGACGATCATCGTATCTCGGATATCGTGTGACGATGGTGAGAGGTGGCTGCGGGTGGCTTTTAGGGCTGTGGTGGGGGTGATGTGGATCGCGCCGGTGCTGATTTCGGTGGCCCTGATTCTCGCGATGATCCAACTCCGCCTGCCTCATCACTGTCCTCGCTGTCCCTGTGATGAGGGGAGCGTCATCCTTGACTGGTCTGTGGTGACAAGGAGCCTCAGGTGCTGTTTTGATGGTCTGCTCGCCGCCGCCTGCTGCCGCAAGGCCACGTCGGACGAGCGCGGGAGAAGGGTTGTCCTGCTCTCCGATTTTTATC
>Ga0302302_1000813_pt1 | contig 18988 bp, 20 predicted proteins | sample III_Palsa_E1_3_FD_198766 | JGI IMG/M metagenome (GOLD analysis project Ga0302302, IMG submission 198766) | Peat permafrost microbial communities from Stordalen Mire near Abisko, Sweden - III_Palsa_E1_3 | ecosystem: Environmental > Terrestrial > Soil > Palsa > Peat permafrost | place: Sweden...
GGCCGAGATCAGGCAGTGAGGGTTATTCAGCTGGCCGCGTAGAAGTGCAGGGCGATTACGGTTGAGATGGTCGTCGCGAATGTTGCGAGCGGCCGACGGTAATCGGTATGCATGATTCGCCAGGTCTTAAAGTTGGCGATGACCTGCTCGATGACATAGCGGATCTTATTTACCTGCGTGCTGAATTCTTTCTCCCAGTTCAGGAGATTACGGCAGGCGGGCTTCCTGATGGGGGTGATCATGTCATTTCCTATGTAGCCTTTGTCGCCCACCCAGTTGCCCGGGTCAAGTGTGAGAAGTGCCCCGGATTCACTCAGGCAGTACGTGTCATGCCGGCTCCCGTCCACCGGGTCGGAAATCCACGCGATCCTCCCGCTGAATGTGCAGACGACTTGCACGTTCATGCCGGTCGTCTTGTGCTTGCCGGAGTACAGCTCCGGATGCGAAGCCCAGGACCAGCAGGGCAGCAGCGTGCCATCGACGATGTACTGCGTTCGCCCGTCAAGGTCGTCAGCAGTCGGAACATATTCTCTGAGCACCTTGCCCAGCAACGGCGTCATCACCGTAATTGCGCGGCTTATCGTTGGCTGGGATACGCCGTAGGTTTCCGCCAGTTCTGCCTGGACCCGGTTGCGGCGCATATATGTCAGCGCCACGGTCACGCAGTTGAAGAGTCCTAGGATAGGCGGCCACAGCCGTCTATTACCGGCCGTTTCACTGTGGATCATCGCGCAGAGGTCCACAATATTCTGCCGGGAAAATCCAGTGGTAGAATACATATCAGGCGGCTCGTTTTTGTGAGGTTTGAGTGTGGTAACCCAATTCTCGCGATAAACGAGCCGCCGTTCACGTCAACACGCCGGATAGACGCTAATTCACCCACGGTGAATAAGCCTCATTGAGCCCGGCTGGACAAGAATCCCGCAGCAGGCCACCAGGTCAGCAGCTCAGCCGGACCGGCCCGACCGCGACCGTCGCCGTCGGCAGTCCTTCGCCGCGGTCGGTGGCCTCGATCAGCACCGTGCCGCCGGGGAACGTGAACGGGCCGTGGGTCACCCACTGGCCCTGGTGGGTGGCCTGGTCGATGGTGAAGTCAGCGATCCGGTCGTTCGCGTTGGTGTCGCCGGCGCTGAACCAGTAGTAGACGTTCGAGTTCGCCTCCAGCGCCGCCGGGATCCACAGACTGAACGTGCACGACGGATTGGCCATCCCGGTGCGGAAGACCCAGGAGTAATCGTCATGCCATTCGCCGGGGTCGCCGGGGACCATGGCCAGGTAGCTGAATGCGAAGGAGCTGCCGCACGGCCCGCTCCCGGAGGCGGTCGCGGGATGCCAGCCGTCCCCGTTCGGCGCGTGGTAGGGGAACACGGTCGCGTTGGTTACGGCGGGACAGCCCGGTCCGGCGAGCGCGCTGAAGGTCGCTGTGCCGCGGGCTGACCCGGCGGCCTGGCTCGCCGACAGCGGGGCCGTCGTCAGCGTCTGGTCGCGGTGGTGCGTCAGCGTCCTGGCCGCCAGCATGCCGATCGGTACGGCGGCCGCGATGACCAGCGCGGCGGCCAGAGCCAGGAATACGCCTCCGCCCCGGCGCGGCCGCCGAAGGCTTCGCGCGTGCTGCCCCCCGCGCCGCGGCCCGCCGCTCCCGGACCCAGCCGCCGCCGGGTCGGCCGGGATTTCCCACAGATCGTCCTCGTATTCCGCGTCCCGTACGAATTCCGGATAGGGGGCGGTAGGCCGCACGACCCGGTCCGAAACGGAGCCAATTGGGTCGTGCGGCGGCTCCCAAGATTCCCACAGATCCTGGAAACCCATCGACGCCGGAACGGGCCCGGCCTCGGGCTCGGCGGAACCTCCGCTCCCGGCGGCCACCTGATCGGCCCGTGGCTCGGCCGCTGCGGACTCGGGCCGCGACGGTTCGCCCCGGTATCGAGCCGCCTTGCGCTCGGCCCGGCCACGCGCCCGCCGTCTGGGCGTCGCCGGGGCCTGCAGCCAGGGCTCGTCCGGCGCCACCGGCGGTCGTTCGGGCGGCCTCCAGGGCTCCCGCGGCCGGTCAGCCTGGGCTGGGGGAGCGGGCGCCCAGTCCTGCTGGGCGCCGGGGCCGGTCCAGCCGGTGTCCGGGTCAGCCTGGGCCGGGGGGGCGGGCGCCCAGTCCTGCTGAGGCTGGGCCGGGTCCCACGAGCCTTCAGGATCGCCATACGCCCATGGCTCCTGGGCCTCTCCCTGCGCCGGGGTCTCAGTCTGCGGGGCTCCCTCCGGGCCGGCGTAGTCCCACGGCCCCCCGGAACTTTCCTGCCCCGCGGCCTCAGCCGGCCAGGAGTCTCCCCGATCCCCGTAGTCCCACGGCTCCCTGGGCTCTACCTCCTGCGGCGTCTCAGGCGGCCGATAGTCCCGCGGGTCCGCGTAAGCCCACGGATCCTGGGCGCCACCCGACGGTGGCGGGCCATCTGACCACGCCTGCTGGTGGTCTCCCGCCACCGGCCGCTCCAGGGGCTCATCCGCCGCCGGAGCATCCGTCGGCCAGGTCGGCCGGTAATTTCCCTCCGCCCACGGCTCCTGGGGTTCATCCGTCGGCGCGCTGAGCGGCCAGGCTCGTTCCGCTTCCGGCGGGTCTACCGGAACCGAGGAAGCCTGGGCCTCGTCCTGCGGCGGGGCAGCGGCCCTGGCCAGCTGGGGGTCTTCATGGGCCCAGGAGTCCAGCGGCTCCGCCTGCGGCCGGGGAGCCAGCGGCCAGGAGCCCTGCGGATCAGCCGCTTGCCAGGAATCCTGCGGCGCCGGGCCCGGCTGTTCGTGCGGCCGGAATCCCGAGTCCCCGGTGCGGCGTGGCAGCGGCGGAGGAGTGCCGCTGCCACGTTCCGGCGCCGCCTCCGGTGTGACGTCATAACGGTCGTCCGGCGACTCGGCGTGCGAGTCGGCAGCCGGCTCGTCAGGGGAAAAGGGATGTTTCGGGTACCGCATCCATTTCCTCCCGATCCCTAGGATGTCCCCTTGTAGGTGACCACGAAAAGAGTTACGGGGCGGTTCAGTCATTCACCGGTGATCATGTACCCGTCCCCTTACAATCTCTTGACCCTTTGCTTGCCATGACTGGAAGCCGGGCCGTGGTCCCCAATGTGTGCCGGGGGAGCGGGCCCGGCCGGGCAGGACGGCGTGTACTGCGCCGACGTGCCTTCCACGAAGCCATCCGAGGTGCCCGGGGTGAAGCCTGGCAGCCACTGGCCGTTGGACAGCTTGGCCTGCATGTAGCCGGTCCCGGCGTTGAAGGTGTTCTGCCAGCTCTGGGCGAGGGTGGCGAACTTGGTGTTGTCCGCGGTGTCGCCGGTGTCCTTGGCCAGCGACGCGATCGCGTAGTCCGCCGTGTCGTACTCGAGCTGTGTCGACGACGGGCCGTAGAAGTTGCGGCAGCCGTAGGTGCCGTCGTATGGCAGGTAGCAGTGGCGGTGTTGCTTCGGCAGGTCACCTACGCTGACCGGGGGCGGAGCGCGGCCGCCCCGGCCCGCTCCCGGCGGGAATCACCGAGGACCACGTAGTGTTGAAGCGTCTGGCACACTAGGAAGCCGCGACCACGCGGTACCGGTTCACGCCACGACAGCCAGCCCCCGATGGAGCCCGGCTATGGCGACCCGGCGACCGCCCGAGGCAGGAGAAAACGTGAAGCCTGACATCCACCCCAAGTACGTCGAAACCACGGTGACCTGTTCCTGCGGGAACACCTTCACCACGCACAGCACCGCCGCCAACGGCGAGATCCACACCGACGTCTGCTCGGCCTGCCACCCGTTCTACACGGGCAAGCAGAAGATCCTGGACACCGGTGGCCGCGTCGCCCGGTTCGAGCGCCGGTTCGGCAAGAAGGCCGTGGGCAACAGCAACAGCAAGTAGCCGCGCGTCCTTACCCGCTGGCGCGCCACCGAGCGCGCCAGCGCCCCAGCCCTCCCGGTCGGGTTGAGTTCCCGGCGGTCGCCGCGGGAACTCGACCCGAACGTGCGTAGCTGGGTATCGACGCTTATGCGGACCAAGCAGGCGCAGGGCCGCGAGCGGCCCGCCCTGATTCAGGAGGAAGTACTGTGTTCGACCGGCTCGGTGAGCTGGCGTCTGAGCACGCCGAGCTGGAGCGTGCCCTGGCCGATCCTGGCCTGCACGCCGACCCCGACAAGGCCCGCGACTTCGGCCGGCGCTACGCCGAGCTGACCCCGATCGTGAACGCCTACCGCGAATGGCAGCAGACCGAGGATGACGAGGCCGCGGCGCGTGAGCTCGCGGCCGAGGATCCCTCGTTCGCGGCGGAGGCCGCCCAGCTCAAGGCGCGTCAGGCCGAGCTGGAGGAACAGCTGCGGCGGATGCTCATCCCGCGGGACCCCAACGACGGCCGGGACGTGATCCTGGAGATCAAGGCGGGTGAGGGCGGAGACGAGTCCGCGCTGTTCGCCGGGGATCTGCTGCGCATGTATCAGCGTTACGCCGAGCGCCACCACTGGGCCACCGAGATCCTGGACTCCACCATCACCGGCCTGGGCGGCGTCAAGGCCGCGACCCTCGCGGTCAAGGGCAAGAAGGGCGCCCCGGGCCAGGGCGCCTGGGCCCGCCTGAAGTACGAAGGCGGCGTGCACCGCGTCCAGCGGGTCCCGGTCACCGAGTCGCAGGGCCGGATTCACACGTCGGCCGCTGGTGTCCTGGTCATGCCGGAGGCCGAGCAGGTCGAGATCGACATCGATCCGAATGATGTCCGCACCGACGTCTTCCGCTCCTCCGGGCCCGGCGGCCAGAGCGTGAACACCACCGACTCCGCCGTCCGGCTGACTCACGTCCCGACCGGGATCGTAGTGTCCTGCCAGAACGAGAAGAGTCAGCTGCAGAACAAGGAGCAGGCGATGCGGATTCTGCGCGCCCGCCTGCTGGCCCAGGCTCAGCACGATGCGGACGAGAAGGCGTCGGCCGAGCGCCGCAGCCAGGTCCGGACCGTCGACCGGTCCGAGCGGGTCCGCACCTACAACTTCCCGGAGAACCGCATCTCCGACCACCGGGTCGGCTATAAGGCCTACAACCTGGACCAGGTTGTCGACGGTGATCTGGATGCGGTGATCGACTCGCTCGCCGACGCCGAAATGGCTGAGAAGCTTGGCGACGACGGGAACTCCGGCGCGTAAGCCACGGGAGCCGTGCGGGTGAGCCTATTGCTGGATGAGATCGCGCTCGCCGCGGCCCGGCTCGCCGAGGCCGGGGTCGAATCACCCCGGGCCGAGGCCGAGCTGATCGCGGCGCATGTGCACGGCGTGCGCCGGACCGAGCTGCACACTGTGCCCGATGCGTCGTTTGACGCGCGCTTCTGGGAGGGGATCGGGCGCCGCGCCGCCCGCGAGCCGCTGCAGCACATCACGGGGCGGGCCTACTTCCGCTACCTGGAGCTCGAGGTCGGCCCGGGTGTATTCGTGCCACGCCCCGAAACCGAGGTGATGACGGGCTGGGCCATCGACCGGCTGCGGGAGATGGACGTGGCCGAGCCCGTCGTCGTCGACCTGGGCACGGGGTCCGGCGCGATCGCGCTGGCCATCGCCCAGGAGGTGCCGCGCGCCCGGGCACACGCCGTGGAAGCTGACCCGATCGCGCGCGGCTGGACCGAGAAGAATGTTGCCCGCGTCGCGTCAGCCGCCCCCTACACCCGGGGCCGGGTGACACTGCACAGTGCTGACTTCACCGGGGCTGACTTCACCGGGGCTGACTTCACCGGGGCTGACTTCACCGGGGCTGACCTCACCCGGTCTGACCTCACCGGGGCTCACTTCGCGCGGCCCGGCGTCGCTGCCCCCGGCGCCCTAAGTGAGCTGGTCGGCAAGGCGGATCTGGTGATCAGTAACCCGCCCTACATCCCACTGGGCGCAACGGTGCCGCCGGAGGTGGGAGAATACGATCCGCCGGCCGCTTTGTGGAGCGGGGCCGACGGGCTGGATGCGATCCGCGCCGTCGAGCGCGCCGCTCGGCGGCTGCTGCGTCCGGGAGGCATGGTCGCTGTCGAGCACGGCGCGCCCCAGGGCGCCGCGGTGTACTGGGTGTTCTGCGAGGAAGCCGGCTGGCGCGACACACGCAACCATAAGGACCTGGCCCGGCGGGACCGTTTCGTCACCGCCATGTGGCCCGGCGAGCGAGCCGACGGATGACGGGATAAGCGGTAATGAGCGAACGTTACGACTGCTCGGATCCGGAGCAGCGGGAGGCCGGGATCGCTGCGGCCGTGACGGCGGTGCAGAAGGGCGAACTGGTCGTCCTGCCGACCGACACGGTGTACGGCATCGGCGCGGACGCGTTCACTCCGTGGGCGGTAAGCAGGCTGCTCGCGGCCAAGGGGCGCGGCCGGAACATGCCGCCGCCGGTGCTGGTCGGGACCGTACGTGCCGCGAACGCGCTCGTGGCGGAGATGGGGCCATTCGGCCAGGACCTCGTCGACCAGTTCTGGCCGGGGGGCCTGACCCTGGTCTGCCGGGCCACCCCCACGCTGTCCTGGGACCTGGGGGAAACCCGCGGCACAGTGGCGGTGCGGATGCCACTGCACGCGGTCGCGCTCGACCTGCTGAAGAAGACTGGCCCGATGGCTGTGAGCAGCGCGAACATCACCGGCAACCCGGCTGCGACCACAGCCGACGAGGCCGTCAAGCAGCTCGGCGATCTGGTCTCGGTGTACCTGGACGGCGGACCCTGCCCGGGCGGCGTCGCATCCACCATCATCGACCTGACCGGTTCGGTTCCGCGCCTGCTGCGGTCTGGGGCCATCCCGATGGACCGGCTCCGCGAGGTGGCCGCGCTGGTCACCGGCGAGGAGGCGCCCGCGTCCGGCTCCGTGAACGGCTCCGGCGGGCTGCCCGGTGTCCCCCCGGCCGGCAGCGATCCAGCCCCGGGTAAGCCTGGGCTCTCCAGTGACCCTGCCGTCTCAGGCGGGGCCGCCCCGGCCGCCGGTGCCGCGCTCTCCGGCGATCCCGCGCTCTCCGGCGGCCCCGCGCTCTCTGGCGACCCCGCGGTCTCAGGCGGGATCGCACCCGCCGGCGAGGCCGCCCCGGTCGGCGACCCCGCCGCGCCCGGCAAGCCCGACCTCCCCGGCTCTCCCGCCCCAGCCAGCGAATCCGCCGCGTCCAGCGCCGCTGGCGCGGCAGACCCGGCCGGCGTGGGCGGCGCGGACGGCACCGGGGACGGGGCGCACGACGGGGCGCGCCTGAAGGACTCCGCCGGCGCGAACGACCCAGCCGGCGAATAGACGCGGCCTCTAGTTGGGGGGGCGAGCTAAAGTGGCTGTTGATGTCCGGCAACCTTGTCGCGGCGGGCTGACCTAGCGTGAAGGAGTACGTCCTCGCGCTGCTGCTCGCCGCCGCAGCCACGTACCTGCTGACGCCGCTGGTCCGGCGCGGTGCCATCGCGACCCGCGCGATGCATGCCGCGCGGACCCGCGACGTGCACGTGGTGCCGACCCCGCTGCTCGGCGGACTGGCCATGTACGCCGGCCTCGTGGCGGGCCTGCTCGTGGCCGACCAGCTCACCTACCTGCGCGAGGCGTTCCAGTCCTCGCGGACCGTTCCTGGCCTGCTGCTCGCCGGCGGTGTCCTCGTCATCACCGGCATCATCGATGACCGCTGGGGGATGGGCGCGATCAGCAAGCTCGCCGCGCAGGTGGCGGCGGGCGCGATCCTGGTCTGGAGCGGGGTGGTGCTGTCCTGGGTTCCCGAGCCGAGCGGCGGCGTCGTGCTGCTCCCGCCCCAGGCCGGCCTGACCCTGACCATCCTGCTCGTCGTGGTCACCATCAACGCGGTCAACTTCATCGACGGGCTGGACGGGCTGGCCGCCGGCATCGTGGCCATCGCGGCATGCTCGTTCCTGGTCTACTCCTACAGGCTCGCGCACGTCGTCGGCATCCACTCCCAGTCCGTGCCGGCCGTGGTCTCCGCGCTGCTGGCCGGGATGTGCCTCGGCTTCCTGCCACACAACTTCTACCCGGCCCGGATCTTCATGGGTGACACCGGCGCCATGCTCATCGGGCTCCTGCTCGCCTACGTGCCGCTGTCCAGCACGGCGATGCTCGACCCGAACGTGCTCAGGAACTACAGCCACACGGTCAACCGGTACCCGACCGTCCTGCCACTTCTGCTGCCCGCGGCGATCCTGGTCATTCCCTACGCCGACCTGCTGCTGGCGGTCGTCCGCCGCACCAAAGCAGGCATGTCGCCCTTCGCTGCGGACAAGAAGCACCTGCACCATCGGCTGCTGAAGATCGGCCATTCGCACCGCCAGAGCGTGCTGATCATGTACCTGTGGGCGGCGCTGTTCGCGGGCGGCGTGGTCTCGCTCTCGCTCGTGCGCACGGACCTGATCGTGCTGGTGGCGGTCACCCTGGCCGCCGTTCTCGCGCTGCTCGTCGTCACCATGCCCTGGCTGCGCCCCAACCGTCTCCGCAACGGCGGCCGCCGGACCGGCGGCACCGGAGCCCACGCCGAGTTGGCCGCCTCCGGCACTCGCGCCGCAGGCCGCCGCCTCCGTCCCGCCGCCCCTCCTGGGCCCACGCCCAGCGCGCCCATCCCCACCGGCCCGGCCATGGCGGCCATCCCCACGGGCCCCATTCCGCCGGACCCCGCTGCCGGCGGCCCCATGCCCTATGGCCCGGCGGCCAGGCCCCCGTTCCCCACCGGCCCCGCCCGGCCCGCGGCTTCCGTTGACCCCGCCATGGCGGCTGCCCCTACGGGCCCCATTCCGCGCAGCCGGCGCACCAGCGGCCCCTCTCCCGAACCGCCCCGCTAGACGTCCGGCCCGAACCGCCCCGCCAGCCCCCTCTTCGGCCGCCTCCGGCCCGCCGGGTATCCGAGCGATGACGGATTTACCCTGCGCTTACGGGGGTAAAGGCCCATCGTTGGTGTTTTGTCGGTGCCGGAGCGCGCCCCCGGGGGAGAGCAGGCATGAGATTGGTGAGGCGGGGGCAGCTGTGACCCCGTTGCTCCGGTTCGTCTGGTCTGGGGTTAGAGCGGAGAGTCTGCCGAGATCAACGGGCCAGGACCGCCTGCTCGGGTGCGCGTTTGCGGCGAGTGGCAGCAGGACGAGCGCAAAGCAAAGGTGTGAGAAACTTCCCGTTTGAGTAAAGACAAGGCAAAGAACTTTGTGATAGCTTTCACGAGCAGCCCCTTTAAAGCGAGTGAGAGGCCCGTGATACCTTTCGTTGACCAGTGGCGACTCTCGCGCCGCAGGTGCAACGCGGGCCGCCACCGGTGCCTGGCCCTCAGAGGACTCCTCTATGGGCAGGTAAAGAACGTCCATACTGAGCTTCCCGGAGTCTTCTAAGTGCTGGCAAACTACGCCCGTATCACCCGATGGTCGGCAGTGCTGACGGCCGTCGTGGCGGCGATCATGGTTGGGGTCAGCACCGCCGTCGGCGGATCGCGCGGGCTGATCGGGAGCCTGCTCGGTGTCGCCCTCGTGACGCTCTTCTTCGGGATCGACGTCCTGGTCATCGGCCGCGTCGCGCGCATCAGCCCGCAGGCGATGATGATGGCCGCGATCGGCCTGTACCTGTTCAAGATCCTCGCTCTCGCCGTCGTCATGAGCCAGCTCATAGGCACGACCGCCTTTGACACGAAGCTCTTCGGCTTCACCGCCATCGTCTGTGTCCTGGCGTGGTGCGCCGCCCAGGTCATTGCGTCAATCAAGTTCAAGACGCTCTACGTGGAACCGGACGGGGAGCGGTGAGGCATGACGCAGCCCCTTCTTCCCCCGCCGCCGGAGCAGCAGGTCCTGACGGGCGCGCTACCCCGGCGCGAGCCCCCGGCCGAAGAGATGCCTGACCGGCAGCTTCTGCAGGAGCCGCAGGCGCGCCCCGCGACCAGGCTCCGCCGGCCGGTCAAGTTCGGCGGGCGCCGGGCGGCGGCCGCCGCGGCCGGGCAGGACTTCCCGCTGCCGCCCCGCGGCGCGGGCTACACAGTCCTCAGCTACCTGATCGCGGGCATCGTCGTTTACGGCGGGATCGGCTGGCTGGTCGGGCGCGCCGTGCATTCGGCGGCGCTCTTCCCGATAGGGATGCTGATCGGCCTAGTGCTCTCCATCGGCCTGGTCATTCACCGATACGGCAGGTCATGATCAACAAATACCCGGAAGACGTGACAGGTGCCGCGGAAATCCGCGGTGACCTGCGAGAGGAGCTGACCCGGTGAACGGTGACATTCAGCTGGCCGCGGCCAGCGGCGGCGGATGCCACATCTACTCCGGCTGCGGTTTTCCCGCCCCTGGCCTCCAGGACTTCGACTTCAAGCCCCTATTCAGCATCGGCTCCTTCCACTTCACCAAGCCGATCCTGCTGGCTCTCATCTGCGCGGCGGCCGTGATCGTGTTCTTCTGGGCCGCGTTCCGGAAGCCGAAGATCATTCCCCGAGGCATGCAGAACCTCGGCGAGGTCGCCCTGTTCGGGGTGCGCGACCAGATCCTGCGCCCGTCGCTCGGGAAGAAGGGCGACTCGTACCTACCGTTCCTGACGTCGATGTTTTTCTTCATCTACTTCATGAACGTGCTGGAGATAATCCCAATCGCGCAGTTTCCGGTGCCGTCCCGAGTCGGTTTTGCCTGGTCCCTCGCCCTGATCGTCTACGTGACCTATCTCTACATCGGTATCAAGAACCAGGGCCTGGGCGGCTACTTCAAGAACATGATCCCGCACGATGTGCCCTGGTGGATCTACCCGATCCTGATCCCGATCGAATTTGCGCGTTACATCTTCATCCAGCCCTTCACGCTGGGCATCCGGTTGTTCGCCAACATGTTCGCCGGGCACCTGCTGCTGCTGATCTTCACGCTCGCCACCTGGTACCTGGCCAGCCTCAGCATCGGGCTGGTGTTCGCCGCCACCTCGTTCGCGATGGTGCTGGGCGTCACCCTGCTCGAGGCCTTGATCCAGTTGCTCCAGGCCTTCATCTTCACCACGCTTACCGCGACCTATATCGCGGACTCGCTGGAGGCGGGCCATTAACCCGCCAGCCCCTATCCGGCGGATACCTTCCGCCGGGTACCGACGCAAAGGAAACGAATAGATGCTTGACCTCGCTACACAAGCGCTCGCCGCGGGGACTACCACTGGTGTCACGGGCAGCCTCAAAGTATTCGGCGCCGTCGCTTACGGCCTCGCCGCCATCGGCCCGGGTGTGGGCATCGGCCTGATCTTCGGCCATGCCATTGAGGCGATGGCCCGGCAGCCGGAGGCCACGGGCCGGATCACGCAGTACATGTGGATCGGGTTCGCGCTTGCCGAGGCCCTGGCGCTGATCGGCCTCGTGGTCCCGTTCATCTTCAGCGGTGGCTGACGGAGCGGCAGTGAGATCCGCGACAGGAAGGGCGGTCCGGTTATGACGAACCTGGCGCAAGCGGCGGCGTCCCAAAACCCGATCGTTCCGACTTGGCCAGAGCTCATCATCGGGACGGTCGCATTCCTCATTGTCTTTGGCGTGCTCGGCAAGCTTCTGCTGCCGCGGGCCCAGGTGATGCTACGGGAGCGGACCGAGCAGATCGAGGGCGGCCTGGAACGCGCCGAGGAGACCCAGGCCGAGGCCCAGCGGGCACTCGAGCAGTACCGGCAGCAGCTCGCTGAGGCCCGGCACGAGGCCGCGCGCCTGCGCGAGGAGGCCAGGGAGCAGGGCGCCCAGATCATCGCCGAGATGCGCGAGGAGGCCCAGGCCGAGGCGCGGCGTCTCACCGAGGCCGCGAACGCACAGATCGAGGCGGAGCGCCAGCAGGCGCTGGCCTCGCTGCGTACCGAGGTCGGTGCGCTGGCCACCGACCTGGCCGGGCGTATCGTGGGCGAATCGCTCCAGGACGAGGCCCGGCAGAGCCGGGTCGTGGACCGGTTCCTCGACGACCTTGATCAGCACGGCGGAATCGGGGCGAGGGCGGCCCGGTGAGGAGCTTCCCAGGCCGGGTAGGCCAAGCACGGGAGGAACGCTGATGCGCGGCGTGAGCAGGGTGTCCTTCGTGGAGCTGAGGGATCAGCTTCCGGGGGTACTGGCCGAGGCCGGCCGTAGCACGAGTCCCCAGCCGGGTTCGGGGTCCGCAGACACCACCGGCGCGGCCGTCCCCAGGCCGGGGCGCACCGAAGCGGGGCGGACCGGTGCGGCCGGACCCGGGCCGGGGACGTCTCTGGCCGCCACGGTCGGCGACGAGCTGTTCGCCGTGCTGCATCTGCTGGACAGTGAGCCCGGGCTGCGGCGCGCGCTGGCCGACCCGTCCAAGCCTGCCGACGAGAAAGGCGCGATCGTGGTCGCCCTGCTGCACGGCAAGGTCACCCCGGCGACCGAAGAGCTCGTCGCCGCCACGGTCCGCGCCCAGTGGGCCGGCCCCGCGGACATGACCGACGCGCTGGAGCAGCTCGCGGTGGAGGCGTTCGCCATCGCCGCTGAGGAGAGCGGCCAGCTCGATGACCTGGAGGACGAGCTCTTCCGGTTCAGCCGGGTGGTGGCGAGCGAGCCGGAGCTCCGCGCGGCGCTGAGTGAGCCGGTGCTGCCCGACGAGGGCAAGCGGGGCCTGGTCAACACGCTGCTCGCAGACAAGGTCACGCCGGTCACGCTGCGGCTGGTCACCGAGATGTCGCTGCACCCGCGGGGCCGGCCGCTGGTGGTCAGCCTGGACATGTGCACGCGCATCGCCGCTGAGCGCCGTCAGCGCCTGATCGCCGTGGTACGCACGGCCACCGATCTGTCCGCCGAGCAGCGCCGCAGGCTGGCTGATGCGCTGGCGGGCATCTACGGTCATGAAGTGTACGTCAACATCGTAATTGACCCCGAGGTCATGGGTGGCATGACCATCCAGGTCGGTGATGAGCTGATCGACGCGAGCGTGGCGTCCCGCCTGGCGGCGGTACGCCGCAAGCTGGCCGGCTGAGTGATGCCCGGCCCGTATCCGGCTACTGGCGCCTACTGGCCAGCATCCCGGCCAACCGACACCCGACGCACAGGAAAGATACGAGGAAGATGGCGGAGCTGACAATCCGGCCGGAAGAGATCCGGGACGCGCTGGCGCAGTTCGTCGAGGAGTACGAACCCGAATCCGCCTCCCTGGAGGAGGTCGGCACGGTCACCGAATGCGGCGACGGCATCGCCCGGGTCGAGGGGCTGCCCTCGGCCATGGCCAACGAGCTACTGGAGTTCGAGGACGGCACCCGCGGTCTCGCGCTCAACCTGGACGTACGCGAGATCGGCGTCGTCATCCTGGGTGAATTCAGCAAGATCGAGGAGGGCCAGCAGGTCCGCCGGACGGGCGAGATCCTCTCGGTGCCGGTCGGCGACAGCTTCCTGGGCCGGGTCGTGGACCCGCTGGGCAACCCCCTCGACGGCAAGGGCGAGATCGGCGATAGCGAGCTGCGCCCGCTGGAGACGCAGGCGCCGTCGGTCGTGCAGCGCCAGTCGGTCAATCAACCGCTGCAGACCGGTATCAAGGCCATCGACGCCATGACCGCGATCGGCCGGGGCCAGCGGCAGCTGATCATCGGCGACCGGCAGACGGGCAAGACGGCCATCTGCATCGACACGATCATCAACCAGCGCACGAACTGGGAGTCCGGCGACCCCGAACGCCAGGTCCGGTGCATCTACGTGGCCATCGGCCAGCGCGGCTCCAATATCGCCTCGATCCGCCAGTCACTGGAGGAGGCGGACGCGATGGAGTACACCACGATCGTGGCGTCCCCGGCCTCGGACCCATCGGGCTTCAAGTACATCGCGCCCTACACCGGGTCCGCGATCGGCCAGCACTGGATGTACCAGGGCAAGCACGCCCTGATCGTGTTCGACGACCTGTCCAAGCAGGCCGAGGCCTACCGGGCCATTTCGCTGCTGCTGCGCCGCCCGCCGGGCCGCGAGGCCTACCCCGGCGACGTCTTCTACCTGCACTCCCGGCTGCTGGAGCGCTGCGCGAAGCTGTCCGACGACCTCGGCGGTGGCTCGCTGACCGGGCTGCCGATCGTCGAGACCAAGGGCAATGACATCTCGGCCTACATCCCGACGAACGTCATCTCCATCACCGACGGCCAGATCTTCCTGGAGACGGACCTGTTCAACTCCGGTGTCCGCCCGGCCATCAACGTCGGCCGGTCGGTGTCCCGGGTCGGCAGTGCCGCGCAGGTCCGGGCCATGAAGAAGGTCGCAGGCACGCTGCGGCTGGCGCTGTCGCAGTTCCGGGACCTGGAGTCGTTCGCGGCCTTCGCCTCCGACCTGGACGCCGCGTCCCGGGCCCAGCTGGACCGCGGCGCGCGGCTGGTGGAGCTGCTCAAGCAGCCGCAGTACGACCCGTTCCCGATGGAGCAGGAGGTCGTCTCGATCTGGGCCGGCACCAACGGCCATCTCGACGACGTGCCGGTGGACGACGTGTCGCGCTTCGAGTCGGAGTTCATCGACAGTCTCAAGCGCAACAACGCCGGCATCCTGGATTCGATCCGGGAGACCAGGGACCTGACCGACGACACCGCCGCCGCGCTCAAGGACGCGATCGAGCAGTTCCGCCGCACGTTCGAGAAGAGCAACGGCGAGCTGCTGGTGACCGACGAGGACGAGCCCGAGGCGATGGGCGAGCACGAGGCCGGCCACGAGAAGGTGACCCGCTACACCGGTTCGGACGGCGGCCAGGACGAGCAGTCCGGCGCAGGTGCGTCCGACGTCAACGGCCCGTCCGGCGGCGCCTCCGGCGCCGCTCAGCCGGCCGGCGGGAACACACCCGGCGGTGAGCCGGGAAGCGGGGACTAGGCATGCCGGCCAGCCTTCGCGCCGTCCGGCAGCGGATCCGGGCGGTCCAGTCGATCGGCAAGATCACCCGCGCTCAGGAGCTCATCGCCTCCTCCCGGATCATCCGGGCCCAGCAGCGGATGCGCGATGCCGGGCCGTACGCCCGGGAGCTCACCCGGGCGGTCGAGGCCGTCGTCAGCCGGTCGCACAACATCGACCATCCGCTCACCACCGAGCCGGAGCACGTCACCCGGGCCGCGGTGCTGGTCCTGACCAGCGACTCCGGCTTCTGCGGGGCGTTCAACACGAACGTCCTGCGCGAGGAGCAGCGGCTGAACCGGATGCTGTCGGAGCGGGGCATCGAGCCGGTTCCGTTCGTGGCTGGGCGCAAAGGGGTCGGCTGGCACCGGTCCCGCCAGATCGAGATGGCCCGCGAGTGGACCGGCTTCTCCGTGCGGCCGTCCGTCACCGATGCGACCGACATCACGAACGGCCTGCTCGAGGCGTTCGACACCAAGGCCGAGGACGGCGGTGTGGACGAGATCTACATCGTCCGCACCGAGTTCGTCTCGATGCTGACCCAGCGTGCCATCGTCCGGCGGCTGCTGCCGCTGGAGATCGAGGAGAGCACCGGCGAGCCGTCTGCCGGCCCGCTGCCGAATTATGAGTTCGAGCCGTCGACCGAGATCGTCCTGGACCGGCTGCTCCCGCAGTACGTGGAGGGCCGCATCTTCTACGCGCTGCTGGAGTCGACCGCGTCCGAGCTCGCCGCGCGCCGCCGGGCCATGAAGGCGGCCACCGACAACGCGAACGACCTCACCGAGCGGCTGACCCGTGAGGCGAACAACGCGCGGCAGGCCGAGATCACCCAGGAAATCAGCGAGATCGTGGGCGGCGCCAACGCTCTGGCCGACGCCACTGCAGGAAGTGAGTGAGACATTATGACCGCGACCGTAGAGAACCCGGCGGAGAGCGCCGGCAGCACGGGGACGGGCCGGGTCGTGCGGGTCATCGGCCCGGTCGTCGACGTGGAGTTTTCCGCCGACGAGATGCCGGAGATCTACAACGCGCTGCACGTCGACATCACCCTGGGTGACGAGACCCACGAGCTGACCCTTGAGGTCGAGCAGCACATCGGGGACGACGTGATACGGGCCATCTCCCTGGAGCCGACCGACGGCCTGGTCCGCGGGGCGGAGGTTACCGACACCGGCGCGTCAATCGAGGTGCCGGTCGGCGAGGTGACCAAGGGGCACGTGTTCAACACCCTGGGCGAGAGCCTGGACGTCCCGACCTCGGAGCTGAAGGTGGAGGAGCGGTGGCCCATCCACCGCGACCCGCCGCCGCTGGACCAGCTCGAGCCGCGCACCGAGATGTTCGTGACCGGCATCAAGGTCCTCGACCTGCTCACCCCGTACGTGCGAGGCGGCAAGATCGGCCTGTTCGGCGGGGCGGGCGTGGGCAAGACCGTGCTGATCCAGGAGATGATCCGCCGGGTCGCGCAGAACTTCGGCGGCGTCTCGGTCTTCGCCGGGGTCGGCGAGCGCACCCGTGAGGGCAATGACCTGTGGGTGGAGATGACCGAGTCCGGCGTCATCAAGGACACCGCGCTGGTGTTCGGGCAGATGGACGAGCCGCCGGGCACCCGGCTGCGGGTGGCGCTGTCCGCGCTGACCATGGCCGAGTACTTCCGCGACGTGGAGAAGCAGGACGTGCTGCTGTTCATCGACAACATTTTCCGCTTCACCCAGGCCGGCTCGGAGGTGTCCACGCTGCTCGGCCGGATGCCGTCCGCGGTGGGCTACCAGCCGACGCTGGCCGACGAGATGGGCCAGCTGCAGGAGCGGATCACCTCCACCCGTGGTCACTCCATCACCTCGATGCAGGCCATCTACGTGCCCGCGGACGACATCACCGACCCCGCCCCGCACACCGTGTTTGCGCACCTGGACGCCACTACCACGCTGTCCCGCGCGATCACGGAGAAGGGCATCTACCCGGCGGTGGACCCGCTAGACTCCACGTCACGGATCCTGGACGCCCGGTATGTCGGCCAGGAGCACTACGACGTCGCCCGCACGGTGCAGCAGATCCTGCAGCGCTACAACGAGCTGCAGGACATCATCGCCATCCTGGGCATCGACGAGCTGGGCGAAGACGACCAGGTCGTCGTGCGGCGGGCCCGGCGGATCGAGCGGTTCCTGTCCCAGCCGATGTACGTGGCGGAGCAGTTCACCGGTCAGCCGGGGGTCTTCACCCCGCTGGAAGAGACGATCGCCTCGTTCAAGGCGATCGTCGACGGCAAGTACGACAACCTGCCGGAGCAGGCGTTCTACATGGTTGGCGGGATCGAGGACGTGGAGAAGAAGGCCAGGGAGATGGAGCAGTGACCTTGCACGTCGAGGTCGTCGTCGCGGACCGCCGGCTGTGGGCTGGTGATGCCGGCATGGTCATCGCCAAGACGCTCGATGGTGACATTGGATTGCTGACCGACCATCCGCCGGTGCTCGGCATCCTGGCCGAGGGCAGCGTGGTCCGCATTCTCGACCCCGAGGGCGGAGCCGATGACGCTGCGGGCGGCGGCGAGGTGACCGCCGCCGTCAGCGGCGGTTTCCTCTCGGTGGCTGACAACCGGGTATCGGTTCTGGCCGTTGACGCGCAGCTGGGCACCGAGGTCGACACGTCGGCGGCCCGCTCCGAGCTGGAGTCCGTGCTGAGCGGTCCGGGCACGCCGTCGGCGGCCGAGGAGCCGGGCGAAGCCAAGTACGCGAGGGCGCAGCTGCGAGCCGCGGGCGAACAGGCCTGACGAGGGCTGGGGGTGGGCGGCGCGCTGGCTCTTGATGTGGCCTGGCTCTTCGCCGCCTTCCTCCTCATCCTGGTCCTGATCGCCAGCGGCATCGCCACCCGCCGGTTCCTGCTCGAGCGCGGCGGCGGCACCGTGGACTGCAGCCTGCGGCGCATCCCGGGCGAAGGGTCCTGGCGCCTCGGCCTCGCGGCCTACCAGGGTGACCGGCTGTGCTGGTACTACCAGTTCGGGGTGCTGCTGCGGCCCCGGCTGGAGCTGGAGCGCCGCACGCTGACGGTGGCCTCGCGGCGGGACGCCAGCCCCGCCGAGGACGCGAGCCTCGGCCCCGGGATGGTCGTGGTGGAGTGCGTCATCGGCGACGCGGATCCGGGCGGCGCGGACCGCGTCGAGCTCGCCATGTCAGACGCCGCGCTCACGGGTTTCCTGGCCTGGCTCGAGGCTGCCCCGCCTGGCTCCTATATGGACCAGATCGCCTGAACGATCCTTCCCCCGGGTCCCGCCTAACGCTCGCCGCCGGGCTTCCAGAGCACGTCACCGCGGTCCTCGTTGACCGAGCGCCCGAGGATGAACAGCAGGTCGGACAGCCGGTTAAGGTACCGCGCGGCCAGCGGGTTCACGGAGTCGCCGTGCTCGCTCACCGCCGCCCACGCGCTCCGCTCGGCCCGGCGCGTGACGGTCCGCGCCGTGTGCAGCAGGGCCGCGGCCGGGGTCCCACCGGGCAGCACGAAGCTGCGCAGCGCGGGCAGGTCCTCGTTGTAACGGTCGCAGGCCTCTTCCAGGGCGTCGATGTAGCTCGCGTCAATCCGCAGCGGCGGGTACGGCGGTGGCGCGTCGGTGATCGGGTTGGCCAGGTCCGCGCCCACGTCGAAGAGCTCGTTCTGAATCCGGGACAGCAGTTCGGTGACGTCCGGGGCCGGCTGGCCGATGGTGATGGCCACGCCGATCGCACAGTTGGCCTCCTCGACGTCGGCGTAGGCGACCAGCCGGGTGTCCGTCTTGTCCGTGCGGGTACCGTCCGCCAGCGCGGTGGTGCCGTCGTCTCCGGTGCGCGTGTAGATGCGTGAGAGCACAACGGGGTTGTCCCGGCGGTTACGTGGCATGGTTCCACTCTATGTGCGGCCTGGGCGCATTGGCGGCCCGCCGGTGCGGCCTGGCGGCTCGCCGTGAGCGCTGGCCGTAACGTCCGTTATTACCCTCCATTCGCAGTAGGCGCTCGGCTCGCATGGGCACAATGAGTAACTACTGGTATCAAAAAGTGATCGAAAATCATAGGAGGGATTCCCATCTGATCAACAATCTGGCATCATCTAATCACAGAGGGTGACTTGACAGCGAAGAGCCCGCCAGTCAGGGCGGCATTTTAAGGTCATCACCCTCGGCAGGCCGGTCAGTTCCCTAACCCGGAAGACCGGCCGGCGACGGGCCGATGATTCTCGGGGGCTCATCGGGCCCTTCCCGGGGGGCGCCC
>Ga0302302_1000826_pt1 | contig 18832 bp, 20 predicted proteins | sample III_Palsa_E1_3_FD_198766 | JGI IMG/M metagenome (GOLD analysis project Ga0302302, IMG submission 198766) | Peat permafrost microbial communities from Stordalen Mire near Abisko, Sweden - III_Palsa_E1_3 | ecosystem: Environmental > Terrestrial > Soil > Palsa > Peat permafrost | place: Sweden...
GGAAGGGGCTTGCAGTAGCGTTTTCATTGGAGAAAACGCACATAGAGCTCATACCGTCGCACTACATCCACAGGAAAATGCTCCAGGGTTGGGAAGCTAGCGACTACTCGGCTGTTTTGACAGCGACAACGGCGCGGCCCTTGTACTCACCGCAGTGCTTGCACGCGCGGTGCGGGAGCTTCTGCTCGCCGCAGTTAGAGCATTTGGAAACGCCAGTGGGGGTCAGAAAGTCGTGGCTGCGGCGCTTGGCAGTGCGTTGCTTTGAATGGCGCCGTTTCGGATTAGGCATGGTAATTCCTCTCGAACATCTTGGCACAGGCGCAACAGAAGTTCGTTAACGCTGGCCGAATCTTTTTAAAATGCTAGGACTTGGTAACGGCAATTCCGGCCAGCGCGTTCCAGCGCCTGTCGACCGGCTGCTCCTCGCATTGGCATGGAGCGGTATTGCGATTGGCCCCGCATTGCGGGCAAAGTCCCTTGCAGTCTTCCTGGCAGAGCGTCCGTCCGGGCAGGGCAAGAAGCACCTGTTCGCGCACGGCGTCCTCCAACAGCAGACCGCTCTCTTCATAATACCCGATTTCGGTCTCGTCTTCCGTAATTGCGTGCTCTCCGGGCTGGTTATCGACGCCTCCGGGGCGAAAAATGAGGTCGAAGTCGCCGGCGAGGGGCTGTTCGACGGGTTCGATGCAGCGAGCGCAGAGGACCTCGAAGTGACCTTCAAAGTGGGCACGGAGGCGGATGTCCTGGACGAAGTCCTTGGGGCCGCGGTGCTCGAGGATGAGGGCGGCGTCGCCCTGGAGGGTGAGAGGGCCGATCTGGCGGATATCGGGGGCGTATTCGATCACACCGGCGGCGATGGATTCGTCGAGCTGGAGGGGTTCGTCGACGAGTTGTGCGGGGGTGATGAGCATGAGTTAAGGGTAGGACTTGCGGGGGTCTGCGTCAATGAGGAGAACCGGCGGGGAATCGGCGGGGGTTCGCCAGGCGATGGGATAGAGCGCGAGCTCCGGGAAGTTGCGCTCGTAGAATGCTGTGTCAAGGGTCATGAGGCGGTCGGCTTGCACCAGGGCGTGCGCGCCGAGTAGGAAGTCTGCGAGGATGCGGCGAGGTTGATTGCTCATGGCTGTCCGGCGGCCGGCGTATTGCGCAAAGCGTTCGCCGGCTAATGACCAGAGATTTTGCGGGAAGGCGTACTCCACTTTTATGCCGCTGGCATGGAGAAATTCCTGAATGAACTTCGTTGTGGCGTGTGGATGCGCGAGGGACTCTGAGTAGGCAAAGGCAGAGAGCGTGATGGCGCCATCGCGATTTGCCGCGGAGAGACATTTGGCAATCTGTCGTGCTGACGGCTCATTCGACCAGATGGCGGAGAGGATGTTGGTGTCGAGTGCGGTTCTCAAAGATCGTCCTCGTGTCCGCGCAGCTCTCGCCAGAAATCAACGGCTGTGGTGTTTGGATCGTCGCAGGGGAGCGCTCCGATGAACTGCTCGAAGGCATTGCCTTCTTCTCGGATGGGGCGAAGGATGGTGCGGCCGCCTTCGACGCAGAACTCAACGCGGTCGCCGGGGTGCAGGCCCAGACGATTGCGGATCTCGATGGGGACGGTAATTTGACCCTTGCTGCTAATCGTGCTGCTGGCGGCCATCTTTACCTCCATTCTTTACCTAAAGATATCATTCTTTACTTCCGAGAGAAATGGAGATAGTGGCGGAATCGTGGAACTGCGGGCCAATAGCGCGCGTATTCTGTTTCTGTAAATTGACGCGGTTGCCGTTTGCGCTGCCTGCGATCCGATGTATTCCAAAGGATGCCCTGATGAACTCGTTTCGCTTGCTCGCTGCTGCCGCTTCCCTCTCCGTGCTGGTTTTATCCGGCTGCCGGATTGTCGACCATAAGGATGGCAAGAACGACAATGTGGATATTTCCACGCCGTTTGGGTCCATGAGTGTGAAGTCCAACGATAATGCGGATGCTTCGGCGATTGGGCTGACGGTGTATCCGGGGGCCGCGCCGATGAAGGACAAGGGCAGCGACAAGAACAATGCCGATGTGAATATGAGCTTTGGCGACTTTCACCTGGGGGTGAGGGCGGCGAGCTTCCAGACAAGCGACTCTACGGATCAGGTGATCGCGTTTTATCGCAAGGACCTGGGGAAGTATGGAGACGTGATCGAGTGCAAGGGCGACAATGCGATTGGGTCACCGACACGGACTTCGCAGGGGCTTAGCTGCAATGACAAGGATGTCCATGGGCATGTTCACGGAAGCGTGGACGTGGATACGGATGATGAGATCGAGCTTAAGGCAGGGTCGCAGACGCGGATGCATGTGGTTGGGATCAAGGAAAAGGACGGCGGGACTCGCATTGGGTTGGTGATGCTGAATCTGCCATCGCAGCTGCATTCGCGGGATTCCAAGGACACGGAATAACGGCGTGGGTTGCTGTATGGGGCTGGGTCGGGTAGCTTCGTAAGGTGATGCAACGCCTTTGCCACCGCTGCCAGTCTGTCCTTCATGTTGAAGAGGATGGAACCCTCGTCTACTGTTGGAACTGCGGTGCGCCGCAGGTGGTGCTCTCCGAGGAGCTACAGGAACAGGTGCAGGCGCAGCGAGAGAGCGCGGCGGAGCAGAGCGAGGACCGGCAGGAGAGCGAGGCCGAACGGGCTGCGCGGCTGGCGGCACAACCGCCAGACCTGATGGTGGTGTGGAAGTCGATTATCCGGATTGCAACGGCGGCGGCGTTCGCGCTTTCGGTGGTGTCGGTGATACTTCCACCGCTGGAGTTGCTGGCGTGGACGGTGCCCGCGATTGTGCTCTCTATTTATTGTGCGCGGCATAAGGAGACCCACATTACGACGGCTGTGGGCGCTCGCATTGGGCTGGTTTGCGGGATTCTGACTAGCTTTGGAATGACGGTTTCCACTGCGGCGCAGATGCTGGCACTGCGGTTCGCGCTGCATAAAGGCAATGAGTTCGATGACACCATCAGCGCGAAGCTAGCGCAGATAAAGGCGCAGGTGCTGGCGCAATCGGGAGCTGAGGCGGCGGCGCGGTTGAACCAGTTCAATATTCCTGAGTTTCGTGTGGGGTTGTTCCTGGCCGGGCTGGCGATGCTTACGGCGGCGTTGCTGGTTCTTTCGACGGCTGGTGGGGCGTTTTCGGGGTATATGAGGTCGCGGGCGGCAGCGCGGTAGGGACAAGCGACTGCAAGTGTCCGGGGCTAAAACCCCCATTAGGTTGGGATTTATTCAGGGGCCTGAAGGCCATTGCCTCCCTTACCCTCCGTAAAGAGCGCGTATTGGCTGGTGGATGGGTGACGCTGGTATCATCAACAACAATCATGAGTGACGAATCTACCCCCGCAAATACTGAGAAAACACCGGCAGCACGGTCCTCGCGGCTGCGCGAAAAGGGCCGGCTGATGTCTGCCTCCGAGATTGAGCGCACGCTGGTGCGGCTGGCGCACGAGATTGTGGAGCGCAATGATGGCGCGGCTAATCTTGGGCTTGTCGGCATCAAGCGGCGTGGCGTTCCGCTGGCCGAACGGCTGGGGAAGATTATTGAAAAGATTGAGAAGGCCCCGGTAGATACGGGCGTGCTGGACATCAGTTTCTATCGCGACGACCTTTCTACCGCAGGGCCGCGACCGGTGGTGGAGAAGGGCGAGTTGGGCTTCGATGTGACGGGCCGCGACATCATCCTGATGGACGACGTGCTCTATACGGGCCGGACGATTCGGGCGGCGATGGATGCGCTGTTCGATTATGGCCGCCCGAAGAGTGTGCAGTTGCTGGTGTTGATCGACCGCGGACACCGGGAGCTGCCGATTGAGGCGAGATATATCGGCCGCACCGTGCCGACGTCCAGCCGCGAGATTATCGAGGTTAAACTGCGTGAGATCGACGATGACGAGCAGGTGCTGCTGGTTGAGCTGGTCGATTAACCAAACTGCAAACGCAGTGGACTCTGAGTACGCGGTGTTTCGCAGCGGAACAGCACAATATCTACCGTGCTCGTACGTTAACGCAGGATGCGGTTCAACCGCTCGAATCTGAAACTATGTCTATTGAAGCCGCCGAAGCTGTACCTGTTGCTCCACCCATGCCCCTCACAATGGGCGAGGTTTTGCGCATCCCTGTAATGCGCCGCCTCTGGTACGCGCAGATCGTTTCGGTCTTTGGGGACTTCCTCGCCCTCTTTGCGGTCATCATCGTCATGACCTTCAATTTGCACTCCACTCCGCAGCAGATCACGGGCGTGCAGATTGCCTACATGGGGCCCATAGCGCTACTCGGCATCCTGAGCGGCGTCTTCGTCGACCGCTGGCCGGTGAAGCTCACGCTCGTATCCTCCGACTTCATCCGCGCCGCGCTCTGCCTTGGGTTGATTGCCGTCCACAGTGTTTGGGGCTTCTATGTTGTGCTCGCCGCGATCAGCGTCGTTTCAAGCTTCTTCAGTCCAGCACAAGGAGTCGCCGTTCGCTCTGCAGTTCCGCTGCACGGGCAAGGAGCATCGCAGGCCCTGATGCAGCAGGTCATGATGGGGATGCGCATCGTCGGCGGTCCGCTTGCGGCTACTCTCGTCCACTATCTTGGCCCTCGTTTCTGCTACAGCGTTGACTCACTCAGCTTTATCGCTTCCGGCACACTCATCGCTTCGCTTGCCATCACGATGCCCAAGAGTGCAGCAGCCGCGCAGGCGCCGCGTGACTCCGCCATCGAAGAAGAGCTCACCGGCCTGCGTCGCATCGGCGGCGATATGAAGCAGGGCATCAGCTTCATCGTGCATCACGCGGCCCTTTTCTTTGTCATCCTGTCGTTGGCATCGGGCATGTTCGTGCTCGGCTGCTTCGGCCCGCTCATTGCCGTCTATGTGCGCGATATCCTGCACGCGCCAGAGACCACCTTCGGCAAGACCAGCCCGATGATTCCGCTTGGCATGGTGCTCGGCATGAACCTCATCATGAAGCTCGCCAAGAGCAAAAAGCTGGCTACGCTGGTTTATTACGGTCTCGGCGGGATTGGTGTGGGTACGCTGTTGCTGGCGCTGTTCCCTCATCTCTACGCCACGATTCCTGGGTTGTTCATCATCGGCTTCGCGGCGGCGGCGATCATTGTGCCCGCGCAGACCCTGATCGCGCAGGAGACGCCGCCGGCGATGATGGGGCGGGTGGGGTCGACGGTGATGTCGGCTGTGTTTTCTGCGCAGATCCTTGGGCTGATTCTTTCAGGCGTGCTCACGGAGCACATCAGCGTACGCGGCGTCTTTGGGCTGTGTACGGCGATGCTCGTGGTTCTGACCGTTGTGGGCAAGTTGTGGATGGAGCCGGAGCCGCACGAGGCAAAGGCCTGAAATCCTGCTACCCTTGAAGTACAGAAACCACTGCCCGGCGACCCTGCGGAGGGATGTGTGAGTGGTTGAAACAGACGGTCTTGAAAACCGTTTAGCCTTAACGGGCTACGGGGGTTCGAATCCCTCTCCCTCCGCCATTTCATCTTGTGCCCGATCACGATATCGTGGCGACGTCAGAAAACAGCGATTTCCTTAGAAAATACAGCGTATTGCACTAGCAATCAGGTCCTTAGAGAAGTCGCTTTACCTCTAAATAGAGGGGGACAACTACCGCTTCCCTGAGTACGGATTCGGGAGACTAAAAAAATTCAGGCGTTTTGGGTAACACAGACGCGTCGCTTGTATTTGCCAAACGCGAAATCCCCGCTGCCTTTCAGCAGCGGGGATTGTTCCAGAGCAACTTAGTGTTTGGAGTCGGCCGGGACAAGCGACTTATGTTCACGCTTGATTGGGATTGTGATGACAGTCGGTCCGTCGGTCGCCATGGCTTTCTTGAAGGCTTCCTGAATCTCTTCCTTCGTTGAGGCTTCGGTCGTCGAGCAGCCGTAACCTTTCGCGAGGGAGTTGATGTCCAGGAAGGGTAGATCAAGAGCCGGCACGTTTGGCGTTTTTTCCAGATCAGCAAATTCCTTGAGAATGGCATACTCGCCATTGCACGGAATGATGAAGATTACCTTCAGCTTGTGATGGGCCGCCGAAGAGAGGCACTGGATTGAATACTGCAGCGATCCATCGCCAATCACTGCAATCACCGGCCGGTTTGTACCCAACTTTCTCTGAGCCAGGGCTATGCCAACAGAGGAAGGGGCATTGTGGCCTAGCCCGCCGCTGGCGTAGGTGTAATACGCTGCGGGTTCGGTAGATGGCCACCAATGCAGGAAATCATTGTAGTTGGAGGGTGTTTCCTGCACGACGATCGCGCCTTCGGGACGAACTTCGCTCAATGCAGCAAATACTTCGATTGCTGTGAGTGGAGAACCCGGCGCCGCAGGCAGGGTTTTTGGCACCTGTCTCGGGGCAGGAGCGGTTCGAGCGGTCCCGTCCTCAACAAGTTCGAGCAGCGCATCGATTGCGAGCTTCGCGTCGGAGAGGAGGCTGTCGCCTACCAGAGCGCTGCCCGCATCTGTTGGGTCTTCGGTGATCTGCAGAAGCTTAGCGCCTTCCGGGGTGATCGGGCCGAGAACGAATGGGTAGTAACGGAATACAGGAGCGCCGATGACCACGATCAGATCATGACCGGCCAACTGCTGACTGAGCGGGAGCATGGCACTGACCAGTTCACCCTGGAAGAGCGGATGGGTCTCCGGGAAACAGGCCCGCTCGGCAGCGGGTGCGCGCCAGACGGGTGCGCGGAGCTTCTCCGCAAGCGCTACACCGGCGTACCAGCCGCCAGACTTCTCAACCTCTGCCCCGTAGACAAGGGCGGGCTTCTTTGCGGCCGAGATTCTCGCGGCGAAGTCTTTCAGCCTGTCGGGGTCGGGCCCTATGCGAGAGCTGACGGTTCTTACATCTGCCGGGCCGAGGGCAGGCTTGTCCCAGTCGTCCAGTGGAATGGAGACGTACACCGGTCCCGCCGGCGGCTGCAACGCCAGCGCGTAGGCGCGCATGATCGCACGTGGAACGTCTTCTGCGCGCTTTGGCTCATAGGCCCACTTCACGTAGGGTTTCGGAAGCATGGTTTCGTCGCGATTGGTCAGCAAAGGGTCGCAGATCGCCATCTCCCTGGTTTGCTGCCCTACTGTAATGATGAGAGGAGTCTTGTTTTGGAACGCGGTCATGATGTTACCCATGCCGTTCCCTGTGCCTGCGGACGTGTGCAGGTTCAGCAGAGCTGGACGACCAGTTGCCTGCGCAAATCCGTCCGCCATCGCAACTGCGGTTGCTTCCTGAAGTCCGAGGATGTATTCAAAGTCATCAGGAAAGTTCTTCAGGAAAGGTTCTTCGGTGGAACCAGGATTCCCGAACATGGTGGTAAGCCCCAGCGACCTCAATAGATCGTATGTTGCGTCCCAAACAGTGAGCTGTTTCTCAGTCGCCATTCGTATTTCCTCTCTGAAGCTGCCGCATAGAGAATCTGCATCGACCTACGAGTGAGGCGGTAGCTCCACCTTGATCAAACGCGCTGAAGGGTGCGGTGTGCAGTGGCGGTGGGGCTAGCTCACCGTGAGGACTGCTGGCACCAACGACGGCGCCTGGTGGCCGTTCAAGACGGCTTCAATGTTGTCGAGACACAGCATTCCCATCTGAGTGCGGGTCTCGACTGTCGCGCTGCCAAAGTGGGGTAAGAGGAACGTGTTTTTGAGCGCCAGGTAACCCGGGTTGACGTTTGGCTCCCCCTCAAACACGTCCAGACCAGCAGCCGCGATGTGCCCACTGGTTAGTGCGGCGATCAATGCTTCATCGTCGACGAGCCCGCCTCTCGCTGTATTGACCACAATCGCTCCCATAGGTAGTTGAGCCAATGACACCGCATTAAGGAGGTGGTGGGTCTGGATTGTTTCAGGTGCGTTCAAGCTTAGAAATTGGCTGACGGCCAGGAGATCAGGGAGCTTTTCATGGAACACGGCGTCCCCGCTAACAGCGGGGTCAAGTTTCCTTGGGTTTGTATAGTGAATCTCCATTCCGAATGCGCGCGCACGACGTGCGACCGCAAGCCCTACTTGTCCCATGCCAACGATGCCTAAGGTCTTATGGGTCAGCTGCCAACCAAGGAGGATGGCGTGGCTGGATGCCCACGCCTGAGAACGCACCATCTGCTGGCCCTCATACGCGCGACGTGAGGCGCCAAGCATCAGTAGCATTGCTATGTCTGCGGTGGCGTCGGAGTTCGTGCCGGGAGTGTACGCGATGCTGATTGACCTGGCTGCCGCAGCGTGCAGATCGATATGATCAAGGCCCACGGAATAGGTCGCTATCACCTTCACCGTGGGAGATACGCGGTTGAAGAACTGCGCATCCAAATGGTCGTTCGGTGTGACCAATACCGCATCTGCTCCAACGGTCAGCGCAATGAGTGCTTCTGAATCCAGAGGCCTACCGTCCGGGCTGCGGAGAGCTTCATACTCTTGCTCGATACGGTCTTCGACCGCTTCAGTAAAGTGGCTGGTGACAACAAGCTTCGGCTTGCTCATTTGCTTTCCTCGAAATAGAACGATGCTTCAAACAATACTGAGAATGGTGTGAGGGTTAGCGCATCTCACAACGATCTCCTACCGCTTCGCGGGATAGAGAGGCGTAACGGTGAATTCAAGACCGCAGCCCTTTGGCTGGTACTGCGGAGACGTTACGGTGCAGCGCGGGGCAGCACCGATGCTCAGCCTTTGATTTCCCAGCTTCAAGAGCTTGGATGCTCTGATGGGCATGACAATCACCGTCCATCGACCAGCGTTCCAGTCGTAGGTATCGTAAGAAGTTGTAGCGAACGTCCACGCCTTCTTCGTCGTATACGTAATGAATGTTTGCGCGTATGTCTGGCTAACGTAGCCACGATTGCTGCTGCCGGCTACAGACCAGATTTGGTTCCCGAGAAGACCGAAGTTTGCATGGCCTTCATGCAGAAGAACAACGCCAGTCGGGCCTATACCAAACTTCCGGGTACCCAAAGCGCCATAGGTTGCTGTAGGAATTAGGAAGATGGGGCCAGCACCCCAGATTAAATGGTTTGTGTGTGTTGGCGACAGGAAAAGACTTTCTGTCGTATCGCTCAGTCCGGCCTGGGTTGTTCTGCCATAGAGGTTTTGCTGATAGACGACAGGGATCGTTGTGCGGCTGATGAGATTCCAGTCCTTCGAGATCTGCATCGGATACACTGGCTGGGCTTCCATGGTGTAGCGAAAGCCATCTTTCTTGGGGCCGAGATTGAAGTCGAACCAGTTTTGAATGGGTATGCTGATGAGCGAAGCGACGGGGTTCGTCAACTTGAGAGCCAATTTGGCTGATTCACCTGCACCTGTATCTTCTGGTTTCTCCGGAATGACCGTAGCGTCGGTTGCGGAGCCTTGCGCGATGAGGGCGATCGGCGAGAGAAGCATGAATGCTGTAATGAGGAAGCCCGTGATCCAAGTCCCGGTGCTGGACTTCGACCTCTTGGGACTTACATATTGATTAGCGTGGGAATCGAGAGGGCAAACTTCCATCGCCATTTCGATCATCTGGATTCTGGACGTTGGGTTGATGTTTGGGCTTCGCATGGGTGAACGATAGGCGTTCCGGTGTGACCCTATGAGTGAGCTAATGTCACCTAACGGTGAGGACTCAGGCCGTTGCAACCAAGCGTCCAGTGTTGCGGCTGTCACTTTGGGCTTGCAAGAACTTCACATCGTAAGGAGTAGTTTGCCGATAGTCTTGCGACCTTCGAGGTCAACATGTGCCTGGGCTGCTTGATCAAGAGGGTAGGAACGATCGATGCGAACCTTTAGCTTTCCTTCAATCACCCAGCGAAATAAAGCATCTGTACGTTGCGTCAGCTCTTCGCGCGTTTTTACATAGTCGAGGGAGATTGGACGGGTGACGAACAGGGAACCCATGAACGCCAACCTACCAAGATCGAATGGGGGACCGGACCTCACCTGTTCCGGGTGTGGGGGCTGCCAATTCAGAGACTTTGAGAACCTCGGGTCCGCCAACGGTAGTGAGCTGTATGGCTTTCATACGGGTTAGTCTAGGGTCGTCCGATACCGAAATGTAGGTCTTCGGCGGCTAGATCACCGTGATGAAGGAGCTGCTCCTCTCTCTGTTGGAGCACTTCGTTTAGGAGATTTAAGCATCCTCCACCCACGAAGTGCACAATCTCAACTCGATCGCGCGCACACACAAGGGTGTGGTCCCATTGAGCGCGGGGCACGATGAAGTCATTCAAAGCGACCGCAACGAGATCCTTACGAACCGAAAGTGCGCTGAGTATCTCGCTCAGTGCAACCGGATTCATCGCTCCCGGCACCGATCGCATTTCACCATTGATTTTGAGATCCAAGGACATTCCTTTCAAGCTACTTCCCAAGGTCGCCTGTGTCGAAGCGCGCGTTAGAGAGACACGCCTTCCATTGGCGAACTGGCACTTGCATAGAGGCGACGAGGCATTCGCCCAGCCAGGAACGCTTTTCTCCCAGCCAAAACGCCGTCACGCATCGCTGACGCCATTAGTACAGGGTCTCTTGCACCGGCGATTGCCGTGTTCAGAAGGACGGCATCGAAACCTAACTCCATAGCCCTCGCAGCGTCACTGGCAGTGCCTAAGCCGGCGTCAACGATGAGAGGAACTTCCGTGATTAGCTCACGCAGCATGCGCAGCGAGGTCTCGTTGGCAATCCCAATTCCGGTCCCAATTGGAGCTCCGAGAGGCATGACCGCAGCTGCACCAACGTCGATCAACCGCTTAGCGAAGACGACATCGTCCGTGGTGTATGGAAGAACCGTGAAGCCGTCCTTTACCAAGACTCTCGTGGCCTCAACAGTCGCCTGAACATCTGGATACAACGTCGCGTTGTCACCGATCACCTCGATCTTGACCCAATCTGATAGGCCAACTTCTCTCGCAAGTCGTGCGGCTCGAATTGCCTCGTCCGCCGTATAGCAACCAGCCGTGTTCGGAAGGATCTTCAATGTCTTGTGATCAAGGTAATCCAGAAGAGAGGCGCTCGCCCGATCGAGATTCACCCTTCTGACGGCGACAGTTACCATCTCCGCACCCGAAGCTTCAACTGCAGCCTTAGTTTCTGGACCGTCCTTGTATTTTCCGGTACCTACGATCAGCCGAGAGGAAAACTTAACGCCTGCGATGATCAACGATCCATCCATCACTACACCTCCCGCATTGCCATCTGTTCCGTGACGATCTGGGTGAGGTCGGGCTTCTTCAGACCGTGCACTTCTTCGTTGAACTTGTCGACCTTGCTGGACCAGTTCATGGAGCAGAACTTCGGACCGCACATAGAGCAGAAAGCGGCTTCCTTGTAGTAAGCGTCAGGCAGGGTCTCGTCGTGCATGCCACGGGCGGTTTCGGGGTCGAGTGAGAGGGCGAATTGCTTGTCCCAGTCGAAGGTGTATCGGGCGTGGGAGATGGCGTCATCGCGATCACGGGCGCCGGGACGGTGGCGAGCGATGTCAGCGGCGTGAGCGGCAATCTTGTAGGCGATGATGCCGTCCTTAACGTCGTTCTCGTCGGGCAAGCCGAGGTGCTCCTTGGGCGTGACGTAACAGAGCATGGCCGCACCGTGCCAGCCGATCATCGCGGCGCCGATGGCCGAGGTGATGTGGTCGTAGCCGGGTGCGATGTCGGTAACGAGCGGGCCTAGGACATAGAACGGAGCGCCGTCGCAGAGGGCTACCTCCATATCGACCTGCTCCTTAATCTTATCCATGGGGACGTGGCCGGGGCCTTCGATCATGACCTGCACGTCGTCCTTCCAGGCCTGGCGGGTGAGTTCGCCGAGGGTCTTGAGTTCGGCGAACTGCGCTTCGTCGCTGGCATCGGCGACGCAGCCGGGACGGAGGCCGTCGCCGAGGGAGTATGAGACGTCATATTTCGCCATGATCCTGGTGATGCGGTCGAAATTTTCGTAGAGGAAGTTTTGCTTGTGGTTGGCGGTCATCCACTGCGCGAGGATCGCGCCGCCGCGCGATACGATACCGGTGATGCGCTTAGACACCATGGGAACGTACTGAATGAGAACACCGGCGTGAATTGTGAAGTAGTCAACGCCTTGCTGAGCTTGCTCTTCAATGACTTCGAGGTAGAGGTCGATGTTGAGGTCTTCGACGCGTTTGACGCGGGAGAGAGCTTCGTAGAGCGGGACTGTTCCGATCGGTACCGGCGAGTGGCGGATGATGGCTTCGCGGATCATGGGGATGTCGCCGCCTGTGGAGAGATCCATGACGGTATCCGCCCCGAAGTGGACGGCGGTGTGGAGCTTGCGGAGTTCTTCCTCAACGTTCGAGACGAGGGCGGAGTTGCCGATGTTGGCGTTGATCTTGCAGAGCGACTCAACGCCTATGGCCATGGGCTCGAGCTCGATATGGTTGATGTTCGCCGGGATGATCATGGTGCCCTTGGCGATCTCTGAGCGGACGAGTTCGGCGGAGAGCTTTTCCTTGTGGGCGACGTAGGCCATCTCCTCGGTGATCTTGCCGAGGCGGGCGAAGTGCATCTGGCTCATGTTCCAGTCGCCGGTATGCGCGGCTTCAGCTTTGCGGTTGATGATCCATTCCCGGCGCGGCTGAGGAACTTCATAGTAGTCGCCCCCGTTCGTGTTTGAACGTCTGGAGTAATTTTTATCGAAATTAGAGGGCATAGAAGTCTCCTGGTCGCGTAGCTCGGCATGACTGACCACGATTAAACACCCGATCCATAGCTTCTCTCTTCTTCTCACAGTTAGCTAACCGTCGATCACTCCTTTGGATCGCGCACACGTGTTGCCATTGGTATGAAGCCGTACACCAGTTGACTCGGTGACAGCGAGCACACGTCGCTTCACCTGACATTCCAAGCCGAAAGGATTACCGATGCGCGCCAAAAGCATAGTCGCTCGCCTAGCATTCCTCGCCGCATTGCTCATCGTGCTCTTTGCAGGCGATGGCCTAGTACGGGCGCAGGCCCTGACGATGGACGGACAATCGGGAGTCTTTTTTCAGCCCTGGGCCAACGTGGTTCCGGCTGCTCCGCGGAAGTGGAACGGTCCTACCTTGAGCTATCACGCAGTGACGGCGGGCCCGGTCGCGGGAGACTACTTCAACGTCTCCGTCGAAGAGGGATTTGGAAACTGGCTGGAGTTTGGTTTCACGCGCGACAACCACACTGATGGGGGCAATCCGAGCTTCAGCCCATTGTTCAACTATGCGGGCATGAATATCTCCAACGTAAAAGCTAAGGTGATCTCCGAAGGGATGCACCGCCATAAATGGGTCCCTGCGGTCGCTCTAGGCGGAGTTCTCCGCACAAATGTTCCTTATGTCAGTCAGTCATTTGTGCACAAGAACGCAACGAATGGTGACGTCTACGGAGTAGCGACCAAGCTGATCGTCATCGACAAGAAGTTACCTCTGCTGCTTAGCGGAGGTGTGCGCGGTACCAATGCCGAGGTCTACGGCTATGGCGGAAATGCAACGAACTGGCAGGCGCGCGCGTTCGGTGCCATAGGTTTTCCACTGCCCATCAAGGGAGTCCTGATCGCCCCGACCTTTGAAGTGGACCAGGAGCCGCATCACCTCGCCTACATTACCTATGCGAATATACCCACCACTTTGATTTATGCGGTGCGGATCTCTCGCTATCCGGACATGAAGTGGAGTGTGGATATTGGAACGGGGCATGTCGTTTCCACAGCTGCACCGGGAGTCGACCTTAAGGCAAATAACGCGCTTGCACTGGCGTTCGATTACAGATTCTAGACAACGACTTGCACTGAGAGAAAATATGAAAAGGCCTCGCCTTTTAGGATCCACCGTACAGGCGATATTTCTCTGGTCGATATACCTCACCGGCACGGCCGTCGCTCAACAAGAACGCGCTTCAATGCAGGGATCAACACTCTCTGTTGTTCGTGAGCAGAGGTTGCAGGAGATCGCTACCTTGCCTCCCACTGTCCCCGACGGCCGACCGTCCATCGGGCTTGCCCTTGAAGGCGGCGGTGCTCTTGGCCTGGCGCATATCGGTGTCCTCGCCTGGATGGAAGAAAACCGCATACCCGTTGACCGAATCTCCGGAACGAGTATGGGTGCCTTGGTGGGAGCATTGTTCGCATCAGGACGTTCGGTCGATGACGTGAAAAAGCTGGCGACCAGTGATGTCTTCGCCACGCTGTTCTCGCTTCGACCTGCGTACTCGACGCTCGGTTTTAGAAGGCGCCAGGATAGAACTGAACTGCCGCAGGGAATTTCCGTTGGACTCCGCGGTGGCCGAGTGTCCATTGGGAACGCCCTGATCGCCGACGACCGACTCGATGCCCTCCTCTCGGACGAATTGGTGTCGTATAACACGCCTGGCCTTGATTTTGACCAACTCCCCATTCCATTTCGCTGCGTTGCGACCGACCTGACGACACTGCGTCCGAAGGTCTTTCGATCGGGGTCCCTTCCTTTTGCGGTGCGCACCTCCATATCGATCCCAGGAATTTTCAGCCCTGTACGCCTGGATAGCCACGTCTTCGTTGACGGAGCGATCGTCGATAACCTGCCGGTCGATGTTCTCAGGGACGACCTCGGGGCTCAGGTTCTGATCGCGGTTCACCTGCCCGACGCCGCATTCGCTACGACCGATGCAGCCAGCCTGGTCAGCGTCTTCGGACGCGCTTATCAGGCCGGAACGGCGAGGAATGAGGAACTAAGCGAGAATCAGGCCCAGATCGTGATCCTTCCAGACGTTACAAAGTTTTCATCAACCGATTACGACAAGAGCAAGGAGTTGATTGCGGCTGGATATGCTGCGGCTGAAGCTCAAAAGGCGACGCTTTTGAAATACGCCTTGAATGAAGCAGATTGGATGATGTACCTGCATGACAGAGCGTCTCGTGTAAGGCAACGTCCCGGCGTCATACGGAAGATTGAAGTCGACGGCCCATCAACACAGGTAGCAAGCGTCGTTCCTACTGCAAAGCGCGACCTCGCGAACAAGCCCTTCAACGAGCAGCATGTCGACCATCTCATAAGCGATTTACGCGGCGGCGGCGCTTCCACGGCATATTACGAGACGTTTAGCGAAGCACAATCTGGCGATGCTGCAGTGCCAGCAAAGGAGGCAGACAACGCCCTCGTTATTCATCTCAGGCCAAACTGGGATGGGCCGCCCTACATTCTGCTCGGTACCGATGTGGTGGCAATGAGCGGGAATGTAACGAGCTCCATCTTCGATATTCGCTTCATCGATCAGAATCTTGGAGGGTATGGATCCGAGCTGCGTTCAACAATACGTTTGGGATACTTCACGCATGCACAGATCGAGTACTACAAGCCGGTTTTCAAGAATGGTCTCTATGTACAGCCATCTCTCTCCATCACGAGAGACCCTGTTTATTACTGGGAGGACCAAAAGCGGATCTCAGAAAGATTCCTACAGCGTGCCGGCGGAGGTTTAGAGGCCGGCTGGACCGTTAATCCTCGGCTACAGGTCGCGTTGTCATATACGAACAACGAGGTGAGATGGAGGCTAGTTGATGGAACGGACGACAGCCCCACACAACATCTCTCGGGAAACGCGCAAGAAGGCGGAGTGCATGTTATCTACAACGAGGAAACAGCAGCCACTGTTTCTCCCACAGGCATAACCGTGGATGCATACGTCGGGGCCCTCTATCACACGGCGATGAGTCCAGATGCTCCCTTAGCTCGTCTGCGGGCGAAACACTCTTGGACGGTCGGGAAGGTGAACACCATCAATCTCGCTGGAGAGGCAAATACGTACTTCCGAGCGGCCGTTGCGGATCCGTTTCGCTTTACGATGGGCGGACCTCTTCGACTTTATGCATCCTCGGTCGACGAATACCGCGGTACGGATGACGTCCTGGCAAGACTTGTCTATCTCCGTAAGATCGTAACGCTACCCACTGGAGTTGGAGAAGGCATCTATCTGACAGGAGGATATGAGGTCGCCAACATTTGGTCGCCGAACGCACGCGCGATTCTTCGTCAGGACGTATTTGGCGGATTTCTTGTCAGTACGCCTCTTGGAACGTTGACCCTGGGTGGCGCGATTGGAGATGTCGGTCACCGCAAGGCCTTCTTCACATTTGGACATCTGTTTTAGCGGCAGCACTCCAGGCCATGCTCTGGGGCGCACGAAGGAGAAGAATGAACACTGCTACATTGGGCGCGCTCGCGGCATTAGGCGGGTCAGCGTTAGGAGGCATTACACCCCTTATCAGCAACTACCTGATCCAAAGGGGGTTGACGAAACGTGAGCTACTGGGTCGAGAACTGGCAGATCGGCAGACTTTGTACGCCGATTTCATCCAGTTCGCCACTAAAGTGTACGTCAACGCAACTACTAAGCAGCTTGATGATGCAGACGATTTGATCGCCTTGTATGCGCTCGTCAGCAGGATCCGCCTGTTCGCGTCAGAGCCTGTAATAAAAGCAGCGGAACAGTTCGCGGCCCGCGTCACGAAGCGCTATGGTGAAGCGGCTCTTTCTATGGAAGACCTCAAGAATGAAACTCTCTCGCCTCATGTCGATCCCCTCCACGACTTCAGCAGGCTTTGTCGCCAGGAGATGCGTTCCTTCTTGCCTAAAGGCACCTCCTGACATAGATGCATCCCGCTGCGAAGAACATTCGATCCTTCGCAGCGGAATTCGGCTAGACCTTAATGAAAGCAAGCAAATCGGCATTGATCTGCTCCGCATTCGTTGTCGGCATGCCATGCGGAAGCCCTGGGTAAATCTTCAGAGTGCTATTCTTCAGCAATTTGGCGGAGAGTGGACCGGCATCGGCGTACGGTACGATTTGGTCGTCGTCGCCGTGCATGACCAGTGTTGGCACGGCGATCTTTTGAAGGTCCTGTGTAAAGTCCGTCTCGGAGAAAGCTTTGATGCAATCGTACTGCGCTTTGATTCCACCCATCATGCCCTGGCGCCACCAATTGTCACGGATCCCCTGCGAGACTTTCGCTCCTGGCCTATTGAAGCCGTAGAAGGGCAATGTAATGTCCTGGTAAAACTGAGAACGGTGGTTTGCTGTTCCATCGCGAAGGCCATCGAAGACCTCCATGGGTAAACCGCCCGGATTCTTCTCGGACTTCACCATGACTGGGCAGACAGAGCTGATAAGGACGGCTTTGGCCACCCGTCCCTCTCCATGCCATGCTACATAACGCGCGACCTCGCCACCACCGGTCGAGTGCCCGATGTGAACGGCATTTCGTAGGTCGAGCTTCGTCGTCAGCTCCGCAACATCCGATGCGTAGGTATCCATATCATTGCCGGTCGCGGTCTGCGTGGATCGTCCATGGCCTCGCCGATCGTGAGCAATGACGCGATACCCATGCTGCAGAAAGAACATCATCTGGGCGTCCCAATCATCCGCCGAAAGAGGCCAGCCATGGTGGAAGACGATCGGTTGGCCTGTCCCCCAGTCTTTGTAGTAAATCTCTGTTCCGTCCTTCAGAGTCATCATCTGCATAGCGCTGTCCTTGTAAGGTGGTTGTTCCGAAAATGTTGATAAACGAGACGCGCTCGCAGAGGTCGCCATGGCGAGAGTAGCAGCCGATGCTGTAGTCACTGAGACAAACTGGCGACGGCTCATCTTATGAGTTTTTGGATCCCGGGGTGGCATATTCTTCCTCCAAAGTTACGAAGAACTGTCATCAAGGCATGCACCGTTGTGCTGACTTAGGCCGCTTGTCCGCACCGCGAGTCCGGCGCAAGGATCATGCCGGACTCGCGGAACGATAGACTTCTTCACTCGCCGTCGACACTGATGTGAGAGAAGAACACCCACTCACCGGCGACCTTGCGGCAACCGTAAACGGCAACCTGCTTATCGTGGAGCTTGGTCCCAATCATATGGCGCAAGGAGGTGGAGATCGTTGCGAGTTTATCGCCATAGAACGTGACATTGGATTCGTCGATGATCGTCTTATCCACGCCGGTGGAGGAACCAAAAAGCGTGCTGTACAGCTTGATCATTTCTTCCGGGGTGCTCAGCAGCAGTTGCGAGGTATCAGACTTCCCTGTATCGAGGGCAAACAGAGCAGGAAGCGACCAGAAAGAGGGTACCTTCTCCAACTGACCGCTCTGGCAAGCATCACAGTAGGCGCGATAGCGAGCGTTTATTTCTTTCACGTCGGCTTCGTTCGTCATAAATTCACTCCTATTTCAAATCGGCTATTGTTCCTTAGGTTGGCACGACATGCTTTTGGTAAAGGCCACGCTGTCGCTATGTCATGACGGGCTTGAGTTGAGCCCTAGTTCTGAATCGCACTAAAAACTTCCGTCATCGAGAACCATGATCTGAAGCTCCATGATTGATTCGCCGCGGGCGGATATTCCCGCTCTTCATCGAAACACGTGTGCATTCTCCAGAGGAGTGATGGCCGGTTAGCTCACGGTGAGCCTAGGGAAGCGTTCTGATGGGAGTGGTCGGGAGCGGAGCTCGTACAACGTCGAACCCTTCGGATAATGCATTCGCAATGTTTTCCTCAATTGCGAACACAGTCTGTGTTCCTACTTCGATATCGATCCGGTTGACCCACAAATGAACGCCCTTGGTGTCGACTATTCTTGCCGTAACCCGAAGTCTTTCCCCCTCGACCCTAGTGCTTCCTTCGAAGGCAATCCGCGCCCCTACCTTCTTCATCGTGGCAGCGACATCGAGACCCTGTGGCGCGAGGCATGACGTGGAGAAAGGCGAAATAACGGTGCAGCAATCTTTGCGCATGAGTGCATACGCCAGTTCATCAGGTACTCCGCGTGCATATGCCCCGGATAAGGGATTTCCAGATATATCCGTGAATGGAAAGATCGCTGTCACGATCGAACAGCATTCTTGGAGAAG
>Ga0302302_1000836_pt1 | contig 18750 bp, 30 predicted proteins | sample III_Palsa_E1_3_FD_198766 | JGI IMG/M metagenome (GOLD analysis project Ga0302302, IMG submission 198766) | Peat permafrost microbial communities from Stordalen Mire near Abisko, Sweden - III_Palsa_E1_3 | ecosystem: Environmental > Terrestrial > Soil > Palsa > Peat permafrost | place: Sweden...
GGCGACACCAACCCCCGAATACCGGGGTGAACGTCGCCAAACGAAGGACAGGGATGGGGGCGGTGTTCCGATCGTCGATCGGACGGCACCGACCCCCCGCTCCCAGGATTGAAACGGAAGTCTGTTTATGGACAGTCAAAGCATTCGCATCCGCCTCCGGGCGTATGACCATCGCGTGCTCGACCAATCGACGAGCGAGATCGTGAATACGGCGAAGCGCACCGGCGCTCGCGTCCGTGGCCCGATCCCGCTGCCGACGAAGATCGAGAAGTTCACGGTCAACCGTTCGCCGCACATCGACAAGAAGTCGCGCGAGCAGTTCGAAATCCGCACCCACAAGCGCGTGCTGGACATCGTTGACCCGACCCCGCAGACCGTGGACGCGCTGATGAAGCTCGACCTCGCCGCCGGCGTCGATGTTGAGATCAAGATCTGATCATGCGCACAGGTCTCCTCGCCCAGAAGCTGGGCATGACCCGCATTTTCACGGCAGACGGTAACCACGTCCCCGTGACCGTGCTGAAGGTCGACAACTGCCAGGTCGTGGCCGTTCGCACCGAAGACAAGGATGGCTACTCCGCCGTCCAGCTCGGTGTCGGCAAGGCCAAGGTCAAGAACGTGCCGAAGGCCGAGCGCGAGCGTTTCGCCCAGGCCAAGGTCGAGCCGAAGAAGAAGCTGGTCGAATTCCGCGTCAGCGCGGACGCCCTGCTCGAAGTCGGCGCCGAACTGTCGGTCGAGCATTTCCTCCACGGTCAGTTCGTCGACGTGACGGGCACCTCGATCGGCAAGGGCTTCGCCGGCGTCATGAAGCGCCATAATTTCGGCGGTCTTCGTGCCACGCATGGTGTCTCGGTCTCGCATCGTTCGCACGGCTCGACCGGCCAGCGTCAGGATCCCGGCAAGGTCTTCAAGAACAAGAAGATGGCCGGCCACATGGGCAACGTCCGTGTGACCACGCAAAATCTGAAGGTCGTTTCGACCGACGCGGCGCGCGGCCTCATCATGATCCTGGGCGCCGTCCCGGGTTCGGAAGGCGGCTACGTGATGGTGAAGGATGCGGTCAAGCGCAAGGCGCCGGCCGATCTTCCGTTCCCCGCCGCGATCAAGGCTGCCGAGGCTCCGGCCGAAGCGGCGAAGGGCGAATGATCATGAAACTCGCAGTCAAGAACCTGGACAACCAGGATGTCGGCTCGATCGATCTGGCCGAAGAAGTGTTTGGGCTCGATGTCCGCAAGGACTTGCTCGCGCGCATGGTGAACTATCAGCTCGCCAAGCGTCGTTCGGGCAATCACAAGACCAAGCTCATCGGCGATATCGCTGGCACGACCAAGAAGCCCCATGCCCAGAAGGGCACCGGCCGCGCCCGTCAGGGCAGCCTCCGGTCGCCGCAGTTCCGCGGCGGCGCCGTGATCTTCGGGCCGCTCGTTCGCAGCCATGCGTTCGATCTGCAGAAGAAGGTCCGCAAGCTGGCCCTGAAGACCGCTTTGTCGTCGAAGCAGGCCGAAGGCAAGCTGATCGTCCTCGACCGCGCCTCGATCGACAGCCCGAAGACCAAGATGCTGGTCGAGCGCTTCGAAAAGCTCGGCTGGACCTCGGTCCTGATCATCGACGGCCCCGAGGTCGACGAGGGCTTCGCCCGCGCCGCCCGCAACATTCCGAAGGTCGATGTCCTGCCGCAGCAGGGTGCCAACGTCTATGACATCCTGCGCCGCGACGTGCTGGTCCTGACCCAGTCGGCCGTCGAACACCTGGAGGCTCGCCTGAAATGAGCAGGTTTCGCGTGATCCCGCACGCTGTGCCGAAGGTTTCGGCAGAGCGTCTCTACGATCTGGTTCGTTCCCCCGTCATCACCGAAAAGGCGACGATGGCTTCGGAGCACAACCAGGTGACCTTCCGCGTGCCGCTCGATGCGACCAAGCGGGAAATCAAGCTCGCGGTCGAGACCCTGTTCAAGGTCAAGGTCACGGCAGTCAACACGATCCGGACGCTCGGCAAGATCAAGCGCTTCCGTGGCCAGCTGGGTAAGCGCGGCGACGAGAAGAAAGCCATGGTCACTCTCGCCGAGGGTTCCAAGATCGACGTGACCACGGGAATCTAGGGCCATGGCACTTAAAACTTTCAAGCCGACCACGCCGTCACAGCGGCAGCTGGTCATCGTCGACCGCAGCGAGCTGTGGAAGGGCGAACCCGTCAAGGCGTTGACCGAAGGTCTGCGTCGTCATGGCGGCCGCAACAACACCGGCCGCATCACCATGCGGCATGTGGGTGGCGGTCATAAGCGTCGCTATCGTCTGGTCGACTTCAAGCGTCGCAAGTTCGACGTGTCGGCGACCGTCGAGCGCATCGAGTACGATCCCAATCGTACGGCCTTCATCGCGCTCATCAAGTACCAGGACGGCGAGCTTGCCTACATCCTGGCGCCGCAGCGCATCAAGGTCGGCGACATGGTCGTCTCGGGCGAGAAGGTCGACGTGAAGCCCGGCAACGCGATGCCGATGAAGAACATGCCGATCGGCACCATCATCCACAATGTGGAGATGAAGCCGGGCAAGGGGGGCCAGATGGCGCGTTCCGCCGGCACCTACGCCCAGCTGGTCGGTCGCGATGCCGGTTACGCGCTCCTGCGTCTCGCCTCGGGCGAAGTGCGCATGGTGCGGGCCGAATGCATGGCCACCATCGGCGCCGTGTCCAACCCGGACCAGAAGAACATCGTCATTGCCAAGGCCGGCCGTTCGCGCTGGCTGGGTATTCGCCCGTCCGTCCGCGGCGTCGCGATGAACCCGGTCGACCATCCCCATGGTGGTGGTGAAGGCAAGACCTCGGGCGGCCGTCATCCGGTTACCCCCTGGGGCAAGCCGACCAAGGGCAAGAAGACGCGCCATAACAAGTCGACTGACGGTCTTATCGTCCGTCGTCGCAACGTTAAGTAACGGAGACCCGCTGTGGCACGTTCCGTTTGGAAGGGTCCGTTCATCGACGGCTATCTGCTGAAGAAGGCAGAGAAGTCGCGGTCCTCGACCCGTAACGAAATCATCAAGACCTGGTCGCGCCGTTCGACCATCTTCCCGCAGTTCGTGGGTCTGACGTTCGGTGTGTATAACGGGCATAAGTTCATCCCCGTGCTGGTGACCGAGAATATGGTCGGTCACAAGCTCGGCGAGTTTGCGCCCACGCGGACCTTCTACGGCCACGCGGCCGATAAGAAGGCGAAGAGGGGCTAAACGAGATGAGCAAGCCACAAGCACCGCGTCGGGTCGAGGAAGTGGAGGCATTGGCGTTCGCCAAGGCCATCCGCATCAGCCCCCGCAAGTTGAACCTGGTCGCACAGACCATCCGCGGCAAGAACGCGAGCGCTGCGCTCGCCGAACTCACCTTCTCGCGTCGGCGCATCGCGCAGGACGTCAAGAAGGTGCTGCAGTCGGCGATCGCCAACGCTGAGAACAATCACCAGCTCGACGTGGATCGTCTCTACGTCAAGGAAGCGCACGTCGGCCGTGCGCTGGTGATGAAGCGGTTCCATGCCCGCGGCCGCGGCCGTGCGGCACAGGTCCAGAAGTTCTTCAGCAATCTCACCGTCATCGTCCGCGAGCGGGACGAGGAGCAGGCGTAATGGGTCAAAAGATCAATCCGATCGGGCTTCGGCTCGGCATCAATCGGACCTGGGACAGCCGCTGGTTCGCCCGCAAGGAATACGGCCAGATGCTTCATGAGGATTTGCGCCTGCGCAAGTATCTCATGACCCGCCTCAACCAGGCCGGCATCAGCCGCGTGGTGATCGAGCGCGCCGCCAAGAAGGCGCGCGTCACGATCCACACGGCGCGTCCGGGCGTGGTCATCGGCAAGAAGGGCGCGGATATCGAGAAGCTGCGCCTCGAAGTCGGCAAGATGACGGGCAGCGAAGTCAGCCTGAACATCGTCGAGATCCGCAAGCCGGAACTCGACGCCAAGCTGATCGCCGAGGGCATCGCCCAGCAGCTGGAGCGTCGCGTCGCCTTCCGTCGCGCCATGAAGCGTGCGGTCCAGTCCGCCATGCGCCTCGGCGCCGGCGGGATCCGGATCAACTGCTCGGGTCGTCTCGGCGGTGCGGAAATCGCCCGCATGGAGTGGTATCGCGAAGGCCGCGTGCCGTTGCATACGCTCCGCGCCGATGTCGATTACGGCACCGGCACGGCGAAGACCACGTACGGCACGTGCGGCGTCAAGGTTTGGGTGTTCAAGGGCGAGATCATCGCCCACGACCCGATGGCGTCCGAGCGTAAGGCCGAAGCCGCCGCTGGCGAACCGCGCTCCGAGCGGGGCGATCGCGATCACCGCGACCGTCACCCGCGCGGCGATCGCGCCTAGTTTTCTGGTCCATGAGGTTTGAGCGGGGCCGGGTTGCCCGGTTACCGCTTGAATGATTTGTTAAAGAGGTCGATGACCCATGCTTAGTCCAAAGCGGACCAAGTACCGGAAGGCGTTCAAGGGACGCATTCACGGTCTGGCAAAGGGCGGTACGGCGCTGAATTTCGGCGCGTATGGCTTGAAGGCGGTTGAACCGGGCCGGGTAACGGCACGTCAGATCGAAGCGGCACGACGTGCGATCAGCCGGCATATCCGCCGCGTTGGTCGTGTCTGGATCCGTATTTTCCCGGATGTTCCGGTTTCGACGAAGCCGGCCGAAGTCCGTATGGGCAGCGGCAAGGGCACGCCGGAATTCTGGATCGCGCGGGTAAAGCCGGGTCGCATCATGTTTGAGCTGGATGGCGTGCCGGCGGACACCGCGCGTGAGGCGTTCACCCTCGCTGCCGCGAAGCTCCCCATCACGGTGCGCTTCGTCCAGCGTCTGGGCGAGGAGGCCTGAGATGAAGGCAAGCGACGTTCGGGCCAAATCGGCCGACGAACTGAAGACCGAGTTGCTGGGTCTGAAGAAGGAGCAGTTCAATCTGCGCTTTCAGAAGGCTTCCGGGCAGCTCGAGAACACCGCGCGGGTGTACACGGTTCGCCGTGACATCGCCCGGATCAAGACCATCCTGGCCGAGCGTACCGCTCAGCCGGGTCGGGTGGAGTAGGGACATGCCGAAGCGCATTCTGCAGGGCCTGGTCGTGAGCGACAAGCAGAACAAGACCATCGTGGTCAAGGTCGAGCGTCGCGTCATGCATCCGGTCTACAAGAAGTTCATCACGCGGTCGAAGAAGTACGCCGCGCATGACGAGCTGAACACGTTCAAGGTCGGTGACGTCGTCCGTATCGAGGAATGTCGTCCGATCTCGAAGAACAAGTGCTGGGTCGTGTTGGCGGATACCGCCGGCGCCGCGGCCCAGGCTGGAGTGTAAAACATGATTCAGATGCAAACCAACCTGGACGTGGCCGACAACTCCGGGGCCCGCCGGGTGCAGTGCATCAAGGTGCTGGGTGGCTCCCATCGGAGGACTGCGACCGTGGGCGACATCATCGTCGTCTCGATCAAAGAGGCCATTCCGCGCGGCAAGGTGAAGAAGGGCGACGTGCATCGCGCTGTCATCGTGCGCACGGCCAAAGAGATTCGCCGCGTAGATGGCAGCGCCATCCGCTTCGACCGCAACGCGGCCGTGCTCATCAACAAGCAGGGCGAGCCGATCGGCACGCGCATTTTCGGGCCCGTGACCCGCGAGCTGCGCGCCAAGAAGTTCATGAAGATCGTCTCGCTCGCGCCGGAGGTGCTCTGACCATGGCGGTGAAAATCAAGAAGGGCGACAAGGTCGTCGTCATTTCTGGGTCCGACAAGGGCAAGACCGGTGAGGTCCTGCGCTCGATCCCCAGTGAGAACCGCGTCGTTGTCCAGGGCGTGAACCTGGTCAAGCGCCACACGCGTGCTTCGCAGACCACCCAGGGCGGCATCATCGAGAAGGAGGCGACCATTCACGTCTCCAACGTCGCGCATGTCGATCCCAAGGACAACAAGCCGACCCGCGTCGGTTTCAAGCTCGTCGATGATCGCAAGGTACGCGTTGCCAAGCGGTCCGGCGAACAGCTCGACCGGTGAGGTGAGAGATGGCCGTCCGTTTTCAAGAAATCTACGAGTCGAAGGTCCGCGCCGCTCTGGTGTCCGAGTTCGGATACAAGAACGCGATGGAGGTGCCCCGCCTCGAGAAGATCGTCATCAACATCGGCGTCGGCGAGGCCGTTCAGGACTCCAAGAAGGTCGATGCCGCTGTGCGTGACCTGACGCTCATCGCCGGCCAGAAGCCGGTCGTGACCAAGGCCAAGAAGTCGATCGCGACGTTCAAGCTGCGCGAGAACATGCCGATCGGCTGCAAGGTCACGCTCCGTCGCAAGCAGATGTACGAGTTCCTCGATCGTCTGATCACCATCGCACTGCCGCGCGTCCGCGATTTCCGCGGCGTCAAGGCGAACAGCTTCGATGGCAACGGCAATTACGCGCTGGGCCTCAAGGAACAGCTCGTGTTTCCCGAGATCGATTACGACAAGGTCGACGCCATGCGCGGCATGGACATCGTGATCTGCACCACGGCGAAGACCGACGAGGAAGCCAAGGCTCTCCTCAAGGGCTTCCAAATGCCGTTCGTGAACTGAGCGGCGAGGGACCCGACAGATGGCAAAGACAAGTTCCATTCAAAAGAACCAGAAGCGCCAGAAGCTGGCGACCCGGTTCGCCGCGAAGCGGGCTCGGCTGAAGGCGATCATCTCCGATCGCGACGGCTCGCCGGAAGATCGCTTCGTGGCTCAGCTCAAGCTCGCCGCTCTGCCGCGCAATAGCGCCCAGATCCGCGTGCGCAATCGTTGCGAGTTGTCAGGCCGTCCGCGCGCCTACTATCGCAAATTCAAGCTTTCGCGCATCGCGTTGCGCGATCTCGCCTCGACCGGCCAGATTCCTGGCATGGTCAAGTCGAGCTGGTAAGGGAGACTGGGTTATGACCATGAGCGATCCCTTGGGGGATATGCTGACCCGCATCCGCAACGGCCAGCGGGCGCGTTCGTCCAGCGTTAAGTCACCGGCCTCCCGGACCCGTGCGAACGTGCTCGAAGTGCTGCGTCGCGAGGGCTACATCCGCGGCTTCAGCAAGGCCGACGTGCGTCCCGGCATCGCCGAGTTCGTCATCGAGCTGAAGTATCTCGATGGTGAGCCGGTCATCAAGGAAATCAGCCGCGTCTCGAAGCCGGGCCGTCGGGTGTATTCCAAGATCACCGAACTGCCGAAGGTCTACAACGGCCTCGGTATCGCCATCCTGTCGACGCCGCGAGGCGTGATGTCGGATAACGAGGCCCGCGCCGCCAATGTCGGCGGCGAAGTCCTCTGCCGCGTGTTCTAGGAACCATCATGTCGCGCATCGGCAAATATCCCGTCCCAGTGCCGGCCGGAGTCGAGGTTACGATCGTTAACCAGATTCTGACGGCCAAGGGCAAACTCGGCTCCCTGAGCCTCCCCATCGCGGAAGAAATTTCGGCCGCGGTGGAAGAGGGCAAGGTCGTCGTCACCCCCGTTCATGACACCAAGCGTGCGCGCACGCTCTGGGGCACGACACGGGCTCTCATCAACAACCTGGTGACTGGCGTCTCGGCCGGTTTCAGCGTCAACCTCGAGATCAACGGCGTCGGTTATCGCGCCGCGGTCAACGGGAAGATCCTGAACCTTCAGCTCGGCTACAGCCACGACATCGACTTTCCGATCCCGGATGACGTCAAGATCTCTTGCGAGAAGCCGACGTCGATCACCGTGCACGGCGCTGACAAGCAGCGCGTGGGTGCGGTTGCCGCGAAGATTCGGTCGTTCCGCAAGCCTGAGCCCTACAAGGGCAAGGGCGTGAAGTACGCGACCGAAACCATCCGCCGCAAGGAAGGCAAGAAGAAGTAAGGATTGGCGCCATGCTGAACTCAAAATCCCTATTTCTGCGCCGCAAGCAGCGGGTGCGGAATCGTTTGCGGGCTGTCTCAGGCGGTCGCCTGCGTCTGTCCGTGTTTCGTTCGTCCAAGCACATCTATGCGCAGGTGATCGACGACGCGAAGGGGGAAACCCTGGTTGCGGCGTCGAGCATCGACAAGACGCTCAAGGACGGGCTCAAGACCGGCGCGGATATCGCGGCGGCGGTGGCGGTCGGCAAGTTGCTGGCCACCCGTGCGTCGGAAAAGGGCATCACCACGGTGGTGTTCGATCGCGGCGGTTATCTGTTCCATGGCAGGGTCAAGGCCCTCGCCGATGCGGCCCGCGAAGGCGGGCTGACGTTCTAGAGAAGGGCCGGGACGAATAATGGCACGTACACCAGGCGAAGGCCGCTCCGGCGGCCGGGGTCGCAACGAGAACGATCGGCAGCCGCGCGATCGGGAAGAAAGCGAACTCGTCGAAAAGTTGGTTGGCATCAATCGTGTTGCCAAGGTCGTCAAGGGCGGCCGGCGCTTCGGTTTTGCGGCGATCGTGATCGTCGGCGATTCCAAGGGCCGCGTCGGTTACGGCACCGGCAAGGCGCGCGAAGTGCCGGAAGCGATCCGCAAGGCGACCGAGGCCGCCCGCAAGGGCATGGTCCGCGTCCCGCTGCGCGAAGGCCGCACGCTGCATCACGACATGACGGGCCATTACGGTGCCGGCAAGGTCGTGGTCCGCGCCGCACCGCAGGGTACCGGCATCATCGCCGGCGGCCCGATGCGAGCGATCTTCGAGGCTTTGGGCGTCCAGGACGTCGTGGCCAAGTCGGTCGGCACGTCGAACCCCCACAACATGATCAAGGCAGCCTTCGATGCGCTCGCCGGGGCGACCAACCCCCGCGCGGTCGCGGCCCGTCGTGGCAAGAAGGTCTCGGATCTGGTCGGCGGTAGCCGTGGCCAGGCCGAAGCCGCGGCTCGGGAGTAATCCTGATGGCACCGAAGAAGAAGACGGAAGAGGCGGTCGTCGAAAAGAAGACCGTCATCGTGACGCAGATCGGTTCGTCGATCGGTCGTCAGAAGGACCAGGAGGCCACGTTGAAGGGCCTCGGTCTCAACAAGCTCAACCGGACCCGCGTGCTCGAGGACACTCCCTCGGTGCGCGGCATGCTGACGAAGGTGCACCATCTGGTGCGCGTCGAAGCGGGCGAGTAGGGTAGTCACATGACCAAGCTCAATGAGATCTCGGACAATCCGGGAGCCAACTACAAGTTCAAGCGTGTCGGTCGCGGCATCGGCTCGGGCAAGGGCAAGACGTCGGGCCGTGGCGGCAAGGGCCAGACCGCGCGCTCCGGCGTTGCGATCAACGGCTTCGAGGGCGGCCAGACCCCGCTGCATCGTCGTCTGCCCAAGCGCGGCTTCAACAACATTTTCCGCCTGAACTTCCAGGTGATCAATGTTGGCCGTCTGCAGAAGGCCGTCGAAGCCGGCAAGATCGCCAAGGGCGATACCGTGACGGCGGAAAGCCTGATCGGTCTCGGCATGCTCGCCAAGATGGAAGACGGTCTGCGCCTGCTCGCCAAGGGCACGATCACGACCGCGCTGACCATCGAATGCGCCGGTGCGTCGGACGCGGCGATCAAGGCGATCGAGGCTGCCGGCGGCAAGGTCGTCGTCAAGGTCAAAGGCAAAGTTGTCGAGACCGAAGCCGCGGCCGGCTGAAAACGTTCGTGAAACGGAGCGGGTGATTTTCGCCCGCTCCGTCATCATGTTTATAGGGTCGCTCGTCTCGCTCGACGATTCCTGCCCGCAAGGATCCGCTTGAATGGCGTCTGCCGCCGAACAACTCGCCGCGAACATCAATTTTGGGGCCTTCGCCAAGGCGACGGAGCTGAAGCAGCGGATCTGGTTCACGCTGCTGGCCCTCCTGGTCTATCGACTGGGCACCTACATTCCCATTCCGGGTATCGATCCCCAGGCGCTCGCTCAGATCTTCCAGAGCAGCGCCGGCGGCATCCTCGGCATTTTCGACATGTTCTCGGGCGGCGCGCTCGGCCGCATGTCGATCCTGGCGCTGAACATCACGCCCTATATCTCCGCCTCGATCATCGTCCAGCTGCTGACCGCCGTGTCGCCCAGCATGGAAGCGATGAAGAAGGAAGGCGAGTCGGGGCGCAAGAAGCTCAACCAATACACCCGCTACGGCACGGTCGTGCTGGCGATCGTCCAGGCTTACGGCATCTCGGTCGGCCTGGAAGCGATGCGCGCCGGCAGCACCGGCGCCGTGATGGATCCGGGTCTGGCCTTCCGTCTGGTCACCATGGTGACGCTGGTCGGCGGCACGATCTTCCTGATGTGGCTGGGTGAGCAGATCACGGCGCGCGGCGTCGGCAACGGCACCTCGCTGATCATCTTCGCCGGCATTGTCGCCAACCTGCCGCACGCCATCGCGGCGACGTTGGAGCTCGGCCGCACCGGCGCGATCTCGACCCCGGTCATCCTGCTGTTCGTGGTCATGTCGGTCGCGGTCATCGCCTTCATCGTGTTCATGGAACGCGCCCAGCGGCGGCTTCTGGTGCAATATCCCAAGCGCCAGATGGGCACCAAGATGTTCGGCGGCGAATCGTCCCATCTGCCGCTCAAGATCAATACCTCGGGCGTGATCCCGCCGATCTTCGCGTCGTCGCTGCTGCTGTTGCCGGCGACCGTCGCCGGCTTCCAGTCGGCCTCCGGCTCGACCGGTTGGCTGGCGACGATCGCGGGCTATGTCGGCCACGGCAAGCCGGCCTACATGATCATGTATGTCGTGCTGATCGTGTTCTTCTCGTTCTTCTACACGGCCGTGGTGTTCAATCCGGCCGAGACGGCGGACAATCTGAAGAAGTACGGCGGCTTCATTCCGGGCATCCGTCCGGGCAAGAACACCGCCGACTATCTGGATTACGTGCTGACGCGCCTGACGGTGCTGGGCGCGGCCTATCTGTCGATCGTCTGCATCCTGCCCGAGATCCTGATCTCGGAATATAACGTGCCGTTCTATTTCGGCGGCACCAGCCTGCTCATCGTGGTCAGCGTGACCATGGACACGGTTGCCCAGGTCCATTCGCATCTGCTGGCGCACCAGTACGAGGGACTCATCAAGAAGTCCAAGCTGCGCGGGAGGCGCGGATGAACATCATCCTCCTGGGTCCGCCCGGGGCAGGAAAAGGAACCCAAGCCGAGCGCCTGGTCGAGTCGCGGGGTTTGGTGCAATTGTCGACCGGTGACATGCTTCGTGCCGCCGCCAAGACGGATACGGAAATCGGCCATCGGGTTAAGAAGATCATGGAGCTGGGGCAACTCGTCTCCGATGATGTGATGGTCGAGATGATCCACGAGCGCATCCTGCAGCCCGACTGCAAGAACGGCTTCATCCTCGACGGCTTCCCGCGCACGGTCGTTCAGGCCGAAGCGCTGGACGTCATGCTGCAGAAGCAGGGCATGAAGCTCGACATGGTCATCGAGATGGCCGTGCAGGAGGCGGCGCTGGTCGAGCGCATCGTGGGACGTTTCGCTTGCGCCAAATGCAAGCACGGCTATCACGATACGTTTCTGCCGACGAAGGTCCCCGGCGTTTGCGACGTGTGCGGTTCCACGGAATTCACCCGCCGCGCCGACGACAAGGCCGAGACGGTCCATGCGCGCATGGAAGCCTATCGGGCCCAGACGATGCCGATTCTGCCCTATTACCAAAGGCACGGCATCCTGAGGCGCGTGGACGGCATGGCTGATATCGATGTCGTGACTCAAGAAATTGAGGCGCAGCTTAGCAAACCGTGATGGGTCGGGCCGCAAACGCGGTTGACTTGTCAATGAAAATTCATACACTGCGCGGCTCAGTCAATCTGCCCCACGGCTGATTGATCGCACAGTATTCTACTTCGAGGAGTCGACGGCGTGGCACGTATTGCTGGCGTCAACATACCGAACCAGAAGCGGGTGGCCATCGGCCTCACCTACATTCATGGTATCGGCCGCGAAACCGCTGAACAGATCTGCAGCAAGGTCGGGATTCCGACCGAGCGCCGCGTTCACGAACTCACCGACGACGAGGTGTTGCGCATCCGTGAGCTGATCGATCGTGAATACACGGTCGAAGGCGATCTGCGCCGCATCGTTTCGATGAACATCAAGCGTCTGATGGACCTGGGCTGCTATCGCGGTCTGCGCCATCGCAAGGGCCTGCCCGTTCGCGGTCAGCGCACCCATACCAATGCCCGCACCCGCAAGGGTCCTGCCCGGCCCATCGCCGGCAAGAAGAAGTAAGCGGGTCGGAAGGACATCATGGCCAAAGCTGCAGCCGGCACTCCGCGCATTCGCCGCCGCGAACGGAAGAACATCACTTCCGGCGTGGCGCATGTGAATGCGTCGTTCAATAACACGGTCGTGACGATCACCGACGCACAGGGCAACACCATTGCCTGGTCGTCGTCGGGCGCGCAGGGCTTCAAGGGTTCGCGCAAGTCGACGCCGTACGCGGCGCAGATGGCTGCCGAGGATGCCGGCCGCAAGGCCATGGAGCATGGCATGCGGACGCTCGAAGTCGAAGTGAAGGGCCCCGGTTCGGGCCGCGAGTCGGCGCTTCGCGCGCTGCAGGCGGTCGGTTTCGCGGTGACCTCGATCCGCGACGTCACGTCGATCCCGCACAACGGCTGCCGGCCGCCGAAGCGCCGCCGGGTCTGAGCATCCAATCGGCAGCATCCGGTTCGCCGGGTGCTGCTGAAAGAAGTTCGGTCGATGGACCGCCTGCGGCCTCACAGCTGCGGCGGTCCGTCCCTTTCAATATGTTCGGCATGAGGTTCCACTCGTGATTCAGAAAAACTGGCAAACCCTGATCAAGCCGAAGCAGCTCCAAGTCGAGCCGGGCGACGATGCGGCCCGGGTTGCGACCGTGGTCGCCGAGCCCTTGGAGCGCGGCTTCGGCCTGACGCTCGGGAACGCGCTGCGCCGGGTTCTGCTGTCGTCGCTGCAGGGCGCGGCCGTCACGTCGGTGCAGATCGAAGGCGTGCTGCACGAGTTCTCGTCGATCCCGGGTGTGCTGGAAGATGTCACCGACATCGTCCTCAACATCAAGGGTCTGGGCCTGCGCATGGGCGGCGATGGTCCGAAGCGGATGCGCCTGCGCGCAACCGGCCCGGGCGAAGTCCGCGCGAGCCAGATCGAGACCGGCCACGACATCGAGGTCATGAATCCCGATCTGGTGATCTGCACGCTCGACCAGGGCGCCAAGATCGTCATGGAATTCACGGTCGAGACCGGCAAGGGCTATGTCGCCGCCACGCTGAACCGCCCCGAGGACGCGCCGATCGGCCTGATCCCCGTGGATGCGCTGTTCAGCCCGGTGCGCAAGGTCAGCTACAAGGTCGAGAACACCCGCGTCGGCCAGGTCACCGATTACGACCGTCTGGCGATGGTGCTCGAGACCAACGGCGCGGTCACGCCGGAGGATGCGGTGGCGCTCGCCGCCCGGATCCTGCAGGACCAGTTGCAGCTGTTCATCAACTTCGATGAGCCGCGCCTGGCGACCGAAGAGAGCCGTCCGGCCGAGCTGCCGTTCAACAAGAACCTGCTCCGCAAGGTCGACGAACTCGAGCTGTCGGTCCGTTCGGCCAACTGCCTGAAGAACGACAACATCGTCTATATCGGCGATCTGGTGCAGAAGACCGAAGCAGAGATGCTGCGCACGCCGAACTTCGGCCGCAAGTCGCTGAACGAGATCAAGGAAGTTCTCAGCCACATGGGCCTCCATCTCGGTATGGAGATCCCGAACTGGCCGCCAGAGAACATCGAAGAATTGGCCAAGCGGCTCGAAGAGCCGTACTAAGTTTAAGGACGGCCCGCTAGGCCGCGAGGGAGTTAGTTATGCGTCACGGAATGAGCGGCCGTAAGTTCAGCCGCACTTCATCGCACCGCAAGGCCATGTTCGAGAACATGGCGGCGGCGCTGTTGAAGCACGAGCAGATCACCACGACCCTGCCCAAGGCGAAGGACCTGCGTCCGATCGTCGAGAAGCTGATCACGCTCGGCAAGCGCGGGGGCCTGCATTGCCGGCGCCAGGCGCTGTCGATGCTCCAGGACACGATCGTCACCGAGAAGCTCTTCTCGGCGATCGCGGACCGCTACAAGGAGCGTCAGGGTGGCTACATCCGCATCGTCCGGGCGGGTTTCCGCTATGGCGACAGCGCGCCGATGGCCATCATCGAGCTGGTCGATCGCGATCCGGAAGCCAAGGGCCTGGACTCCGGTCCGGTCGCCGAAGCCGAAGCCGCCTGATTCTCTGCCGGTGCCTTCGGGCACCGATCGGGGGCGAAGCGAATCACGTCAGGCCCGGGTGCAGCAGCGCCCGGGCCTTTCGCCGTCCGGGATTCAGGCCTGGTAGCTGCTGGCCTGGGTCAGCACGGTTTCGCCGGCAAGCCAGCGCCGCTCCGCGTCTGGGTCCGCCCAGGCGGCGAGCAGGGCCGCGGTCAGCTCGAGCGACTGGCGGGGCGCGCCGGCATCTTCCAGCGCGTAGCTGCGCGTGTCCGACACGACATTGGTCAGCATGTTGGCGGCGGTCGGTTGCGGCACGTCCTGGCCGACGCCGTCATGGACCGCCACGCAGCGCTTCACATCGAGCGACAGATAGCCTTGGCACGCCGCCGGGCGCGCGGCATGGCCGAGACATTCCAGGGTCGCCGGATCCTGTACCGGGCAGGCGATGCGTTCGCGATGCCGGGCGAGCGGCTCCAGGCCATGGCCGCGCACGTCGCCGGCGGCGGCGCGCGCCTTGATCGCCGCGACCGTCGCCGCCGGCAGGTTCCGCTCGATATGATCGACCAGCGCGAAGGCCTCGTCGGGCGTCACATCGATGGTCAGCGTGCAGCAGAAGCCGCAGCCCCGGGCGCAATTGACCGGGGTCCCGACCGCGTCGAGCGCCGGAAACACCGGCCGCATCTCGCTGTCCAGGATGGCAATGCGTTCGGCGGCGATCATGGCCGACAGGCCCGCGCGCATGCCGTGGTGCTGGATCACGCCTTCCAGCCGCGCCTTGGCGCGCTCATAGACCCCGAGCAGGAATTGCTGGGCCTCCTCGGGCAGGTCCTCGGTCTTCGGATGGTTGGTCATGAACGAAACTCCAGCGTCTCAGCGCACCCCCGCCTCGAGGATCGTCAGCGTCGCTGTCGTGCAGTCGATCCGGGCTTCGACGCCGTAGGGCAGGGTCAGCATCGGCTGAGTATGGCCGAAATCGAGGCCGGTGAGCACCGGAAGATCCGGCAGCCCGGCCTCGGCCAGGCCTTCGACCAAGACCGTCTCCAGCGCATCCTGGTAATCTGCGTCGCCCATCGGTGATGCGCGCGCGAGCAGAATGCCGCCGAGCCGCTGCAGGATGCCCTGGGCCGCATAATTGCGCAGCCAATATTTGACGAAGCCCGGCGACGGCACGTCCTCTGAGGTTTCCAGGAACAGGATGGCGCCTTGCCAGAAATCCGGCGGCGGCCACCAGTCGGTCGCCTTGATCATTTCCAGCACCTCGGCGCAGCCGCCGATCAGCCGGCCCGTGGCGCTGCCACGACCTTGCAGGATCCGAGCGGCATCGGGCGGGTTCAGGCGACGGCGCCGGGTCTGCAGGGCAACATCGTCCCAATCCAGATGCTCGTCGGTCCAGCCTTCGAGATTCGGCGGTACCAGCCCGATCGGCTCGGCCTGAAACAGCGCTCGGCGCGCCGCGTCGGCGGTGAAGCGATGCATCCCGGTGTTCTCGGCGAATCCGGCCATGATGCTGGGGCCGTAGAACGAGGTGATGCCGGCGGCCAGGCAGGCGAAATGCAGGCTGGTGGTGTCGGAGAAGCCCAGGAAGATCTTCGGATTGGCGGCAATCACGTCGAGGTCGAGGTAGGGCAGCAGCCGGATCGCGTCGGCGCCGCCGATGGTCGCGACGATGCCGGCGATCGACGGATCGGCGAAGGCCTGCATCAGATCCTCGGCCCGCGCCTTGGGGTTGGCCGTGACCCACTCGGGCGGGGCGAGCGTATGGGGCATTTCGACCAGGGTGACGCCGAACTCCGCCTCGAGCTGATGCTTGCCGGCGCGATAGCGGTCGGAGAACAGGCCGGGACCGCCCCAGGACGGGGTGACGGCGGCGAGCCGGTCGCCCGGAACCAGGCGACGGGGTTTCAACAGGGGGCGTCGCCAGCGGTCGAGGGAACCCGTCACGGGGCACGATCCTTCTATTCCATCCGAGCGTGAGTGTCGGCAATTTCCATCGGGGCTGGCAAGCCCAAGGTAGGGTGGCGCCATCGACGGACTTTGCCTAGATTGGTCGCAGCCATGATCCGACCGCCGCTCATCCTCGTCCTGCTTCTCGCCGTGCCGGTCACCGCATCGGCCGCGGATTCGCGCGCCGTGCCGTCCTCGGCGCAGCAGGTCCAGCTGTCCTATGCCCCGGTCGTGCGTCGGGCGGCACCGGCGGTGGTCAATGTCTATACCCGCGCCGCGAGCGACGTCGGCGCCTCGGCCGCGGTTCGGCGCGATCCGGCCTATCGCCGTTTCTTTGCCCCGGGCGAGGATCGGCTCGGCCATTCGCTGGGCTCCGGCGTCATCGTCGATCCGAACGGCACCATCGTCACCAACCAGCATGTCATTCAGGACGCCGGCTCGATCGTGGTCGTGCTGTCCGACCGCCGCGAGTTCGACGCCGAGCTGGTGCGCGGCGACGACCGGACCGATCTGGCCGTGCTCAAGATCAACGCGGGCGGCGAGGCGCTGCCGTTTCTGCCGTTGAAAGACACCGACGATCTGGAGGTCGGCGACATCGTGCTGGCGATCGGCAACCCGTTCGGCGTCGGCCAGACCGTCACCTCCGGCATCGTCTCGGCGCTCGGCCGCTCGGTCGACGGCATCAACGATTACCGCTCGTTCATCCAGACCGACGCCGCGATCAACCCGGGCAATTCCGGCGGCGCGCTGGTCAGTCTCGACGGCAAGCTCGCCGGCATCAATACCGCGCTCTATTCCGAGGGCGGCGGCTCGGTCGGCATCGGCTTCGCGATCCCGAGCGATCTGGTGCGCTCGGTGCTGGCGCCGAGTGAGGGTGCCGGCCATCGCATCATGCGGCCCTGGCTGGGCGCGACCGGACGATCGGTCACGGCCGGCGGCGCCCGCAAGCTCGGCCTCAGCCATCCGTCCGGCATGCTGATCGACGATGTCGTGCCGCAAGGGCCCGCCGCGATCGCCGGCGTCCGCACCGGCGACGTCATCCTGTCGATCGACGAGAAGCCGGTCGCCGACGAGGATGGCTTGCGCTTCCGCTTCGCGACCCTGCCGGTCGGCGCTACTGCCAAGCTGGGCATCTGGCGCGCCGGCGAGCCGATGGATTTGGACATCCGCCTGCTGGCGCCGCCCGAAACCCCGCCGCGCAAGGTCACCCAGCTGAAGGCCGGCGGCCCGTTTATCGGCGTCACCGTCGCCAACCTGTCGCCGGCGCTGGCCGACGAGCTGCATACCGACGATGTCGAGGGCGTGATCGTGCTTGACGTGCCGCGCGGGGGCGCCCATCTGCGATTGGTCGTGGGCGACGAGCTGCTCGACCTCAATGGCCAAGCGATCGGCGATGTCGGGCAATTGCAATTACTGCTGCCGCGGCTCGCCGCGCCCTGGCGCGCCACGATCCGGCGCGACGGCCGCACGCTGCACATGACGGCCAACTGAGCATGGCGCCCAGTCTGTTCGAGGCCCAGGCGCCCCGGCCGCTCGCCGACCGCCTGCGGCCGCAGAGTCTGGCCGACGTGGTCGGTCAGGATCATCTGCTGGCGCCGACCGCGCCGATCGGCCGGATGGTCGCGGCGCACCGGCTGGCCTCCATGGTGCTGTGGGGCCCGCCCGGCTGCGGCAAGACGACGATCGCGCGGCTGCTGGCCGACCAGACCGATCTCCAGTTCGAGCCGCTGTCGGCGGTGTTCTCCGGCGTGGCCGACCTGCGCAAGATCTTCGAGGCGGCCAAGCTCCGGCGCCAGGCCGGGCGTGGCACGCTGCTGTTCATCGACGAGATCCATCGCTTCAACCGCGCCCAGCAGGACAGTTTCCTGCCCTATGTCGAGGACGGCACCGTCGTGCTGATCGGCGCCACGACCGAGAATCCGTCGTTCGAGCTGAACGGCGCGCTGCTGTCGCGCGCCCAGGTCTTCATCCTGAAGCGGCTGGACCAGCCGGCGCTCGACATCCTGGTCGCCCGGGCCGAGGCGATGGTCGGCCATAGCCTGCCGCTCGACGAAGATGGGCGCCACGCGCTGCTGGCCATGGCCGACGGCGACGGCCGCTATCTGCTGAACCTGGTCGAGGAGGTGGCATTGCTGCCGGCTGACACGCCGCCGCTCGATCCCAAGCGCCTGGCGGCCCAGGTGCAGCATCGCGCGCCGCTGTACGACAAGGCGCAGGAGAGCCACTACAACCTGATCTCGGCGCTGCACAAGTCGCTGCGCGGCTCCGATCCGGATGCCGCGCTCTATTGGTTCGCCCGCATGCTGACCGGGGGCGAGGACCCGCTCTATATCGTGCGCCGGCTGGTCCGCTTCGCCAGCGAGGATATCGGCATGGCCGATCCGAACGCGCTCGTGCAGGCGATGATGGCCTGGGATGCGTTCGAAAGGCTGGGTTCGCCCGAGGGAGAACTGGCTATTGCCCAGTGCGTCGTGTATCTGGGCACCGCACCGAAGTCGGTCGCCGTCTACAAGGCCCAGGGGGCCGCGATGCGGGCGGCGAAACAGACCGGTTCGCTGATGCCGCCGATGCATATCCTGAACGCGCCGACGAAAATGATGCGCGAACATGGTTATGGGGCCGGCTATAGCTACGATCCGGATACGGCAGACGGTTTCTCGGGGCAGAATTACTTTCCC
>Ga0302302_1000841_pt1 | contig 18701 bp, 11 predicted proteins | sample III_Palsa_E1_3_FD_198766 | JGI IMG/M metagenome (GOLD analysis project Ga0302302, IMG submission 198766) | Peat permafrost microbial communities from Stordalen Mire near Abisko, Sweden - III_Palsa_E1_3 | ecosystem: Environmental > Terrestrial > Soil > Palsa > Peat permafrost | place: Sweden...
CCGTGGCCGACGCCGCGGCGCGCAAGAGCCTGGGCATGGAAGTGATCGACGTGCGCATCAAGGGCATCGATTTGCCCGACGAAGTGAGCGCCGCCGTCTACAAGCGCATGCGCGCCGAACAGGTGCAAGTGGCCAACGAGTTGCGTTCTTCCGGCCAGGAAGCCAAAGCCAGGATCCAGGCCGACGCCGATCGCCAGGTCGTGGTGCTGAAAGCCGATGCCGAACGCGATGCCGAAAAAGTGCGCGGTGACGGTGACGCCCAGGCCGCGGCCATCTACGCGCAGTCATACGGCCAGGACCCGGAGTTCTACAACTTCTATCGCAGCCTGATTGCGTACAGCACCGCGTTCAAAAACGGCAGAGGCGTGCTGATCCTCAAGCCCGATTCCGAATTTCTGCATTATTTCGACGATCCGTCGCCGAAGCACTAAAGCAACATTTCGCCAGCCCTGGTGCTGGCCAGATAGTCCATTCAATCACCGATGTTGCCCAACTGCGGGCATCAAACATGAGCGAGAAAATCATGGGTAAGTCAGTAGTCATTCTTGGTGCCCAGTGGGGCGACGAAGGCAAGGGCAAGATCGTCGACCTGCTGACCGAGCGCGTCAGCGCCGTCGCTCGTTTTCAGGGTGGCCACAATGCCGGCCACACGCTGGTGATCAAGGGCAAAAAGACCGTGCTGCATCTCATCCCTTCGGGCATCCTGCGCGACGACGCGCTGTGCCTGATCGGCAACGGCGTGGTGCTGTCGCCCGCCGCGCTGATGGAAGAGATCGCCGAGCTCGAAGGCAATGGCGTCGAAGTGCGCTCGCGCCTCAAGATCAGCCCGGCTACGCCGCTGATCATGCCGTACCACATCGCCGTGGATAAGGCGCGCGAGATCGCCGCCGGCGGCAAGGCCATCGGCACCACTGGCCGCGGCATCGGCCCGGCATACGAGGACAAAGTCGCCCGCCGCAGCGTGCGCGTGGCCGACCTCATGTACCCGCATGAATTGCCGACGCTGCTGAAAACCGCCGTCGACTATCACAACTTCATCCTGACCCAGTGGCTCAAGGCCGAGCCGGTCGATTACGACACCGTGCTCAAGGACGCGCTGGCCTGGGGCGAATACATCCGCCCGATGGTCGACGACGTCGCCACCATCCTGCACGACGTGCGCAAGAGCGGCGGCAACATCTTGTTCGAGGGCGCGCAGGGCGCACTGCTCGATATCGATCACGGCACCTATCCCTACGTCACCTCCAGCAACACCACCATCGGTGGCGCGCTGGCCGGCACCGGCGTCGGCGCCAGCGACATCGACTACGTGCTGGGCATCTGCAAGGCTTACGCCACACGCGTCGGTAGCGGTCCGTTCCCGACCGAGTTGAACGACGAGATGGGCGAGCGCCTGCGCAAGGTCGGCAACGAGTTCGGCGCCAGCACCGGCCGCCCACGCCGCTGCGGCTGGATCGATCTGGTCGCGCTCAAGCGTGCCACCCAGATCAATGGCATCAACGGCCTGGCCATTACCAAGCTCGACGTGCTCGACGGCCTGGACACCATCAAGGTCTGCATCGCGTACGAGTACCGCGGCAAGCGCCGTGAGCTGGCCCCGCTCGACGCGGACGGCTGGGACGAGTGCAAGCCGGTCTACCTGGAATTCCCCGGCTGGCAGGAATCCACCGCCGGCATCCGCGACTGGAACCAGCTGCCGCCCGCCGCCCGCGCCTATCTGCGCGCGGTGGAAGAACTCTCCGGCTGCAAACTCGCCCTCGTCGCCACCGGCGCCGACCGCGAAGATACCATCGTGCTGGATGATCCGTTTGCTTGATAGGCAGTAGTGACAGGCAGTAGGAGGAAGACGGCACATCCCAACGTGCCGTCATTCCCGCGAAGGCGGGAGAAGTTTTTCAACAGCTAGGCTGGTCATCGCACTTCAACGACGAAGCCGATCACCCACCTGGACCTTGCTGCTCTAGCCGCAGCCACAAAAAGCCCCGCACCGCGGGGCTTTTTCATGTAGCAATTTATGCTCCATATGCAGCTTGTTTGAGAACAGCGTTGCCGAACCATGGCGATGACTGAGGCCGTACTAGCGGGTGCGCCCGAATTCACACATATTGTGTAAATCGCATCGTTTTCTATACACATTCCGCGTAACATGCATACATAAATGCATATTTCTATACATGTCATAGACCACATGAGCAGATTATGTCCGTGATCCAGCCACTTGACCGGCTTGCGCCCGAGCGCTTCGAGACGCCGTTGATCCTGAAGAAACTCGCCTTGGCCAGCCGCCAGTTGGCGGAATTGAAGGGCGTGGCCGCATCTATCCCGCGACAGAGCATCCTCATCAGCACCCTGGGTATGCAGGAGGCCAAGGATAGCTCGGCGATCGAGAATATCGTCACCACGCACGACGATCTCTTCCGAAATGCGGCGTTCCCGGAAAGCCCAAGCTCACCGGCGACCAAAGAAGTGCTGCGCTATCGGCAGGCACTCTGGACGGGCTTCGACGCCGTGTGCCGCAACGAGCTGCTTACCAACAACATGATCCTGGATATTCAGGCCGAACTGGAGTGCAACGATGCCGGTTTCCGCAAGCTGCCGGGCACCGCGCTCAAGGACGGTGCAGGCCAGACGGTCTACATGCCGCCACAGGAGCCTGATGCAATCATTGCCCTGATGAGCGATCTGGAAAATTTCATCAACAACGACGAAGCGTTCGACGTCGATCCACTGATCAAGATGGCGCTTATCCATCATCAGTTCGAGAGCATCCATCCGTTCTACGACGGCAATGGCCGCACCGGTCGCATCATCAACGTGCTGTATCTGGTCAAACAACGGCTACTCGATATTCCGGTGTTGTACCTGAGCCGCTACATCGTGCGCACCAAGCCGGATTACTACCGTCTGCTCCAGGACGTGCGAGATAAAGATGCCTGGGAAGACTGGGTGCTTTACATGCTCACAGCTGTCGAGCAGACCGCCGGTGAAACCATCACCACCATCCACGCCATCAAGGCGGCCATGCTCGACGTCAAACATCGTTTGCGCGCGGGCTACAAGTTCTACAGCCAGGATCTGCTCAACAACCTTTTCAGTCACCCGTATACCAAGATCGAATTCATTCAGAACGATCTGAAAGTGTCGCGCCTCACCGCTACCAAATATCTCGATGCGCTGACGGAGGGGGGCTTTCTACACAAGCAGAAGGTCGGCCGATCCAACTACTACATCAATGTGGCGCTCAATCCCATCCTCGTAGGTAACGAACCGGCCTGATAACGCCGCTTAAAGCGCAAAAAGCAAGATGTTGTCGAGCCTGTTCGGTTGGCGGCTCCGCACACACCAATCGGGCTATCGTTTGCCTGCGCCAGCGCAACAAACGACACTACAGGCCCGCCACGTGCGGGCCTCTTTCTTTTCAGGCTTTGCTTATGCAAGCAAGTCATTACGGGAAAAAAATGATCACCGGCACCATCAAGAGTCAGATCGACGGCGTGTGGAATGCGTTCTGGAGCGGCGGCATCTCCAACCCCATGGAAGTGATCGAGCAGATGACGTATCTGCTTTTCATCAAGCGGCTGGATGAGCTGCAGACCGTGCAGGACAAGAAAGCGAGTCGGCTCAAGCAGCCGGTGGAAAATCCCATCTTTGGGCCGAAGCAGCAGAACCTGCGCTGGTCGGTGTTTCGTCAGCTCGGCGATCCGTCGACGCTGTATCACATGGTGTCCGACAAGGTATTTCCCTTCATCAAGAACCTGGGCGGCGAGGGCGGCAGCTCCACCTATTCCGCGCATATGAAAGATGCGCGTTTCACCATCCCCACGCCGGCGCTGCTGGCCAAGGTGGTGGACATGCTGGACGCCATTCCGATGGAGGATCGCGACACCAAGGGCGATCTGTACGAATACATGCTCGGCAAGATCGCCAGCGCGGGGCAGAACGGTCAGTTCCGCACGCCGCGCCACATCATCAAGCTGATGGTCGACATGATGGCGCCCAAGCCGTCCGACACCATTTGCGATCCGGCCTGCGGCACGGCGGGCTTTCTGGTCGCCGCCAGCGAATACCTCAACGCCCATCACCGCGACGAAATCTATGCCGACAAAAAATCGGCCAAGCGCTTCAACGCTGATACCTTCCACGGCTTCGACTTCGACAGCACCATGCTGCGCGTCGGCTCCATGAACATGCTGCTGCACGGCGTGGAAAACCCGGCCATCGAGAACCGGGATTCGCTGAGCGAAGGCCACGCCAATGTCGAAGGCCAGTTCAGCCTGATCCTGGCCAACCCGCCGTTCGCAGGCAGCCTCGACTACGAAAGCACGGCCAAGGATCTACAGGCCATCGTCAAAACCAAAAAGACCGAGCTGCTGTTTCTCGCGCTGTTCCTGCGCCTGCTGAAAGCCGGCGGTCGTGCGGCCGTCATCGTGCCGGACGGCGTGCTGTTCGGTTCCAGCAAGGCGCACAAAGCGCTGCGCCGCATGCTGGTGGAGGATCACAAGCTGGACGGCATCGTCTCCATGCCCTCGGGCGTGTTCCGTCCCTATGCCGGCGTGTCCACCGCGATTCTTCTCTTCACCAAGACCAACTCCGGCGGTACCGACACCGTATGGTTCTACGACATGCAGGCGGACGGCTATTCGCTGGACGACAAGCGTAATGCGCTGGATGCGGACAAGCACGACAGCAATAACCTGCCGGATATCCTCGCGCGCTGGCAGCTTCGCGACGGGGAGACAAAGCGTGCGCGTACCGAGCAGAGTTTTCTAGTGCCAAAGAAGGAGATTGCTTGCAACGACTACGACCTGTCGATCAATCGATACAAACAGGTGGTGTACGAAGAAGTGAAGCATGCTTCACCGCAGGCGATTCTGGCTGATCTGAAAAGACTGGAGGCGGAGATTGTGCAGGGGATGGATGAGCTGGAGGAATTGCTAAAGTGAGCACGTTGGTCGCTATAGGAGATTGCACCGAGCGTTGCACAACGTGGAATCCAAAAGCGGATGATCCGGATGGCGAATTCGAGTACATCGATCTCTCATCAGTAGATAAGGACACTAAGAGTATCGGGGCGACGGGCCTCATATCTGCCGCCAGCGCCCCGTCTCGGGCACGACAACTTGTGCGCGCAGGGGACATTCTGGTTTCAACTGTCCGACCAAATCTCAATGGGGTTGCTCTCGTTCCAGTTTCATTAGCCGGTGCAACTGCGTCGACCGGCTTTACAGTTTTACGGCCTAGAAGCGAGGTTCTTTACGGGGCATATCTATTTCACTGGGTAAAACATACTGCCTTCGTGGATGAGATGATGCGCTTAGCCACGGGAGCAAGCTACCCGGCGGTTAGCGACAAGATTGTTCGCGAGTCCACGATCCCATTGCCCCCGCTTGCCGAGCAACGCCGCATCGCGGCGATTCTGGACAAGGCAGACGCGCTGCGCGCCAAGCGACGCGAAGCCATCACCAAGCTCGATCAGCTGGTGCAGTCCGTATTTGTTGAAATGTTCGGCAACCCGATCAGAAATGAGAAGGGTTATCCAATCATTTTCCTCGCGGAAGCTGTCACAGCCGGTAAGCCGATCACTTACGGCATACTAAAGCCGGGTCCCGACATTGCTGATGGAGTTCCATATATTCGTGTAGTCGATATACGTGATGGGGATGTTTTGGTTTCATCGGTCAAGCGAACGTCTACTGAAATCGCATATGCGTATAGGCGTTCAGCGGTCCAAACTGGCGACATACTTATGTCGATCCGAGGCCATGTCGGTCGGATCGGCGTTGTTCCAGAAGCGCTAGAGGGAGCGAACATTACACAGGATACCGCCCGTATCTCTGTCGGCAGTTTTTTTGAGCCTACCTATATTGCTGGCCTCTTGAATGCTCCGGCTATTCAACAGCATATGCGGGGTTTCACTAGGGGCGCAGCAGTGCAGGGAATAAATCTTAAGGATGTTCGAGAAATTCCCGTTCCCGTGCCGTCTAAATCCGAACAAGTCCGATACGCGCTAGCAATTAAGAAAATCGCAGAGATTAAGAGAAGTTCTATTCGGCATCTACAGAAAGCAGATGAAATGTTTATGGGTCTTCAGTCGAAAGCCTTTGCAGGGACGCTCTAACCCGTGACCAACTTCCAGTTCCTCCTCCCCGAATTCAAACCGCTCTTCGAGCCGGCCAAGGGCGCGGAGCAACTGGTCTATTCCGATCCGCGCGCCTGCTGCATGCGTACGCGCCATGCGCTGGAACAGGCGGTGCACTGGCTGTACGAGCACGATCGCGATCTGCGCATGCCGTACGACCGCAACCTCAACGCGCTGCTGACCGATCGCGATTTCGAAAGCCTGCCGCCACCGCCGGTGCTGCAGAAGATGCGGCTGATCCAGCGCTTCGGCAATCAGGCAGTGCACGCCAGCCAGCCGATCGGTTACCTGGATGCGCTGAAGCTGGTGCGCGAGCTGTTTCATGTGCTGTTCTGGCTGGCGCGCACGTATACGCGGGCCAGCGACCCCAAGAGCATCACGGCCGAGTTTGATGAAAAGCGCGTGCCGAAACTGGTGCGTGCGGATGAAGCGATTGCGCTGACGCGTGACGAGCTGAAAAAGCAGGAGGTGAAGTTCCAGCAGCAGATCGACGCGCAGCACGCGACGCTGGAAACGCGCGAGGCCGCGATAGCCGAGCAGGCGGTAACGCTGGCCGAGCGTGAGGTAATGCTGGCGCAGCTCAATGCCGAACTCACCGCCGCGCGCGCCGAACTGGCGCAGGCCAAGGCCGCCAATATCGCCGTGCCGGACACGCACGATTACAACGAGGCCGACACGCGCCGTTTCTTTATCGACGTGCTGCTGCGTGAAGCGGGCTGGGAGCTTGGCAAGAACGCCTCGGCCGAGGTGCCGGTGACCGGCATGCCGAACGAACAGGGCGAAGGCTTTGTCGATTACGTGCTGTGGGGCGCCGATGGCAAACCGCTGGCGGTGGTGGAAGCCAAGCGCACGCTGAAAGACCCGGACGTGGGTCAGCAGCAGGCCAGGCTTTACGCCGACTGCCTGGAAAGCATGAAGGGCCAGCGCCCGCTGATCTTCTACACCAACGGCAACCACACCTGGCTGTGGGACGACCGCCGTGCGCCGCCGCGCGAAGTGCAGGGCTTTTTCAATCGGGAAGAACTCGAACTCGCCATCCAGCGGCGCAGCCTGCAGACCGACGTGCGCACGCTGCCGATCAACAACGCCATCGTCGAGCGTGCCTACCAGCAGCGCGCCATCCGCGCGATGACCGAAGCCATGGCGCAAGGTCGCCGCGCCGGCCTGCTGACCATGGCCACCGGCACCGGCAAAACACGCATGTCCATCGCGCTGATAGAACTGCTGATGCGCGCCAACTGGGTCAAGCGCGTGCTGTTTCTTGCCGACCGAGTGGCGCTGGTGAAACAGGCGACCAATGCGTTCAAGGAGCACCTGCCGGATTCTAGCCCGGTGAACCTGGTGACCGACAAGAACGGGCAGGGCCGCGTTTACCTGTCGACCTATCCGACCATGATGGGCCTGATCGATCAGATGGATGGCGACCGCCGCAAATACGGCGTCGGCCATTTCGATCTGATCGTCATCGACGAAGCGCACCGCAGCGTGTACCAGAAATACGGTGCGATCTTCCGCTACTTCGACAGCTACCTCGTTGGCCTTACCGCCACACCGCGCGACGAAGTGGATCGCGATACCTACCATCTGTTCGGCCTGGAAACCGGCGTGCCGACCGACGCCTACGGTCTGGACGAAGCGGTGGCCGACGGTTACCTCGTGCCGCCAAAATCGCACTCGGTGCCGATGAAGTTTGTGCGCGAGGGCATCCGCTACGACGAGCTGAGCGACGAGGAAAAGGACCACTGGGATTCGCTGGACTGGGGCGACCGCGCCGGCGAAGGCGAAGAGGCCGGTGCACCGGCCGAAGTGCATGCCTCCGAGGTCAACAAGCAGCTGTTCAACGAGGACACCGTCGACAAGATGCTCAAGCATCTGATGCAGAACGGCCTCAAGGTGGAAGGCGGCGACAAGCTCGGCAAGACGATCATTTTTGCGGTGAACCAGAAGCACGCCGAGTTCATTGCCAGGCGCTTCAACCACCACTACCCGCATTACAACGGTGAATTCGCTCGCGTGATTACCCACGCGGTGACCTACGCACAGACCCTGATCGACGACTTCAGCAGCAAGCTCAACCGGCTGCCGCAGATCGCCATATCGGTGGACATGCTGGACACCGGCATCGACGTGCCGCAGGTATTGAACCTGGTGTTCTTCAAGGCCGTGCGTTCGAAGGTGAAGTTTCTGCAGATGATCGGACGTGGCACGCGTCTATGCCCGGATCTGTTTGCGCCGGGCGTGGACAAGAGCGAGTTCTATATCTTCGACTTCTGCGCCAACTTCGAATACTTCAACGAGAATCCACGCGGTGCGCTGGGTGGCATGGCTGAGCCGCTGGGCAAGCGTTTGTTCAAGGCGAGGCTGGACCTGTTGTCGCTATTGCCCGATGGCAAAGGCATTGACGCGCATCCAGTATCCGACGTCGCCGGTGGTTACGACACGCTGGTGTTTCTGCGCGAAGGCCTGACTGACGAACTACACAGCGAAGTCGCCGCGATGAACCTGGATAACTTCATCGTGCGCACGGAGCGCGAGCATGTCGTGCGCTTTGTCGAGCGCGAGCAGTGGGTGACACTGGACGACTCGGCTTTGGGCGACCTGCGCACGCATGTCGCCGGCCTGCCAAGCGAGCGTAAGTCCGAGCACATCACGGCCAAGCTGTTTGATTTGATCTGCCTCAACCTGCAGCTGGCGCTGGTGCGCTCGACCGCCGATTTCATTAGTTACCGCGACAGGATCATCGAGCTGGCCAGCGATCTGGAAAACAAAGACACGATCCCGGCTGTTCGTGCCGAGCTGGCGCTGATTCAGGACGTGCAGACCGAGGAATACTGGAAAGACATCACGCTGCCGATGATCGAGACCGTGCGCCGCAAGATGCGCGGCCTGATCCAGTTCATTGAGCGCAAATCGATCAAGCCGGTCTACAGCGTGCTGACAGACGAGATCGGTGAGGCAAGCGAGGTCGTGCTCAAGGATTTCAGCACCGGCATCAATCTGGCGCAGTACCGCAAGAAGGTCGAGGCGTACATCCGTGCGAGCGAAAACCACGTCGCCATCGCCAAGCTCAAACACAACAAGGCGCTGACACCGACTGACTTGAGCGAGCTGGAGCGATTTGTCTACGAATCCGAACCGGTGGAAAGCCGCAATCGCTTCGAGCAGTGTTTCGGCACCGACAAACCGCTGACGGTATTCATCCGCTCATTGGTCGGCCTTGATCGCAATGCCGCCAAGGAAGCTTTCGGTCAGTTCCTCGACGAAAACCGCTACACCAGCCAGCAGATCCGCTTCGTCGAAATGGTGATCGACAAACTCACGCTCGGCGGCATCATGGACCCCGGCCAGCTCTACGAACCGCCGTTCACTGCCTGGCACCACGAAGGGCTGGACGGTTCATTCCGCGATGCGGACGCCGAAGCGATTGTTGCGATTCTTTCGGATATTAATCAGCGTGCAGCGGCTTAGATAGAAAGGCTACGTTTGGCCTTTAACGCAGTAGCGAAATAGCGATTTTTCAGCATTTATCGGGTATTGAAGGGGGATTGCATGTCGGGAGAAAAGCGACCGTTTAGGACAGAGGCTAGTTACATCTCTGAGAAAAACTCTCGAAGCGAGATTGCTCCGTTTTTGGAGAGCAGAAAGATCAAAGTTCTAGATGACCATCGTCGAGTTGTTGGTCGTGGTGAGTCGCAGCTCGTCGAGGCCGTTTTGCCTGATGGTAGCCACGTAAAAATGCGAGTTCGTCTTTGCTGGCGTCGCGATGGACGTAACGCCACTGAAAATTCTTTTTCGGCCTTTCAACTAAGTGCCAGCACTATAGAAGGCGATTGGCAGGCAACCTTGCAGCATTTAGTAGAACGCGATGCGAAGGATGCCGTTACTCACACGCTTGCGATTCAAATGCAGGATGGCGTAGTTGTCTATGCTGCGATGATTCCTAGCAACGAAATTCCCGCTATCTGGCTGCGGCAACGCGAAGTAAGCGATGACCTGATCTCGCGTCGTGCTCTGGGAAGGACTCGTAAAAACCACGCCGCTAACGGCGACAGCCCAACCATGTGGCTACAAGATACCCGCAACGAAGCTGCACATGAGGTGTCCGACGTGCTCTGGGGTTGGCCTGGTGTTATTGATCTTGTAGGAGTGCCAGTGGAAAGTCTCTCTGCCATCATCACGCCGGACGATAGCTGGGATGACATGCCACTCGCGGATTCTTCAGGGCTTGGCAGCGATGGTGCGCAACGGCATGTCATAACTCGTTCTTCCGTAAAACGTGATCCAAAGGTCAGGGCAGCGGTTATTGTTAGATCTTCAGGGAAATGCGAGCGTAATGAATGCGGTGCCAGCCGTGATTTTGCCGGTTTCTTGGACGTACACCATATTCTCGGGGTCGAAAAGAGCGATCGCGTTTACAACTGTGTTGCGCTTTGCCCTAACTGTCACCGCGACGCACATTTCGCTCCAGATGCTGATGCGATTAATCAAGAGCTATTGCGGTACGCACAAACTGTCTGAAATGTTCGTGAGACACGAAGCAAATGGCTGAGTCGCGCCAAAAGACTCAGCGTCTGCTTCAAGAGAGCCCAACGCGACATTGGGCAGCCTGACGACTGCATTGACTGCAAGCAACGATCACTACAAAATTTAATGCGGCAATGACGCACTCACGTGCTGGCTGGCGATTGACACGACATCCACAACGCCGCGCGCTAAATCGGGGCACTGTCGTTAGTCGACGTCACACGCAGGAGCACCGCCATGTCGGTTCAGAAAGCGCGCGCTGCCGCGAAGAAGGACAAGCGCGAGGGCAAGTCCGCCAGTACGCAGGCGGGCGAGTATGTGCGTGAGGTGATTGAGGACATTCGCAGGGGCAAGCACGGCGCGCGATCGACCAAGCAGGCCATTGCCATTGGTCTGTCCGAGGCGCGGCGGGACGGCATCAAGGCGCCGGTGTCGAAGACCGCGAGTAAGACGGTGAAGAAAAAGGCCGCGCAGGATACGAAGGCGGCCGCGCATCCGCACAAGCCGTCGCCAACCCGCTCGAAGGCGACGACCAAGGCGTTGAAGAGGGAAGGCCACAGCGCCGCGTCGACCAAGGCGCTGTCGGCGCAGACCAAGAAGGCCAGCGCCAAGCGCACGGCCGCTTCGCGTTCGGCCGCGGCGAAAAAGGCGGTGAAGACCAAGGGCGCGGCCGGGCGATCCGCGGCCGCCAAGAAAGCAGCGCGCACACGCAAGCAAGCCGACTAACTGACTATCCGGCCAACGTTTCGGCCGAGGAGCAACGTAGTGATTCAACAACAACCCGGTGATATCCCGATTCCCCGACATCCCGAGCCGATCGTTCCACCGGCTGATCCGAATGGCCCCGATTTTCCGCTGCCGAAGGAAGAGCCGCCGACGCCGCATCCGCATTCGCCACCACCGACCACGCCCGAGCCCAGCGATCCGCAGAAGGCTCCGGTGATCACGCCTGACGTTGTACCCGAGAGGCCGATCAGCGAACCACCGATCCCCGGCAAGACGGGCGATGCGACTTCATGATGTGGTGGGGCCGCGGAGCTGATGCAGTTCTGGGCGAGCTTTGCTCCCGACCTTCAGGCAAAGCGGCATAAGCAGAAGGCCTCGTCATGCGAGGCCTTCTGCGTTTCATCCTTATGGCAGCGGCTGCCGTATCGCGGACTTTACCGATACAAGCCGCGGGCCGATGAACACGATCCGCGGCTTTCTTGTCGATCAGAAGCGCACCTGCAGGCTGACGCGTGCTGCCTGATCCTGTGCATGGCTGGCGAACTGGCCGAGGTAGCTGGCATCGACCGTGGCGTTGCGTGCAATAGGGAACGACAGGCCAAAGTTGGCCGCCAGCGCGTGTTGCGCCACCGGTACGCCGCTGATGGCGAAGCTGTCGCTGCCGCTGGCAAAGCGCATGTTGGTGGTCGGGGTCAGATCACCCCAGCCCTGTTGGAAACCAAGGCTGGCATAGGTGCGAATGCCGCCAGCCGCACTGTCGATCAGCCAGGTATCGCGCAGGCCCAGCGTCGCGGTATTGACGTCGGTGTGATCGCCTGCGACATCCAGCGCGGCCGCGCCGCCGCTTTCGTGCACACCGTCGGTTTGCAGTTGCACGCGCGCCAGGTTGAGGAATGGTTCCAGCTGCTGGCTTTGGCTGACATCGATGCGGTAGCCGCCTTCGACGAACGCCTGCGCCGTACGCGCGTGATAGTCGGCCGAGAGCCGGTCGGTATAGGTGTCGAAGCCGATGCGACGCGTGCTATCCACATCCTGCCAGGCGTAGTCAGCGCCACCACGCAGCGCAAACGCGCCGAACGATGTGCTGCCGTAGATGCCGAGCGACGTGCTATCGGTGCGTGCCGACGCATTGCGATCGCTAACATCCGCCGTGTTCTCGCCATAGCCCACCACGGCGCCGAAACGCGTATTGCTGCCGACGGCAAGATCCGCACCTACCAGCAGGCCGCCGCCATTGTCGATGAGTCGTGCCGCGTTGCCATTGCTGTCGTGATCACCACTGTAACCCCAGGCGCTGGTCCACGCCGTGACGCCATCGGCACTGCTGTTCTGCACGCCATCGGCGCCATTGCTGGCGCCGATAAGATGGCGATTGATCGCATCGCGCACATAGCGGCTGTCGTCGATCAGCGCGGTCTTGGTGCTGGCGTAACTTTCGCCGGAGAGCTGGTCGAAGGCACTGCGCGCGCTGGCCGCATCCAGTGTCACCAGAGCGCCGTATAGCGGGCCAGTGGAGCCGACCGCACCGAGTGCACCGGCCGTTGCGCGCTGGTTCGGCGTCTGCGCGATATCGGCAAAGCCGACATCATTGCGCAGCAGCGTCAGGTTCACCGCGTTGGCCGTGTAACTGAGGCTGGGCGTAAGAAACGCGAAGTTGCTGCTGACCGAACCGAACGTGCCGCTGACGCCGCCGTTGGCGGTGAGTACCGTGTATGTGGTGCTCGGTGCCCAGCTGCCAGTTTGCGCCAATGCGAGTGCGCTGCCGCCGAGCAGGGATGCGCTGCCACCAACCACGATGCGATCGCTGATGCCGTTGGGCAAGGCATCGATGCGATACGCGGAGCCCGACTGCAACACGGCGTTGCCGCTTACTGTGAAGTTGCCAATGCCTTCGTTATTGCCAGGCGCGATCGTGCCAAGCAGATTCAGGCTACCGATCGAACCGATACCACCGATGGTGGCACCGCTGGCGACGGTAACCGTGCCGCCAAGCGAAGCGTTGGCGTGGCTGTCATCACCGACAATCAGTGCGCCGCTGGCCACATTGGTGGCACCGGTAAACGGGTTGCTGCTGCCATCAATGGTCAGCGTGCCGCTGCCCGACTTGGTCAAGGCGCCGTTGCCCGAGATTATGCCGGCGAGCGTGACTGTGCCGGCGCCGATGGCGACGCTGGAAAAGTTCGAGATATCGCCGCTGTAGTTGAAGCTGTTGCCGGTGCCCGGGGTGATGGTCAGCGCGCTGCTGCCGGTGCCGCCGGAAATATTGCCGTTGATGGCGGCGGTGCCGCCGAGAATCTGCAGGCTGCTGTTGCCGCTGCCGAGGTCGACTGCCAGGTTGCTGCTGTCGGCGGTAATCGTGCCGTAATTGATCACGGTGGCATTGTTGCCACCGGTGGTAATCGCCGCCGCCGTGGTGCCACCGCCTTCGATCGTGCCGCCGGCAAGGTTGGTGATATCGACGGTGAAGGCGTTGGCGGCGCCGGTGACGGCAATACCCGAAGTCGTTTGGCCGCGGATCAGGCCGCTGTTGGTGACGCTGGTGTTGCCATAAATGCCTTCGATCGGAATCGGCAGGCCGGTGGTCGGGTCTTTATCAATGCCGGCCAGGGTGATGCCGCGGCCCACGCCGGTGTTCGCCGTGCCGTCGGCATTGGTCGCCGAATTCAAACCGACGATCGTGCCGGAGTTGACGATGGTGCCACCGCCCACGGTAACGCCTTCGCTGGTGTCGTTATAAGCGTGCAACGACTGGATCGTGCCGGTGTTGGTGATGTTGACCAGACCATCCACATCGACACCGTCGCCATCGCCGCTGACGCCGTTACCGGTGATGGTGCCGTGGTTGACCACGGTCACCAGCTCGTTGCCGTTGAAGCCGTCGATATTGATGCCCGAGCCGTTGTCGCCCTGGATGGTGCCGCCAAGATTGTTGGTGACGTTCAACATGTAGGCGCCGCTGGTGGTGACATCGGTGTTGCCACCGGTAATGCCGTGGCGCGCGCCTTCGATCGTGCCGGTGCCGGCCACGCTGGCCGTACCGGTGGTGGCGTTGACCACGGTGATGCCGCTATTGGTTTGCGCATCGATGCCGTCGCTGCCATCGGTGCTGCCGGGATTATTGGTCGACTTGATCAGGCCGTCGTTGTAGACGAAGCCGTTGACGCCGGGTCGTACGGCATCGGCTTCGTTCGCCTGGATCACACCGGTGGAATAGTTGTAAAGGCTGTTACTGCCGGTGGTGATGGCATTGAAGTCGATCGCCTGCGAACCGCCGGCCGAGGCATTGAGCGAGGTCATGGTGCCGTAGTTGTAAACGGTGACGTTGCTGTTCGCCTTGTTCATCTGGATGACGTCGGCATCGGCGGTCTGGATGGTCGCGCCAACGTTGTTGGTCAACGTCAACGTGAGGCCGCCAGTGTTGTCACGTATGGCGCGACCGGTGCCGGTATCCAGCAGCATGCCGTAGTTCTGGATGGTGGCATTGCCCGTCACGCTGATCGCTACCGCCGATCCGGCAAGCGACAACTTGCCGCCGGTTTCGATGGTGCCGGTCTGACCGCTGGCCAGCGTCTGCGCCGTGGTCACCGTCTGGCCATTGGTCACGTCAAATGTCGCGGCTAACGCGTGACCCTCTTGGGCCGCAGCCAACAGACCCAGAACGGCAATAATTTTTTTCATGCGATGTGCCCAAGGTGATCAGGAAGACCGCCTACTGTCGCCGGCAACGCATGACAGAATGTTTACCGGGAAATGTCAGCAAGAACATGCCGGGCGGTTTTGTTGCAGCGGACCGACAGACGCCATACTGAAGTGGTGACGTGTTCCCCAGCGTTTTATTTCACGATGCCTTGCAAGGAACCACCATGTTCAAGGAATACCGCCGCTACGACGCTACCGGCCTGGCCGAATTGATCGCTGTCGGTGAGGTTTCTTCGGCCGAGGTGCTGGAGGCGGCGATGGCGCGAGCGGCCGAAGTGAATCCCAGGCTCGCGGCGATCTGCCTACCCATGGACGTCATCGCGCGCGAACGGGCGAAGCTGCCGCTGCACGGTCCGTTTGCCGGCGTGCCGTTTCTGCTGAAGGACATTGCACAGGATTACGCCGGTGTGCCGACCACGGCAGGTTGCAGGGCACTGCGCCATCGCACGCCGGCCGAGCACGCGGACATCGTGAAAAGATTCCTTGCCGCGGGTCTGGTGATCTTCGGCAAAACGGCGACGCCGGAATTTGCCTTCAAGGGTGAAACGGCGCCGCTGATCTGGGACCAACCCACGCGCAACCCGTGGGATCCCGAACGTACACCGGGCGGTTCGTCCGGCGGAGCCGCGGCGGCGGTGGCTGCTGGCATTGTGCCGGCGGCTGGCGCATCGGACGGTGGTGGTTCGATTCGTATTCCGGCCTCTTACTGCGGCTTGTTCGGACTGCGGCCTTCGCGCGGCCGCGTGCCGAGCGGGCCGGCACATGGCGAGTTCTGGGACGGTGCATCGAGCCAGCATGCACTGACGCGCAGCGTGCGCGACTCGGCGCGCCTGCTCGATGCGATTGCCGGTGAAGACCTCGGTGCGCCGTTCACGATCGCAAAGCCCGAACGTTCCTATGCGGAAGAGATCCAGCGGGCGCCGGGAAAGTTGCGCATTGGCTATAGCGTGACTTCACCATTAGGCACGCCGGTGCATCCCGAATACGCGCAGGCTGTCATGCACACGGCAGCGTTGTTGACCGATCTCGGCCACGATGTGGAACCGGCGGAGCCCGAGGTCGATGGTCAGGCGCTGGCGCGCAGCTTTATCACCATGTATTTCGGTCAGGCGGCGGCGAGCATTGCGCAAGCCAAACGTCTCACGGGTGCAGGTGACGAAGCATTTGAACTGGAGACGCGTGTGCTTGCGCTGCTGGGTCGAACGCTGAGCGCGGGTGATTATGTGGATCAGCGTTCGCGCTGGAACGACTATGCGCGCGCGCTGGGACGTTTCCATCAGACCTGCGATCTTTATCTGACGCCGACCGCCGCGCAGCCGCCGAATCGCATCGGCGAACTGGCCACGCCGCCGCTGCAGCAGATCGCGGCCAAGGTGGTGCTGGCGTTGGGCGCGGGCCGGCTGCTTTTCAAAAGCGGCATGGTCGACAAGCTGGTAGCGACCAGCCTGCAGCGCGTGCCGTTTACCCAGTTGTCCAATCTCACCGGCACGCCGAGCATGTCGGTGCCTATGCACTTTGCCGCAACGGAGCAGGGCGGCATCGAGCTGCCATTCGGCGTGCAATTTGTGGCGCGCTTTGGCGACGAGGCGATGCTGCTGCGGCTGGCCGCACAGCTGGAGCAAGCGAAACCCTGGAGCGAGCACAGGCCATCGCTGTAGTTAAAGCCGGTTGTCGTTAATTGCCGCCGTCACTCCGAGCACGTCGTTCTGCATGTCATCCCTATTAGCATCGGCCTGGCGAACCCATAATCTGGGCAGACTATTTGAACGGAAGCATATCCGGGCCGAACGTGCGCCAATGGCCATCGGCACCCTGGATGGATATGCACGCCGTATCACCGCATTTTTTAATGGCAGCCTTGGCCGATTGCATGGCGAACGCGAGTGCAGCTACACGAGAATCAAAGTCCTTGCGGCCTTCGGCTAATCCATCCAGATGCCACGTTTGTGTGTTCCCCTGTTCGTAGGGAATCTCATAAAAAATCATGGCTCACTATCCTCGAGCACCGCGTGCGCGCCCGACTTGATTATCGAGATATTCGATGCATTGCTGGCGTGAGGATCAGATGAGCGGAAGCACGCTGCGGATGCTAAAGCGTGATGCAGATCACTTGCCGCGAAGAGGCACTTCGAATTTCGGGTCGATGAGCAATCGATTGGCGCTGAGCCTGCGTTTGCTTCGAATCGGCAGGCCAAAAAAGTGCACCACCGATGAGGATCGTTGGTGCACTTTGAGCCGCATATGGCGTTGTCGATCTCGCGCTATTGATCTTTTGATATCGAATCAGCGCATCCGATTAGTGCTTCTGACGACGGATGCGGCGGCTGTCATGGTTCTCGGACTTGTTCAGACGATTGTCTTCGCCCTTGGTGAGGTGACCATTGTGCTTGGCTTCGTCGGCGCTCTCGCGCTGGGCAATATTGGCGTCCTGCTTTTCATCACGCGCGGCCTGCTTACCGTTCATCGTGCCATTGGCCTGGCCGTTCTGAATGCGGTTTTGCTGGTTGCTCAGGCGTGTGTTGACTTGGTTCACGCGCGGGTGATCGGGTACCGAGGTGTCCTGTGCCATCACGGTGCCGGAAACGAGTGCCGAAAAAGCGATCAGGCCGAACATGTTGCGGCGAAAGTTTGCGTTGATCTTCATTACTGCGTCCTTTAAGTAGTGAGCAAAGTGGATATAGCCGGTCCTTCTGACGCTGATCAGAAAGCACCATCTCAGGTGGATATGGCTTGGGATCAATGCCTCGCGAGCGACATCTCCCGTGCCGTTATCGAGCAGACGCGCTGCATTCGGCCGAATGCGAACGTGCAGGGCAGAGAACGTGGGACGTCAGTGGCGCGTTGACTACACTTCTTTACAAATGTGGTTATGGTTCAGTCTCGCGGCAACGCAGCAAATGTTGGCGACAGATATGTCTCGCTCACCGGTGCGTGGATGACTTCAGGTGTTCGCCAGTGTGTATTGACGGCACGGTGAAACTTGCTGCGACAGCTTGAGCGAACGGTCATGCCTTGCTGATGGTGCGCCTCGGCTTGAACGGATTTCTGCCTGCCTGCGAAATGCAGTCCATGAGTCTGAATGCAACGAGTAGCTCGCAAGCGGACCATCAGCGACAGATGGTCGATGCTAGGCTTTCATCCATCTGCGGCAGTCTGGCGCAGCACAAATGTGTCCTCTGTTTTGCCTGTCTGGAGCTCCGCTGATGAAACGCCTCATCCGTACCGTTGCAGGGCTGGGACTTTTGCTGATCACTTCGATAGCTGTCGCCCAGATCCAGATCAAGCCGCTGAAGGATGCCAAGCCGAATATTCCGATGACGATCGGCAGCCATCCGCTGACGGCGGACGATGCGAGTGCGTGGCTGGATGGTCTGTTTCCTTACGGCCTGGCCAAGAACAATCTGGCCGCTGCGGTGGTGGTGGTCGTCAAGGACAACCATATTTTGGTGTCCAAGGGTTACGGCTACGCCGACATCGCGGCGCAAAAGAAGGTTGATCCTGCGACCACTCTTTTTCGTCCAGGTTCGATTTCAAAGACCTTCGTATGGACGGCGGTGATGCAGCTGGTGGAGCAGGGCAAGCTCAATCTGGATGCAGACGTGAACCAGTATCT